>Ga0056131_1000381_pt1 | contig 10735 bp, 11 predicted proteins | sample WorMetLIZISLAND1_2_FD_67480 | JGI IMG/M metagenome (GOLD analysis project Ga0056131, IMG submission 67480) | Marine gutless worms symbiont microbial communities from Max Planck institute for Marine Microbiology, Germany - Olavius clavatus LIZARD... ...
AGCACCTTAAAACATTTTATTTTCAATCTGCATTTCCTGGCGCCCCCTAGCGACCCACTACCCAGCGCCTCCGATTCAATTTTTGACATTGGCGCTTTATAAATTCATTTACTTACTTACGTACTACTACAATCACTACCAGCACTAACAAGAATAGAGAATAGGGCACTGAGAATCATCCACCAAATTGTATTCGATATGCCGTATGATTCGGCGTGTGAATATGTCGGAGTACAATCCCTCTCTGCTCGGAGGTCTGAATTGGGGAGGAAGTTCTTTCACTCGGTCACAGTATCCGACAGTTGTTTACATGACCTTCTTCCCCAACGACGGGATTCGGAAATAATTCTTTCCCGGCTTCGACGGCACACTGTCTATCCAATACCACCAACTAAAACTAATAAATATCGTTCTTTCATACACTATGCCTTGGTGAAATATTAATGATCTAACAAAATAATCTAATACATATAAATTTTAAAAACAGTACTCTGCACTGTATTGTGATATAATTGTACATGGCTGTCTCAAGGACACGGTTATTGAACTGTTATTATTTTTTGTGCGCATTTTATTGTTTTACCTCACTGACTTTGGTCGTGTTATTTGTTATTATTCACTGTATCTCTTTTAGCCACCCAGCTACCGTGTTTCAATAAGCTTGAGTTGAGAGTTGAGAACCATACTGTGAGAGCAGACCTCACAAGACAAGAGATTGCGGCAGCCATCAGTAGCAGGAACAGAAAGCCGGCAATCACCATCAGAGCCACAATGCCTGCAGTCAGTCCTTCCGGTCCAGTCTTTAACGTCAAACGTACGGCGTCAGACTGGGAACTGACGGCTGAAGTACTGGTCACCGAGATGTGATAAAGTTGGTCCGGATGCAGACCAGACAGAGTCAAGTAAACGTCGTCAACTGTAGCATTAACTTGATGTATGATGGGTGAACCATGGCAGACATCGGCTGCTGACAGACAAAGCAGATATCAGCCATTACACTCTGATCAATTCACATTCATTGGACATGTGGCTCGGCTGGATAGCAGTGTCCCTGCTAGACTCTAGCAGGGACACCTGAGGGCTTCTCTAGCAGCTAGAGAAGGCCTCAGGCGTGGCTATGTTCACAATACCAAGATACGAGGGGCGATCAAAGGGTTTTGCAATTCAATATGACACACAAACGAAATAAGCAAGATTTTTACTTTTATTTTTCAACGTAACTGTCCTTAACAGCAATACATGTGTTACATCTATCAAAAACACTTTGATGCCCTCCATCGGACGTTCAAGGCAGACCTGCACCACATTGGTGATGGCTCCAGAGCCTTCAGTATCCATCAAGAATGGGACCTTGCAGTCAGAAGTGGACATTCCCGGCAAACGAGATTGGCGCAACAGGCCTCCACCACCCAAGCGTTCTGATGATGATGATAATGATGACTATAATGATAACTCACAAATTTCACGCTCACAACTAATGACTGCCCGTACATCATGGTCATCAGTTTTACTTTTTAGTTCTTACACTCGCTAATTATTATTTTGGCTCCATGAGCTCAACTAAATGGACATTCTTCTGTGAGTTTTCAAGCACATATTATCTTATCATACGGTGCTGAGTATTGGTATCAGCAATTGGACTTATATTTTGTGCACTATAACAAAAAATGCCGAAACACTGATGCAATGCCTTTATAGACCTACAAAGAGTTAGCAGATGCAACCAACAGAAACTACTAGCAAGAATGTACTGGAGAATGACCTACAGGGTGAAGTAAAAACTCATCACTATTCCACAGTAATCAGCACCCTCAGAAATACCAAACCGATCTCAAGTCAGCACAGCATCTCTCAGCAAACTAACAATAAGATACTTTGTAAGCGACAGTGTGTCCGTATGATCCCTGAGAACAATCTGGTCGTTGTACACACTGTTGCTTTATTATATTATTACATTATTATTATTTTTTTTTTTATTTTATTATTATTATTAATTATTAAGTCACCATGTCAAACTCACCAGTATCTGATGGCACGGTACAGTAAGATACTGTGTAAGCGACAGTGTGTCCGTATGATCCCTGAGTACAATCTGGTCGACGTAACCGCAACTCAACCTCACAGCAGCCAATAAGACGTTTCTCCACTTCTGGAGCAGCGACCACCGCTGTCAACACACACAACGGACATTACTTACTGCCAATGGCGATGGTGGATGTAGTTTCATAGCCGGCTACAGGCGGGCCTGTGGCTAAAGTTAGTCAGCTTGGTTCAAAGGTCGGCAGCCGTCTGGCGCTGTTCTGCATTCACCGTGTGAACCGGGTGAACTCTTGCAATGACTCTGAGTCATGATGTCAGCACCATAAACATTGTCCTGGCCAGTAATATTATTATTAATGGCTTCGAACAGCAGCTATACTGGAGTGGCCTTAGTTAGACCAGTGAACTTTCACCCAGTTAAGCCGCATCTGATTGCCAATAAGACACTACATGTCATTACTGGCACCTAGAAGCAAAGATGATCAAAACTGCATCCATAGGCATACGAGCCAGGGGGTGGGGGGTCACACCACTCAACTCAAGTTTATTGAAAAACGGTAGCCGAATGGCTAAATGAGATACAGGTAAATAAAAACAAATAGAATCAATCAATCAATCAATCAATCAATCAATCAATCAATCAATCAATCAATCAATCAATCAATCAATCAATCAATCAGGGACTGCCTATGTTGCAGAGTTCAAGGTTAATTGTCTGTATAAGGAATGTTCAGATAATAATGTCCGGATATGATTTTTTGAAGAGCCAGGTTTTAAGTTGTTGACGGAAGGCAGAGATCGTCTGCGGGCTGCAGAGTAGATGTTATATGTAGATGTGAACTTAACGATATTGTTATCACCAACAGTAGAAGAGTACAAACTGGAAGTCTGTTGATACGTGCACGCTTGCCAGACAATTCCACTGCTGTATCCGTCCATCATTTGTAATCCAATGCCAAAGATGTGGTTCGTACTGATGGCCCCAGGTGGCAGCACTATTTCTGTACAAGTCACATTGCCTTTAACATGCCACCAGTTCACTTCAGCCTGAAACAAAACACCAGTTTTAAATCAACTGTCGACTGTGTAAGTGACCAGATGATTTATGCAAAACTACTTAGATATATATCGAGGTGCGCCTAAAATGTCCCGTAGCGTAGTATAACCAATTAAAACATATAATTAAACAACAAAACCTAAAACAAGAAAACTTACATACTTAAAACTTGCATAAAAGTTAATAGGCAGATGGAGGTAAAAAGTGCTGCCAATGTTAAGTTAAAAGTCATCATATCATGAATACGCGCGAGTATTCCACTTGTAGCTGCTGCTGCATTTAAATTAAATCTTTATAAGAAAATCCAGTAACTTTGTCACAGCTGCCAATAATGAAATGCCCTTTGGCAGTGTTACATGATTATAAACGGGTAATAAACGTGTGAAATTTCACTTCAAATTTCCCAGCGATTGCTAAGAAAATGGCAAAAAAACTTCAGGGGATATCACATTTTGACACCATCATGGGATTATAAGCAGATAATAAATGTGTGAAATTTCACTTCAAGGTTCCCAACGAGTGCTAAAAAATGACAAAAAAAACTTTAATAGGGGATATCATATCGTGATCTGTGCATCTGGCTGCAATGTTTCAGTTCATAAGACATAAGTAGCCGCTACTTCTCACAGTGCCAGGCATGGATCCAACTAAGAATTAAGACAAAACATCGCTCCCTGAATAATAATAGTAATAATAATAATAATAATAGATTTGTATAGCGCCGGTAGGTCGTAACTTCTGAGGCGCTGGCGGCGGATAATGTCAGTGTCAGTTGAATGCTAGAGAAAACAGAAATGTCTTTAGCCTAACAAACTAAATATGATCTATGTAACAGAAACAAAGGAAGATCTAAAGATAGGCAACCAGACAATGTAAGTAGCACACTTACATGACAGAGTCCATCTTGTAGACGGTCACCGCAACTGAATATTGTGAACTGGTTGGCATTAACGACGGACTTCCACATACACTGCACCAGCGTCTCATTCATTGCCACGGCAATCAACCGCACTGATGATGCTACAGATATACAACATAACACAGTACACAATACAGTACAATATAAAAATTTATAACACGCACAATATCTGTAAGTTACGCAAGATAAAAAACGTAAACATTAACTTGTTATAGGGCACTCAAGCTAGACAAGCCACTGCAGAGGCGATCAGGTACATAGCGCGCACCAAGCAGCGTCGCACATACCTGCCTTAAACCTTCCCAGCCGTAGCCGGTACTCATTTACCGATCCCGAAAAGATGGAGGGTTGAGTAAGCCGAGGCCCAGGGTGCAAAGAGCAACTGGCCCACGGTTGCTACGTGATCGCCTGCGGCTAGCGAGACTCGAACCCCGACCTCATGATTGCTAGTCCAGCACGGCAAATAATAAGTCACAAAATCGTTGCAAGAATATGGATAATACACATAAATATACGACAGAGTCAGTAACAGTCCTTGAACAACACACATTTGATGAAATTATGATTACGCAACTGGCCAGAGATAATACTACGATATAGATAATAGGAATGACTTTAAAAATCTGGGCAGTCCCTGTATACGCCCACACTCCCTTTTCTCCCAAATTTCAATGGGCTTTTTACAGCGCGTCAACATAGCTTGCTATGCAGAGTGCTGTACTAGCTATAGCAAATCCGTCCATCCATCCGTCCGTCTGTCACATGCTGGCACCGTGTCAAAATGACTCAAGCTAGGATCATGCAGTCTTCACTGTAGGATAGCCCCATGACTCTAGCTTGTTCAGATGGACCCTGTGAATGTACCGGCCAAATGTGAAGTCCGTAGTTTTTTTATGGTAAGTTTGAAAGGACGAACACAAACCGTGTACAAGCTGATGAATGTGAATAACGCTGAGATGTAGACTGTCATTGTAACCGACCGACGAGCGTCCTTCGACTGCCAGGTTTACATACTCGCCAACAAACCACAGCTCACGCAGGCGTAGAAACGACGGTCTATTAGTCGTTGCGTTAAATTCCAGCTTACGACTAACGTTGTGGTCGACGACATGAACTCGGTAACCGGTGATTATGCCTCGCGACATTTCTACTGGAACAGGCTGCAAGACAATACAATGAAAAATAAGATTATTAAATTTAAAGATTAAACGGCAACTCTGGTTCAAACTAGCCTCTTTAATCTTCAAATGAGTGTGTGGACCTAGTGGAATGAATGAATAAGCAATGGATAATGATTAATAATCTGATACTGGAAATGATGTAAGCGCTACTTGAAATGCACTGATGGTGTAAGTTGTGCTTTAGGCTTAACTTATACATGGGCAGTTGAAATAGCTCTCGTTTGACCTTTCGTTTGCTTCGCGTGTTTTTCATATCTCTTCACAAAAAATGAGGAATTCCTTACCTCCTCACATTCTGCAGTCTCAAACACTCTCTTCATTTAGACGTCATTTAAAGACCCACTACTTTCAGTCAGCCTACCCTGCCCCTAGCACCCATCCCCAATGCACCCTGATTCTCTTCTAAGACTTTGGCGCTATATAAATCACTTACTAATACTTACTTACTTACTTAAATCTTGAAAAATGTACATATAAAAATACGACAATGTACAAAGTCAACAAGTGCCGTTACGAATAAATAACGACTAATGTAAAAGTCTTTATTTTCTGCGTACCAAGTATCCATATTCACCCTCAAAACAAAGAAGCCAATTAACTAAATAAATGTACTCAGGAGACAAAAATTATTCTCATTTTCCACCGACAATAACTCAGTTTAAGACAAAACACTCTGAAGCTAAGAACGTGAAGCAGCAGACATGCAATGTCTTCAAAAAGTGACTGTTACAAAGTTAAATCTTATAAATGAAAAATCAGATGCAGGCCATAGTGGTAGTTTTAACCAAAAGCTTTACTAAAAAGCCTGCAGGGATGTGAGCACCGCACACCTTGATGCTGGTTTTATAGATGTATGTATCACTCCCACTGATGCTGTGGTTAGTCTTGCTAAAGATGATTACTTCCTCGAACAGAAAAACACGACGAACACATTTCTTACGGCGATAGTACACGGTAAACTCGGCCTGACGCAGTAACATGCCCTGCTCTTGTAGATTCATCTGAAATATCAAGCAAATCACAACTCAACACTATACACTGGGTACCTGTTTAATGCGTCCATCTAACTGGATTACTCCAGGCCATGCCAGTCTCCAAAAAGTAAACTTCTGAAATACATGTAGTGGTACTCCCCTTATCATGCTGGATGCCCTACCTGTCATGAAAACAACAGTGTGAAAGTATTGAAGAACCATATTAATATATTTGTATTTGAAAAATAGTAAACAAAAATTCAAACTGAATAATCACATCATTTAGCAACGATGTACGGTATGTGAGCTTTCTGTAGACATTTTTCACGCTGACAAGCTTACATTGCACTTTAATGATCACTACTCAAGACATCTGATGAAGAATCATATACATGACAAACACAGCTCATAGCTACATAGTTGTCAATTTAGCACGATCATTGCTCATGTTAAAGCTAGAACAAGACAGCCAAAAAGCATGCACATAATGTCCAATTACATCCAAAAATAAAAGTGTTTACATACATCACTCTTTCTGAGGCAGTCGACTGCCAGAAGATCATTTCCGTGACGCAACTGAAAACGTATCATCTCGAAAGCTGCCTGTAACAAGGTGATGCCCAAAATTTATATTATAATCACTCAAAATATGATAAATTTTCAACTTCATCTTAAACAATACGACTGCTGCATGTTTTTCTCTTATATGGCAAATAAATCTGAATATCAAGCCCATGCACAATAGGAAGTCAGCTATCACAGTAAACTAACTCTACTGAAGAATAGCTTTAAAAACATCAGAATTTCATTCTTATCAGATGTGCTGCCAGGAATTTGCAGCTCTGTATTCAAAATCCTGGGAGTCTGGGGACTGAAGCTTTTTCATCGTTGCAAAACATCTTGTGCAAACTTATATGCTTTTAAATGTGCTTTCAAGCTACATTATCTATGAACTGAATTGACAAATGTGAACTAGTATGCTTGGCAGGTATGTCTAACCTCTCCCCTACAAAATTCACCGCATCTGCACGAAGTTCATCAGTAAGATCATGGCCAGGGGTCCAAAGCCGCAACTAGTGATGCCCTCATTCTTACTGTCATTAATAAACAGTATCAAACGTTAACACGAGCTCACCAGCAGGTCAGCGTAGGCTGGATGAGTGCTGGGACATTCCTTGGCAATCTGCTTCACCAGCTGAGCGTACTTACTCAGACGCTGTATCGGCTTCAGCAGGTAACTACTGAGATCCAGCACGTCACCAAGCTCTCTCTGTTTTGTCTAACAAACATTCAACAACAGAGTTAAAAGTTAAAGGTCCGGACAGTTATATACTGCAGCTTACAGGCAAACCAGAACAGAAACAGTTTATAATATGAAGCTGAGTACTGAGCAACATTAGCAGTAGACAGTGCAGTGCAATTAGTGGCCGCCCATTGACCAAACGAATGGACTTTGGAGTGGGCCCCTGCCAGATGTATCTATGCTGCAGCCAGCCGCATTATGGCCTTCACATGCAACACATTCTCGTCATGACTACTTTCAACCACAAGTGTACAAATTGTCCACAGAATGCTGAATAAGTTTATAATGCAAACACTTACTGCAAAATATGCAGATCCACATTCTGCCATAATGTCATCTGATTTTGGTTTGTTCTTACTGTAAAGGGAATACATGTAGAAGTCGGCTTCCTGCAACAGCAAATACACATCAACGTCTACAGTACAACATAAGAACATCACTTACACTTAGACGAGTTCACTTGTCTCGGGTAAAGGTTATGACGATCTTACAACTGATTGTAACCTTACCATTCAGATTACTAGGTCAGTGATTAATGCTAGACTGACAAACATTGCACCAGCAAATGAACTAAACCTCACTAAAACCTATAACCACTGTGCACTGAATCACTTGTTCTTTCATCCAACAAAGACTGTATGTGGAGGATCCATCAAGCAATGTCCACAGTGAAGCAAAATTTTCACTCTTTAATTGTGAATGCTAGTATCATCACAATTAACTTCAACTTAAGGATACTAGGTCCCATTAAATCCAGCTAGGAGGTCTGCGGGAGCACTGTAACCATTTTCCAGTCCTCCTTTTTCACCCTTTCACCAGTCAACTCTGCAGGTACTACATCCAGTGCCGCAGCACGTCACCATAGCGCTAACCAATGGCTGTAGGCCTGTACAGAAATTGGTTAGCACTGTGGCTGTAACCTGACTGATACACGGACACTGCGACAGCAGAGTAGCATGTTATCCGCCAAAGTCAACACATACATTATATGATCTGCCTTCCTCTCGGCTTGTGGTATGGCACGAGTACATAGAATGGCCGGATTACCCCGTGTGACTGACATGACGTAGAACCGCCCATCCTTGGCTTGACTCCAAGGACTGAGCTCTTTTTAAATATAGATGACAACTATGAACACTAACAAAATGAAACAGAAAACGTTTACTCGAGCACAATGTTACTTTTGACATTTGTCTATTCGACCAATTTTTTCCACAATTCCTGGAGGTTATGCTGGATCCTCAAGAAGTGCATCTACTGGAGCTGGGCATTTTTTACAGACCAAATACCCTTCACGTTACATGCCCAACCAACAGGGTTATAGAATGGAAGGGTTCTTCACAATAATACAGAAGGTATAAAATAACTAACACAAGTTGGGCAACATCTTACATGTTGGAGAATACAAGATCCCAGCTGGAAAGGAGAGTTCATACACTGCTGGAGCAGCCGAATAAAACACCGACTATGAAACTCGTGAATCTTCTCCAGATTTGCAAAGACAACATTCTTTTTTCCACGCAGTGGCTGCGGCAGCGAGGCGCAATTCATCTCAGGAATGTAGTTATCAACAATATACTCCAGAGAGCGAATATAGTCAAGCTCAGTGTTGACAAGTTCTTGCATTATCAGCAGCTGAGTTCTGTGCAGTCACATAAATCACTGACAAGTTAAATAAATGACAGCCACGTTTCTACATCTACCTGGGTTAGTACTGCGACTTGCGACCGTTTGCGGTTACAGCATCTTGGAATTAAACCAAGCCACCCAGGCCAACTCAGCCTGGACATCTTCCATGAGTAGATGTACGTCGTTGTACAAGTAATGAGCATGGTTGTGGCCATTACTATGGAAGAACTTTCTGTTTAGAAGCAGGTCTTGTTATCAGAGACGTCAGCAAGTTGATTAAGTCGTCAGCTGTTAATGGCCAACTTCTACTTTAGCTTAACTAGATTTAACCATCGCCAGATCACCAGGATCTTGAACTGCTGGTACTGGAAGCACACAGCAAGTCAAAAACTAAGTGACTTCTGACATAATTTCCCATCAAACTGGAATTAAAGTAGTTGGCTTGGTAGTAGAGTGGTTAGGGCGTCGGTCTTGTGACCAACAGGTTGCGAGTTCGACTCCCGGCCATACAGTGATGGCTCAGTACTTAGATGATTGACTGTCTGTGTGCAGGTAAATCATCTTGGTATGTAACCAGTCACCTAGGTCAACTCAGCCTTCCATCCCTCTGAGTCATAAACTGAATACCGGTATGACTGGTTGGGGTAAAGGCAGGGTGTGTTCACTTGTGTCGGGTAGCAGGTAACACTGAGTGATCCCATATGGCAAGTGACATCCCGTAGCTGTGAGGTGGAGTTTTATTAAGAGCTCTACTCTTCTTAACTTAACTGTTCACCAAACACAAGAAAGGCTACATCAGAATGAAGCCAGATTCTTCACTAACCCAGTACGTGTTTCACTGGCAACAAAACATGACAACTTCAAATGAATCTTACAATAATGAGCAAATACAAGGGGCGTTCAAAAAGTTCGTAGCCTGATACAGTTAGCAACAGAATATGAGCATGATATTTTGTCACTTTTCAACACAGTTCTCTTCAACAGAAATGCACTTAGTCCAGTGATTCTCCACGGCCCGTATTCCGTTGTAGAAGAATTCTTGATCTTGGTCCTCCAGCCAGTCATTTGCAGTGCATGTAACATCATCATCATCAGCAAATTTCCGTCCTTTCATAAATTCATTCAGTTTTGGAAACAAATAAAGTCACTGGGGGCCAAATCTGGTGAATACGGTGGATGGCGGAGCAGTTCAAAACCTGCATTTCGGATGGCAGTCAGTGCTTGTGATGACGAGTGAGCAGGTGCATTGTCCTGATGAAACAACAAACCGCGTCACAACTTTCCTTGTCTCTTCTCTTTCAGTGCCGCTCGACATTTTCCAATCAAATCAGCGTAGTAGGTTCCTGTAATAGTTCTGCTATGTTCCAGATAGTCAGTCAATACAATTCCTTCAGAATCCCAGAATACGGTGGCCATGACTTTGCAGGCTGCTGCGATCACGCAAAACTTTCTGGGAGGTAAAGAAATGAAATGTTTCCAGGCCATACTTTGTGCTTTACTTTCATGATCAAAATGGTGAAGCCAGATCTCGTCTACAGTTGCAAATCTTGAAATAAAGTTGTCCGGATTTTCGTTGAACAGAGTGAGAAGACTTGCGGATGTTTCAGCGTGATCGGCTTTCTGAACGTCGGT
>Ga0056131_1000382_pt1 | contig 10727 bp, 3 predicted proteins | sample WorMetLIZISLAND1_2_FD_67480 | JGI IMG/M metagenome (GOLD analysis project Ga0056131, IMG submission 67480) | Marine gutless worms symbiont microbial communities from Max Planck institute for Marine Microbiology, Germany - Olavius clavatus LIZARD... ...
CCCGACACGCTCAACGTCGCCCTGTCCCCCGCCGCCCCGTCCCTCCACTCCTTTCGTAACGTCAAATCAGCCGTCTTCCGGGTGTTGGTCACCGTGCAGGTGACCGTCCCCTGATCCAACGAAGCCTCGAACCCGCCCGTCGAGACATCCACCACACCCCCAGAGGCATCCGCGCACGACCAGGCCGTCTCGTAACTCTCCGGGTCTCCCACAACGAGCTCCTCGGCCAGAGCCACACGGCTGCCGCGAGCGACGCCGACGTAGTCGGACTGCGCCCTTGTCGGCGCCGACGCTTCCAGCGTGACGGCCGCCGTCGCCGCGCCGCCCTCCGTCGCCGTCACTCTGGCGCGGTCGCCCGTCTTCGCGTACGACCACTCCTTCGCCAACCTCAACCCGACAACACGGTCGATGGTCGCCGTGCATGTGACCTCGCCCGCGGGGACGGCGAACGCACCCGACTCGTCAACCGGCGCCGCGTCCCCGGCCGCCGAGGCGCATCGCCACGACACGTCGTAGGCGCCCCGATTGCTCGACCCGGCCTCGTGCGACAACTCGACGACGGAGCCCACAGCCGCCGAGGCGTCAGAGCTCTCCCCGCTCTCGCCCCCCTTCGCCGCGAAGCGGAGAACCTCGATGCGCGTGCTGCGAGCCACAGCGACAAGCTTGACCGTGTCGCCTTTGACGGCGCGATCGTCCCACGCCGAACTCAACTTGAGATACGCGACGCTGCCGACGTGAGTGTTGGTGAACGTGCAGACGATCTCCTTACCCGCGCCCGTGTGGCTCGGGCCCACCGTCAGCGCTCCCGACGCGCCCCCCGCCACCACCGTCACCCCAACCGGGTCGTCATCCCCATCGGCACACGTCAGGGTTGTCGTGTAACGGCCCGCGCTGAGCGTCTCGCGCAACGTGACCGTCTCCCCGGCGCGCACAGTCAGCCTCACAGTGTTGACGGTGTCGGTCTGGTCGCCCCCGGTCGCCGTCGACTCAGCCGTCTCCGACCCCGACTCCCCGCCCGACGCGGTCAGCCTGGCCGTGTCCCCCGACACCCCGTTCCTCCACTCCTTCCGCAACGTCAAACCCACCGTCTTGCGGTTGTTGGCCGCGGTGCAGACGATCGCGCTCGGGCTCTGCGGCACCGTGAACGTCAACGTCGACCCGCTCGCCGTCACGGCCCCACCCAAACCCGAGCACGACCAAGCCGCCTCGTAGTTGTCGGCGTCGCCCTCGGTGAACGACTCGACCAGGGTGATCTCGTCGCCCGGGTAGACCGTCGCCGTAGCGCCGCCCGACCCCGTGTCGATGATCGCCCGGCCCGAGTCCCCTCCCCTGGTGGCCGTGAGCCTGGCCGCGTCGCTCGGCTTCCTCCGCTCCCACGTCTTCGCCAGAGTGAGAGTCGCCGACGCTCTCGTGTTCGTGAACAAGCAGGTGATGCTCTTCCCGGCGCCCGCGTCGCTCCCGGCGACCGCCACACTCCCCGACTTGCCGCCCGGGGCCTCAGTGACCGTGACCTCATCTCCGTCGGCATCGTCGCACGCCAGGGACGTCGTGTAGTCGCCGGCGGCTGGGCTGATGCTCTCGGTCAACGAGACCGTATCACCCGCGGCCACAACCAGCTCGGCCACTTCGGCGTCGGTCTGGTCGCCCCCGCCCGCCGTCGACACGCCCGAATCGGAATCCGGCCCCCTGGCGACGGTGAGAGTCGCCGCGTCCCCCGCCCTGCCGTCGCCCCACTTCTTCCCCACCGTCAACCGCGCTGTCTTCCAGGTGTTGGTAACCGTGCAAGTGATCGGCGCCGAGACCCTGTCCGGCACGACCAGCGTCGCCGTCCTGCCCAGATAACCCCGGGAGTCCTCACACAACCAAGACGCCTCGTAATTGTCGGCGGCGCCGGCCGGCGTGAACACCTCCGACAGGTCGATGACATCACCGGGGTACACCGTCGCCGTGTCGCCGCCCGACCCAGTATCGATGATCACCGCACCCGGGTTTCCCCTCCTGGTAGCCGTGAGCGTGACCGCGTCGCCCGCCCCCCTCGTCTCCCACGCCTCCCGCAAAGCCAGGGCCGCCGACCTCCTCCTGCTCGTCGCCACGCACCTGATGCTCTTACCCGCGCCGGTGTGAGCCGAGTCGACCGTCAAGGCCCACCCCGCGCCGTCCGCCGTCTCGGTCGCCGCCACGCTCCCGACGTCGCTGCTGCACGCCAAAGCCGTGTCGTAGCGGTCATGGCTCAGCACCTCGGCCAACACGACCCGCTCACCCGCGTACGCGGTGTGCGTGACCACCCTCTTGTCGGTCCGGTCGGCGGTGCCGTCGGCGGTTGAGACCCCAGGGTTGGGGGTGGCGCCCGACTCGGAACCGGTGACCGTGATCGTCGACGTCGCCCCATCCTCGCCCGGGAGCCACCTCTTGGCCACCACCAGCTCGACGGTCTTCCGCCGATACGACGCTGTGCAAGTCACAGCCGGGGGCGGCTGCTCAGGCACCGTGATCGTCAGCTCCGCGCCGCGATCGTCGAGACCCGAGTCCAACCCCGGGCAATCCCACGTCACGTCGTAGTCGCCGCCCCCGTCGCTCCCGTCACCCCTCACCAGCCCCTGCGACACATCAACCACGTTCCCCCGGTAGATCCTCATCGTGTTGCCGGGGCCGGTGCTTGCCGGCGCCAGCAATCTCGCGCGAATGACATCGTCCGTGTTCCTGTTCAACGCTGTCAACTCAGCCGCGTCGCCCGGCCGGTGATTGTCCCAACTAGCCTCCAACGTGAGGTTGGTAGACGCGCCGGTCTTCGTGTTGGTGAACGTGCAAACAATTCTCTCACCGGTGCCCGTGTCGGCCGGATCCACCACCAACGCGCCCGACGTGCCCCCATCAGACACATCCACCGCCACCGGGCTTCCGTCGCCGTCCGCACACACCAAAGCAGTCGTGTATCCACCGTCGGCCAGCGATACACCCAACGTCACCGCCTCCCCGGCGTACACAACCGACTCGACCACACTGTCGTCCGCCCATACAGGTGCCCCAACCCTCGACGTTGCCTCGCCTGCCCCACCCGACTCCGCCCCGCCTGCGGACAAAGTCGCACTGTCGCCCGCGACGCCGCCGACCCAGTTCGCGGCCACCGTCAAACCCACCGTCTTCCGAACGTACCTCGCGGTGCACGCCACGCGCAAGAACGCTGGCCATGGCCAGTGCGTCCGCGGCTCCGGCTCGGGCATGACGAACACCCCCGCCCCGTCCACCGCCACCGCTGCGCCGTCGCGGTCCTCATCGACACACGACCACCACACGTCATAATTAGCCGATTCGCCTGGCGTAAACGACCGCCCCAGAACAACCTCATCTCCCGCGTGAAGTCTGGCGGGCTTGCCTCCTGTGCCGGCCGAGCCGACGACGGCCGTGTTGATAAGCGGATCAACAGAGTCCCGAATCGTCGCGGTGAGAGTGACGCTGTCACCCGGCCTCCTGTTCTCCCAATCCGCCCCAAGCACCAACTCAGTGTCGTGCCTTCCGAGTTCGTATGTGCAGGTCAGCGAATTTCCGTAATCTTCCGCATCCCATCGGTCGGTCCCAACCTCTAACAAGTAGCTCCCATCGCCCTCGACCGGGTCGTCGCAGCTCCAATATCCAGCATAGTTGTCGCGGTCGCCTCGAATGAACGTCTCAGAAATGTCAACGACGTTCCCCGAATATAGATTCCTAGCCAGGGTGGATACCGCAGTCTCCGGAACGACAACCTGAAAGCTGAACAGCTCCTCCCCCGTGCTCCTCCTCGTCCCGGTGACGCGGACCTCGTCGCCCGGCTTGCCGTCCTCCCACTCAAGGCCAAACAAGGCGGAGGCGGCCAGCACAGTCTTGGTGATGGTGAATGTGCAGTCGATAGCCGCCGCTTCAGCGTCGTCGTCCACATAGAAGACGGCCCAGTCCTCGTCCACATGATGGGAATCGTCGTCAGCGGAGCACAGCAAGTCGATCCTGTATTGACCAGCGCTGAGCTTCACCCTGTAGACCATGAACTCGCCGTGGTTGGCTTCGACGTTTAAGACATTGGTTTCGTCGACATGCACATCGGGGCCGGCCGCCGTGGAAACCGCCGACCTCCTTCCCGACTCGGCGCCGACGACGATGAGCGTGGCTGTGTCGCCCGCGTCGGCGTTCACCCACTTCGCTCGTATCGACACCGCCATCCTCCTACGCACCGGCCTCATCGTGCAGGTCACAGGCCTCGGGGGCACGGTGAACACCCCGCCGGCGGTCGTGGCCACCGCGCCGCCGGAGCCGTCGACACAGCCCCAAGACACGGAGTGGTCGTCCGCGGGCCTGACCCACTCGTCGTCGGATCCCTCCGGGAACGAGTACGCCCGATAATGGCGCGGGAAACGACTGTCGAGGTCGACGACAACACCCGCGGGCACCGCGACCGCGTCCGACGCCTCCCGGTTCGGAGCGGCCGAAGACACCGCGGCGACCTGCTCGTCCGTGTCTCTCCTCCTCGCCGTGACCTCGGCCTCATCACCCCTGACGTTGAACTCGTCGGGCACGCGGCTGCGCTCCCCCCACTCCAACACAAGCGTGAGAGAGACCGTCTTCCGAGTGTTGGTGAACGTGCAAACCGCGTCGGACGAGCCGGTCACGAGACTCCCCGTCGCAGCCCCCGCCCGGTAGGTGAGCGTCCCCGAGTCGTCCGAGCAGGCCAACGCCGTCGTGTAGATGCCGGCCGCGCCGCCGTCGGCACCGAAGCTCTCGCTCAACGTGACCGTCGCCCCCGCGGCCACGGTCAGCTCAGCGACGTCGGCGGCCGCCTGGTCGCCCCCGGAGGCGGTCGAGGACCCCGAATCGGACTCCGACCCCAAAGCGACCCTCAGAGTCGCCGCGTCGCCCGCCCTGCCGCCCACCCACGCCTTCCGCAACGTGACCGTGACCTCGTCGCCGGCCTGACCCGTGGAGGGCGCGTCGCCGACCGACGCGCCGCTCGCCGAGGACAACCCGAGAACCGACACGACGACGACCGCCGCCAAGGCCGCCAACGAGCGCCGCGCCGCCCGAGCGGCAGCCGACTCCGAGACCGGCCGCTCCGCTGTCGCTCGGCTGCCTCCCCGGGAATCCTCTGAGGTTCCCACTACTGTCGCCTCTTTCTCCACAACCCGGCGCCGGCGCCCCTACCGAGGCCCGGCGCCGCCCGCTCCCCGCGTGTGGCGCCGACCATAACACACACGACGACAAGCCGCAACCCCGCCGCCGCGGCGGCGCGCCTTGACGCCCGCACGAGCTGCTGCTCTTCCCTCCCGAGTCGACCCCGCCCCTCGTTCTCGGGCACGACTCAGAGCCGGTGGGGAGAGAGCTCGCCCATCTTGTGGAGGGCGCGTTCCTCTCAGTTGGTCGGCTGGTACCCGAAGTCGAAGTCGAGGGCGCCCGCCCCGGCCACGCCCACCGCCGCGGTGATGACGTCTCCCGTGGCGGCTTGATGATCGGCGAGGACCCCTCTGGTGTCGGTCACCCGGACCGTCCACTCACCAGGCGTGGCGGTGAAGCTGTACGCGCCGGATGCTGCCGCTGGCGGGAGCCTGGTGGTGCGGCGAGGCTTGACGACGCAGCCAGGGGCGCATCTGGACCGGAGAGACCGGTCAAGGATTTGAGCGACGCACCACCAGCGCCAGGGGCGCCAAGAAGGCCGACGTGGCTGAGCCGCGCCGCCTCAGCCGGGCACGAGCTGACCAACTACCACAACTACCGGCGCCGTCCCCTCCTGCGATGCACACTTCACCTGGCATAGCCCGCCGCAAAAGGGCGAAGGCCCATGCTTCATGGCGTGGACCCCGTTGCCGCCTGCGCGTAGCCGAAGTCGAAGTTGAGGTTGTCGCTCCCCCCCACGCTCACCTCGGCGGTGATCGATTCCCTCGTGGTAGCTCTGTAGTCGGTGAGGATGCCTCTGTTGTCGGTCACCCGGACCGTCCACTCACCGGGACCCACCTCGAAGCTGTAGATACCGTCAGGGTCGGTCGCCGTGAGGTCTCTCACCCTGCCTTGATCGTCCCGGAGCTCCAGGGTGACGTTCCCCAGGGGCCTCTCATCCTCATCCTGCAAGCGATCGCCGTCGGCGTCCAGCCAGACGTGGTCGCCGATCAAGACCATGGGCCTGTACCCGAAGTCGGCGTCCAAGAGGTCGCTGCTGTCCACGCGGACGATCTTGTTCACAGTCTCCGCCGTGATCGCTTGATGATTGGAGACGACCTTTCCGGTGTCGGTCACCCGAATCGTCCACTCGCCGGGCTTCACGACGAAGCTGTACTCGCCGTCGTCATCGGTTGTGGCGGTTCCCCTCAGGTTGCCGTGATTGTCGCGAAGCTCGACGGTCACATCCTCAATGCCGTCCTCGCCCGGGTCCTGCTCCCCGTCGCCGTCGATGTCCTCCCAAACACGGTCCCCGATCACCAGAGCCTCATACGATCCGATGTCGCAACCGGGGCCCTGCGGGCGGGGAGCGCCCCGCCCGTCCTTGTCCTGACAGCTTGCCGTGTCGCCGCCATCCAACAAGCTACCCCCGTCGACGGCCACCGTAGGCACATTGCCCATCCCCCCGTTGGGTCCGACAGGAGCCGCCGCGCCGTTGTTGGCCAGCAACCCCAGGGCCGACAACGATGCTCCACTGAGCTCTGTGAAACCCTGCGCCGCAGTGCCGCACGACCCGTCGGGGGCCGCATTGCCCTTACTGACGGCGAGGGCCGAGCCGAAACCACACTGATCGCCGCTGTTCCGAGCGATCACAGAGTTGGTGATCGACGTCGCCACCGACCCGGTGGTGTACACCCCACCGTCGTCTCCACCCATGTTTCCGACTATCGTGCTGTTGGCGATCGACAGCGTCGGCCTGAGGCCGCCCGAAGCGGACACTCCTCCTCCGTCAATTGAGCTGTTGTTGGCGATTGTCGAGTTGATGATCTCCGTCTGCGTCGACCCAGCGGCGTACACCCCGCCGCCTCTGAAGTATCCCGAATTCAGATAGACAGCGCTGTCGACAAGCCTCAGGTGGCCGCAATGGTTGAACACGCCGGTGAACCGATTCGATCGAACGACGGTATTGGTGACAGTCACGATGGTGTGATCTCGTCTTGTGTCACACGCATGCAGCCAGATTCCCGTCCGGCCATTTCCCTCGATCACCGAGTCCTTCAAGCTGACGACACCAGTCCGCGCCGAATCGAGAGCCTTCTCGAAGTGTACCCCGCTAGAAACAGATCCGCGGACATGAAGGTTCTCCAACGTCACGGTGTAGGCGGCCTTCAAGTTGGCGCTTGCCTTCTCCTCAATGGTCACACCCCACTCGGTGTCCGTTATCGTCAGGTCAGCGAGGGTCACAGCCGTGGCGGCGGCCACGTCTGGCGAGTCGGAGTCGGTCACGATGACAAAGACACCACGGCCGCCGCTAACAGTCGTGCCGTCGGCGTTGCCTTGAACAGTCACATTCGACGCGATGAAGAAACCGTAGAGCGGGACCCTGATCTCGCCGGGCACGGCGATGTGAACCTTGTCGTCGCCCGAGCCCGCCACACACCCGTCGACCGCTCTGTCGGTCTCGGCGGCCCGCAGCGCCTCGACCAATGCGCATTTCCCGTCTCGGGCCGCGCCCTTCAGCGTGTTGACGTTGATCACAGGCTCGCCCGCGTCCGCCGTCGGCCGATAACCGAAATCGAAGGCCAACGCGTGACCGCTCCCAACATCCACCTCCAACGACAGAGACGTCGGCGTCGTCGCCCGACGACCCGCCAACACTCCGGCAGCATCGGACACGCGAACCGTCCACTCACCCGGCGTCACATCAAAACCGTAGACCCCGTCGGCGCCGGTCGTGTCCGTCCTCAGCACATTGCCGTCGCCGTCGACCAGCTCAAGCCTGACACCCGCGATCGGCGCCTCGCCCGCGTCCTGCACGGCGTCGCCGTCGGCGTCCTCCCACACATGATCGCCGATCTCGACCACCTCGGCCTCATATGCGCCCACATCACAACCCGCCCGCTGCGGTCGAGACACCCCCCGCGCATCCTTGGCCAGACAGCTCGCCGCGTCGCCCGCGTTGAACAACGGACCCGAAACGTCGATCGCCATAGTCAACACATTCCCCATGTCCACACTCTCTATGTCGCTGTTCGTGCCGACCGGCCGGGCGCCGCCGTTGTCCCGTAGGCGCCCCAACCGCGGGCTGACGCCCTCGGTTGAGAAGCCGCAAGACGAGTCGGACGAGACGTTACCCACGCTGCCGGTCGGAGCGGCGCCCCAACCGCACTGACTACGCGCCCCGCCGTCGCTGCCCTCGTTGCCCGCGATCACCGAGTTGACCACAGAAGCGGTCACCGCGCCCTCAGTATGCACACCTCCGCCGACCGAGTCGCCGGTCGTGTTGTCCGCGATCGTGCTGTGCGAGATCGACAACACCGGCGCCTTCCGCTTGGAACGCTCGACATGGACCCCTCCGGCCTTCTCCAGCGAGCTGTTCCCGAAGACGGTCGAGTTGACGATCTCGGTGCGAGTCGTCCCCACACTGGCGCGATCATCGCTACGGCTGACGAGATTGGCGAGCCCTGGCGTGTACTGGACCACATACACTCCGCTGAGGTGCCCCGCGTTCTCAGAGATGGTGCTGTCCACCACCCTGAGATGACCACAACCCTGAAAGATGCCGCCGAAGGCGTTGCCGGCCCCGTTCCCGCGGACAACAGAGTTGACAACCTCCACTCTCAGATCCACCGGCGTCATGTCACAGGCTGACATGACGACACCGCCGAGGTTGCCCTCGAACACGGAGTCCCTGACCCTGACAACACCTGGTCGACCCGACTTCGGCACCCTCCCGAAGCTCAGCCCAACCGAAGTCTCCCGGACCCGCAGATTCTCCAGAGTCACCGAATACGAGGCGGTCACCGTCGAGTCGGCCTGATCCAACACCTCCACCCCATCGCCTGCGCCGCCGGAAATCGTCAAATCGGCCAAGGTCACCGCCGTGACGACCTCAGACGACGACCCACCGGACAGGGAGATCCCGACCGCGCCAGCCGAACGCTTGACATCGCCGCCGTTGATGGTCGTCCCGTCGGCATGACCCTGGATCGTCACGTTCGACTTGATCTTGAACCCTTCGCTGGGCGCCTTGATGACGCCCGCCACCGCGATGTTGATGACGTCGTCGCCCGAGCCCGCCCGGCAGGCGTCAACCGCCTGGTCGGTGTTGGCCGCCTCGATCGCCCCCGCCAACGAGCACATCCCGCCATTCTCCGTCCCGCTCCTGGTGTTGACGGTGATCGTGGCCGCGGCTTCGGCCCGGCCTCCGCCAGCGAGCAGCAGCAGCCCGGCCGCCGCCAGGGCGGCGGGCAACAGCAGCAGACGGCGAACCGGCATGTGACGAATGGACATAGTGTTCCTCCTGGTATGGGATTGGCGAGCCATTGAGGGTTGCACCCTAACGGCACCCTCGCGGGAGCGCAACTCGCGGCACTCTGCGCTGCGGCCAGCCACGACAGTGACCGACTCTGCGCGGCTGGCCGGCACAAGCCGGGCCGCCTCAGCGCCCACCGTGCGCCGGCCGAGGACCGGGGCGGCGGTCGGTCAGGCGCTCTCGGATCCTGATCGGACGGGACCCCGGTGTCTCGCGCGCCGCAGGAAGGCCCGCCCACTATGTCACGCCCGCGCAGCCGACTCGCCCGCGCCTTGGGCTCAAGTCGACGAAGCCGGTCACATACGCGCTGCGACGGTGCGGCGACGCCACCAAGAACCGATTTCTCGTCCATGCCCAACGTGATCACCTGGTCGGGCCGTCCCAGGGTCGCCGACCCGACGGCGGATCTCGACCCTGGCCCGTCCCGTCACCGACCGGCGCACTCGTATGCGGATGGGGCTCCGACCAAGTGGGATGGCCCGCAGGCCGGCGGCCCTGGTGTTCTTGGTGGTGACGGTCAGCGCCGCGGTCGTCTTGGCGCTGGCCTACCTCAGCCTCGCCGAGCGGGGAGGCGACGCCTGAAGCCGCGTCTTCCTGGTTCTCTGACTACGCCTGCTGTCGGGCTGGGACTCATTGGGCTTCTTGGGCTTCGTAGGCGCCGATGTCGCAGCCGACGCCTCCCGTCGGGCGGGGTTGGCCGCGGGCGTCGGTGGCTTGGCAGCTCGCCGCGTGGCCTGCGTCGTGGAGGGGGCTGGTGGCGCCGATGGCCATGGTGTGCACGTTCCCGTTCCCGCCGTTCGGCCCGATCGGGGCGGCGCCGCCGTTGTTGGCTAGGCCGGCCAAGCCTGACGTGATGCTCTCCAACCCGAAGTTGCACGACGCGTCCGACGAGGCGTTCCCGCTGTTGGCTGACGGGTCCCCGTTCTCGAGCGTGGTCTTCAGGCCCGCGTTGCATTGATCGCCGGAGTTCCCGGCGACGACGGTGTTGGTGATCGACACGCCGACCGCGCCTTCCACGTGGACCCCGCCGGGCTCGTCGAAGGACGTGTTCCCGCTGATCGTGACGTTCTTGAGGTCCAGCGTCGGGGTCAACCCTGCGGACCCGCTGACCGTGATCGCCCCGCCCGGGTCCATCGAGGTGTTGGCGGCGATGGTCGTGTTGACGACCTCCGTCTCCGTCGACGCGCTCGCGCCTCCGCTGCTGCGGCCGTCGTCCGCGTAGATCCCGCCCGCCAACCCCCTGTTCCCGGTGATGAGGCTGTTCACGATCTTGAGGGCGCCGCACATGTTGTGCACC
>Ga0056131_1000384_pt1 | contig 10716 bp, 6 predicted proteins | sample WorMetLIZISLAND1_2_FD_67480 | JGI IMG/M metagenome (GOLD analysis project Ga0056131, IMG submission 67480) | Marine gutless worms symbiont microbial communities from Max Planck institute for Marine Microbiology, Germany - Olavius clavatus LIZARD... ...
TTCTGAGACAGCATGCGCTACCCAGTATGAATTCATTGTTGTAAATGGCCAATCTACGACTTCTGCATTTCACAAGGTAGTGTAGCAACAGTATTAAGGTGAGGTCGACAAAACTAAAGTCATTAACGTCACGTTTCTTTATGATGTTGCATGCCAAAAATTATTAAAGTCGGCCAATTTTTCACGGAGTTATTAAAAAATAACACTGGCACAGTTTTTTGAGACACGGTGTATATACAACTTTATTCACCGTATTGAATGTTCAACTATTTACTTCACAGCAATTTTAGCCAGAATAATATACGCATCGGACGTTAATTCAGATTAACACCACTTTTTAAACGCAATCACTGTGTTGTAAAGTTTGGCAGTTAGATAGATAGGGTAGGTGCAAACGAAAGCATAAATTGAGGTAAACAACGACAGCATCTGGCTGAACACTGTGACATCATACTGTGTTAGTTTCAACAAATTACAACGTTAAAACATAAGCAGATCGAATTTCATTTTGTTCATGCGCTGCCATGTTAAATTATGTACAATCGACCTGAATTGATGGGAGGGGTTAAAAGAAGGATATTAGGGGAACCCTGGCGATGGGGAGTCTTTGATGTGGTGCAGAACTGATAATGGACTGGCCAGGTGTCGACGATTAGCGACGTATTGTGTGTCGCGAGATTACAGAAGACGTTGGACGTCCATGCGAGCTGGCGGACACTGCATCCTGCCGTCTCCGAGCGACGCCGCTAAAATTACCAGCAATTGTCTGTGGCGACAACGACGCTCGGACAGCATACGACGTCGTAAACGCATCCATCAACACGCAACCGTATTATAAATGGCGACCTTTTACACCGAGCCTTTGTGATTCCCGATTGAATGTGACAGCCAAAAGACGCGCACAAGGCATGACATCCTGCATTAAATGAAAATGTATATTAAATATAGTTTCTTGCTTAATAATCAGACAACAATTTTGACACCACAGAAAAAAGTGGGCTAACAAGTCAGTATTATATACATTATTTATATAAAACATATTTACATCATACATTATTTTACTGCCAAATGTGAAATAAAATACGTAACTGACTAAGGGAGCTGGTAACAATGGCAGGTTATGAAGTGTATCAAATTAACAAATTTTAAGCCACATATACGGGCGCTCTATCACAGTTAAGTTACCATGTTCACAGAAGATAGCGTTGCGGTTGTCGTGGTCTAGGTAATAGACGAGGCTGCATTACCGTATACACACGATGGAAGTAAGCATGCCTATAGGTATAAGTTACCAAATGGGTTCTGATCTTGAAGTTTCAAGAGGCTTCATCGACCTTGATGTTTGTCGGGATTGCGCACAGGACCCGTGGCCTCAGCGTTGGGTGTCTGCTTACAGGTATCCACCCCCAGGTAAGGTAGACCTGAGGTAAGGTAAGGGTAAGTAAGGCCTATAATAAGCATATGATGCTACAGTGAGCATTTTAATTAATCGAAAATTAGTTATATTTTGTCCATTGTTGTGTATTTTGTTATTTTTTCCTACCTTATGGTGAATAAAGTTGTATTTATAGCACTCCAAAATAAGTAAGTAAGTGATTAATTTATACAGCACGTTAACCGTAAACTTCGAATTGCCCGCGCCGAGAAATGATTAGATCCATTTTCCATTAAGTTCACTGTTGTAATGGTGAAAGAAACGAGTTAATGGCATTAACTCATTTCTTTCACCATTTTGAATTTTGCCCTTCATTGTCAGTCCTGCGTTTTCCACTATTTAGAATCTGTGCGTATAACTTACATAAATGCGCATCAGGCTTTCATTGTTTGACAGCGACAGAATACGTTAGAATGCATTATAGTTGTCTGCCCCGTGTGTCACCTAAAAACGAACTGTGTACATGTAGATCATTTATCAGTGTCACAAGTGAAACCGATCGAGAGTTGTAAATTTCTGTACGCTATGTCGTCTGTTCGACTATATTCTATACATTCGAATACTACATAGTCATCGTCGTCGCCGTCATACGCAATTAGGTCTTCAGTGGGTCGTGCTAATGTAGACCATGGCCGCTTTACGTCTGCTCGGGCGGAAAATCGTTTCGAACAATTAAGCCACTTGACAAACGACGCGGCGTGCATGCTTCGATAACTTCAAAAGCTGCCGAATTGTCCAAAATAGAGTACAGTTTCTTAGTCAAGCAGTAGCGGCAATTAGACCCTGCAGAAGCCGATTCATGAGGCCGTGGCTTAGCTAGTTTGGTGGCTGGCTAGCCGGCAACATTTGGCTTAAATCGATTGGTGGCTTGCAATACAAAAAGTAGGGGAGGGACGCGTAAAGGCGGGAGTGGAAAACGTGGCTCCAGAATGTGTGGGAAACGCGTGAGTTGTTGATTGTTATCGTTTAATGTAACCATATGTTTAGCAAAACTGTTTAAGTGAGTTAAAAGTATTCACTTAACTCGAGAAATTTAGTTAAGCTGTTGGTGTACAACTTTTTTGTCGACGGATTTTTTTTCGATAGGCAATCAAAACTCTGTTATAGCAAATACTTGTGTATCCCAAAATTGGTACTGATGCCGATGAAGTGACTTCGTCGACACCAGAATCATTGAAGTGGTCACTCGCCGTCACACGGTCGCTGTTGGCTCCTCAGTTTCCGCATCCTCTCCGCCGCCACCGCTGTTGCTGCAGCTGCTCTATCTGACGGAATGCTTCCATGACTGTGTAAAAACACGGTGTTCACTGTGTTTGAAAACAATTCACGTCAGCTGTAGCTTACAGTTACAACAAAGCATTACCTTCAACTTGTCTATGAATAAATACCGGTAATCATGATGACGATGACGAAGTTTTGTCTGAAACTGTTTATTATATATACAACTTTATTCACCATAAGGTAGGAAAAATAACAAAATAACACAATAATGGACAATAAGAACACGGATTGACAGCATTATTTTTGTGTCGAACTGTTGCTTGTTCTGCTGCATGCAACAACTCTGCAGTAAACCCGATTGAAAACTACATGTAAATACTGTAACTAATTTGTTCTAAGCTCACTATTTTTTCTGCATGCTCATTGGACTCATGATCTAGAAAATAACTTCTTTTTGCTATTACTGACCGGACGCTTTAACCGATTTTGATAGTTTCTGGCAGCCTAATCAACCTAAATATTTTGACGTAAGCACGGTGTAGCCCAAGATATCTTGTCTAAGTTGTCTTATGCCGTGACGTAAGAAAGGGATATTTTTCCACTTCACTTGAAAACTGTCACAGCGAGAAAATTACAAAAATTACTTTTATCTAAACGGTGTCAGAGAACATTACGATTTATAGCCTATAGGTTCAGTTTACGTCAAATTTTTAGCAGGTGTGTGCCAAAAATTACTCTTGTACAGCGCACCATTAAACAAACAGCGCCGAGTGCTTTTTAAATATTACATATCCAAGGTTATGCATGGCATACTGAAACTTTTTAAGAAAAATAAATGCGTCAACCTACGATCGCAGCAAAACTCCGTTTGCACAGTCCGTGACAGCAGTCATTTATTTTTCTCACGACAGCTTTTACTGCCTTTTTTGTTGCATAACAGATCTGTAACATTCACGAATTGAATACGATATACTCGTAGCTGGTCGCCAACTTGCGGACCGACCATGGCGACCAGACATTACAAAAAGTCACGGAATGTAAAAAAATGATGTTAACAGAAAAAGATAACTAGTTAAAAGTCAGTTTATCTTATGTTTATGACAGATGATGATTGCCACATCTCTTCTATAATTTTCAAATTACAACAAACTTGGTCATAACAATAAAGCATCAATCAATCAAGCAATCAATCAAAACGTAGATTTATATAGCGCCCCTTTAAAAAAGCTCACAGAGGCGCCTATTACGAGTAGGCACGCTCAAAAAGGTATGACTTAAGGCTAGATTTAAAACCCCGTCTATTAATGTCGTTGCTTTTCGGCATACCAGTAATAATGCCTAATGAATAATATTTCACGAGGCATTGCAAAATCCAATGCGTGACACAGCACAGCACACAGCACGCAGGTCAAGAAGAACATTTAAAGCAACGTTTATTACTTTTTACGTAATTATTTTCGAAATTTAAACGCTCTGAGTCAAGAAATGCTGCATGGCCGAAAATGAATTATGATATGAAATTACCATTCAAGATGTATTTTGCATCTTTGCATTCAATCACCGGTCACCAAAGGGTAGCATATCGCCATATAATATTGCTGGCCTTATCTCTGAAATTTAAGTAGCCACCTAAATAGCCAAAAATTACCGTCGTCGACTACGCCACTGTCATTTGATGTCACGACCAGAGGAGTCCCCGCGAATATTCGCATACACCTTATATTTCCAGAAACTAGAGTCATTGGCCTACATTTTTTGCCGCTGACAGTATGGGTCTATCTTTATTCAGATTTGTACAGTTAGCTCCAAAAGACGCATCGTTTCTGCAACGCAGTGCGTTTTGGCCGTTCAAGGTCATCCAAGGTCGATGATTTTGGTACCATTGCAATCGAAAGCGCGTATGCACTTGATATTAGTCCGTCATTGCGACTATATGTTTCTATCTTGCACGGTTTCTGAGATACGGCGACTTATTGGCTAAAAATTGCCTATTTTTGTTACCCCTCTCTCATTCGGTGCTCCCCGCTTCCTTTGTTCCTTTGGAATTTCGCGGTGAAGTTAACCGTGAGGAAACTTCAGTCATGGAACTATCCTCCATTGAAGACCACATGATAGCTGGAGTAGTTTTAACATGATACCGGACTGTGACGGACCGACGGACGGACGGAATCTGACATAGCTAATACAGCGCTCTGTATAGCAAGTTATGCTGACGCGCTGTAAAATTTGTAAGATCAGTTAAGTTTTTAATAAATTATGTTGTGTCATTTTATGGTTGTTAACTTATATTAATCGTGATTATGATAAATGGCGTAGTGATTTTCCCAGCTTTTACAATGTTGTCACGCTGTATGAAGTTGCAAGTCTACGTGTCAGTAACGGCTGTGTTAACAACGGCTTGTTGTGCTAACGACATTGGTGGTCGTCAAGCTCACATGATACGGTGACTGCACTGAGTTATGACTCCCGACGCTTACGGTTCATTCATCGACCGCAACCGTAAACAGCAAATCATGCAATTCATGTCAATGAAAATTGATTATAATAATATTTAATTTTGGACGTGACGTCGTGGTCGAGGACACTTCGCCGCGATAAAATCCGTTTGACGTAGACGTTATGTATGTCTACGACGCCTTTTCAGCCGTTCAGTTATTAATATTTATGGCGATATTTACACGAAGTAGGCATATAAAGCAGAGTTGACAGGGAAATTGTTGGGGGTTGTTGCTAACAGAAGCAGGTGGGTATGACAACCAAGAATGTCGTCATCAATTTGCACGTGGTGCTGGGTGCGGGAATTCGTTTGAACTCGTCGCTGGCGGCGATTGTCTTGTCCATCAAGGCGATACGGCTATCCCGCGGGAGAGCAGTGATCACACAGAACGTGCCGGCGGCCATTAGAGTACGTGATACTTATATATCCCGGCGAGATTACGAAAGACATCGAACATCGGCAAAGTTGTTCAAAGAAATTGAACAGTATACAGCAGTGGTGCGTGTTATATGAAGCCTAATAGATGCGTCACGCGCGTCACGAGATACGAGTATTAAGATATAGTGCTTAAATACACTCTCGAGCCACGTTGTGACAATTTTAAATGCATAATCAATCAATCAATCAATCAATCAATCAATCAATCAATCAATATTGATTCCTATAGTGGCCGAAGTAGTAAAGACTAAGTAGTAGCTAATGACCAGGAAATAGCCGAGAATGGATATGCGCTGAAAATGGAGGACCGGAAAATGCAGGAACAACCACTGGAGTGGAAAATGCAAAATAATTGATGAATTGAGCTGAGTAGAACATGTACATTTCGCTCACTGACTTGCCTGTAGTGAATACATATGGCGTAAAATCTTCGCTCACTTTCCTGAGTTTCCTCATTTGATTTTGCATTAAGTTCATGTTTTTTTTACTGTTTTTTTGTATGTAACTTTTATTAAACGCCTGCAGTGACGGCTGATTGCATTGGGTTCTGCTGAACGTTCCGAAATTAAATGTTATGACAACGATATAAGTAAGGCCTGCGCAGTAATAAGTTGTAAAATAACAGCAAAGTGTTACGTACTGCAATTGAACACTTCACGCCTAGGGACAGATGTAGTTTAAACTTCAAGGACTTAAAACTTCAGCTGAGGTTTACCAACAGGCAACTGACTGTACTGTCGCGGCATTATGTCACAATCATTGCGCGAACATCGACGCTTTATTGGCACTACATTATTCTACTATCACTCAACTGCCGCGGTCCTCCATTCCTCCATTTTCAGTCAACACCGGAGAATGAGTGACTTTGAAAAAATATCAGATGGGCTTGTTTTGAGCCCCTGACAGAATGTATAGACAATAACTCAACCGAACTTAATTTCATAAACTTGTTTTAAATTTAATGTAATTTAATTCAATTAAATCTGTAGTTTGCTGATTAAAGCTATTTCAGTTTCTGGTCGTTATTTAGGTCACGTTAACTATTGATCGGAATTCAAATATACACTGTGTCCGGGAAAAAAGAGGACATTCGTTTTAATTTTCTAAAGTTACTAGACAGAATATTGTTGTATCTATTCCGGAGGCCGTACGCCTACTTTATGTTTAGACTGGATGTTTAGACAGTCAGTTTGGCTGAGATGTCGGCAACTGCCTTCCCCAATGTCAAGCTGTCGTCATTGACAGTGACACGTCAAGCAAGCCAGTGATTTGTCGCGCTGTCTTCAATCAAAATATTCAAACGAACGCTGCAATCCCGCCATGCGGTGACAGTCAACACTATCTCGAATATCGCTATTGATCAATGGGCACGCGCTGTTACTTCTCGCTGTCGTCTCCGCCCGTCCCTCCGCTATTCAAATGTGTTCTACAATGGAGAGCACTCACCATTTCCCTTTGTTTGCTCGTTGTCGAGTGTATTTTTTACTTCGTAGGGATGAGTCGATCGTCGCGATATACCGTGTCAGCATCTTTAATATCGGTTTTTCGACATCGTATCGGTGTCAAATTTAAAAAAATATCTTAATTTTGAATATTTCTTCCGTCTGTCTTCTGCATCAGCAACTTCTGAAGCATGTTCTCAAAAATGGTGCTGTTAATTTCAGATCGCAGAACACGGTTGGCGCCTGCAAAGGTTGCACGGATAACTTTCTTTATCTCAAAATTTGATTTACTGACCACGTAAATTAGAACATTTAACATTTATTTTATTACAGAACGTATATTCTCTATTTATTGACTGAGTTTGGTTACTTGGTTTAAATTTTGATGTTTAAGGAGTGACATTTTGAGTTTACTTTGTTCATAGTTTGTAAGCAAGACTTATATTTTAAAAGTTGCAAATATAGCAAATGAAATAGGATAAGATACTGAGAGATGTACCGAAAACCGTAAAAAAATGATCAAATTTTGGGAACTTCTCAACAAAGTGAAATCGTTTAGATTCATATAGGCAGTCATGCACATTGTAATGTTTCAGTAGCCTTTAACCTGCAGTCGATAACACACTGCTACAGTCGTCTATCTCTACTGTGCTGTTAATCGCTTAACATGTACACTGTACAAAGTTATTTTTTCAAAAATACGCATCATTGCATGCAATCTAGACGCGACGATATTGACAAATGATTATATAAACTTATGAAGCAATTTAGGCTACTTTCTGGCAATATTATCTCGATAAATCCCAGTTTAATACTATAATATAATACTAAAAAATGTCAATTAACAAACTGTGTTTATTAACCTATGTACTTTTGTGCGACGTTTCTAACTAAAACTGAATTGGCAAAATAATAAAGGTGAATAAAAATTTTCATAATAAGAAAAATTAACGTATCATAAAATATTAAGATGTATCTTTTGTTAGCTTAGTCTTTCAAAAGTCGACAGCAAATAAACACTGGGGACAAACTAAAAATAGAAAAAATGTCGCCGACATCATCGGTATTGCCAATATTTTAAGTTAAAAATATCGGTATCGTATCGATTTTACGAAACTGATATTGACCCATCACTACTTTGTACAGTTGGTAGTCGTAAGTCGCGTGCCGTCGCCGCTTTCGGGCTTAACTGAGACGCGGCTGCTCTAACAAAACTGAAAAGTGTCTGTACGGCAGCTTTCCAACCTATGAAGAACGCGCTTCTTTCTGACAAACGCTGTCATAGAAACGTTGAACCAACTGAGATAATGTGCGTTATTTTGGCGGTTCAGTTTACTTTACAAAAATGTAGGCCTATAATTATGCTGCAACTTGATAGAGTATGCGTAACATAACATCCCTAATATAAAGCGATCAGAAAGTTAGTGACTGAAGCAACCTCAAATTATTAATTCACGACAGAAATTTCTCACAGTTTAAAAGAGCACGCGTAATTGCGTATTTATAGACGTAATTATTGACGTGACGTATTTATAGTAATAATCTGCCAATGATCCGTTTATAGTAATTAATTATTATTAAACATTAACTGGTCAGTTGGTCAAAATATCAAGAATTAAATTCAGCGCATCACTATCGACAAACAAAAATTCTCGCAGCGGTTCAATTCAAAAAGTAACGGGATTGAACAGTTTTTACAGCGCGTCACCAAGCTATGCAGAGCACTGTATTAGCTATGATAGATTATGTCTGTCTGACCGTCCGTCACACTCTGGTATCATGCCAAAACGACTCCAGCTACGATCGTGCGGATACGATGGAGGATAGCCCCATGACTCTAGTTTCCTGACGGTTAACTTCAGCGCGAAATTCCAAAGGGAATATAGGGAACGAGGACGCCGAATGAGAGAGGGGTAGCAAAAATAGGCAGGATCATACCCTCCTTGAACACACTGCACCCTTATCTTTTCACCGTCGTCTTCTTTGGGTCAGATAAAATTTGCAGCAAGTGAATTCTCATTGTCGTATACGAAAGGTTGTGGATGCGCTATAAGTTTTGGATCGTTGGCTCACACTGCGACGCGCCATTGCGGAAATGCAACACTTAACACTTTTAGCGCAAATTTTTTATTGTTTGACCAATTGTTCTATTATAGTTTAAATGATGACGACTTCAAGTTTGTTCCACGACAGAACAGAATGCCCGTAGCGGCGTTGCACTGGGCTGGGTGTTGGCCGTCTTGTGCCGTCGCTGAACAAACACAAAAGATGCCGAGGGCAAATGTCGACTTCACACGTGAGATGATTGCTACCCTCTGTCAGCTAATAGACACTACTGACAGCGCTTCTCGACCGACAAAACCGCGATCGTGGCGGTGGTCGTCGGCCTCGAAAGACCAGACGGCCATGGTCAAGCGCCAGCTCTGACCTCTCGAGAAGGATTAATGCTACTAAATATGGTGTCAACGCCCGCTGACCGGGTCGTCGGACTGTGAAATTCAACGGCAATGTGGAGCTGCCGCGCTGCAGATGCTGGCTAGGATCAGGTTGCTTGCCGTCCGACGGACGTCAACAGGCCTCCAGGGTGTGCTGTCCTTTAACGTCATCGCCGTCGTAAGCATGCTGGCTGGACAATGTTTCCTGCTACTCTGTCGTACCGTCCATCACCGGACGTCGCTGTTGTATAACTGGTAATGCCCATTGACAGTAGCATAATGGTAGACTTCGTCGTTCAGCACACATGCAAAGTGTGCAAGTGGCCATCAATGTGGTCATTTTGAGGTCAGTTTGTTTCTGACACATAGTGACCATAACTCACCGATGCGTGTGCATTGTACATAATGTACCTTGCATCTTTGTTACACTTCATTCTTTACCTGATGAATGACTACAAAATACGGGAACGGGATACCAAACTGTACTAAAAACTCTTACACACCGTGTCCGGAAAAAAGCCAGAGTAAATGTGGCATAAGTACCGCATAACTTTGACAAATTTAGACCTAGTTTTGTAATTTTTGGCAAGAACCATTCTGAGAACTCATTTTGACACCTCGTCAGCATATAGCTTCCTATACAGAGCGCTGTATTAGCTATAATAGACTCCGTCCGTCCGTCCGTCTGTCTGTCCGTCCGGCACAGTCATGTCAAAACGACTCAAGCTACGATCATGGGGTCTTCACTGTAGGATAGCCCCATGACTCTGGTTTCCTGACGGTTAAATTCAGCGCGAAAATTCCAAAGGGGGGACGAGGGTGATGAATGAGAGAGGGGTAGGAAAAATAGGCAATTTTAACGAATAAGTCGCCGTATCTCAGAAATGGTGCAAGATAAAACCATAGTCACAATGACGGACTAACAGCAAGTCGAATACGCGCCTTCGATTGGTACCAATGATGACCGTGAACTGCCAAAACGCACTCTGTAGCAGAAAAGATGCGTCTTTGGAGCCCACTGCAGAAACCTGAATAAAGATAGACATACACTGTCGGCGACAAAAATGTAAACCAATGACTAGTTTTTGGAAACATAAGGTGCATGCGGATATGCGGCTCCTCTTGGCGGGGGCGTCAAATGAGAGTGCATGAGGTTGTTGACGGCGGCAATTTTTGTCGATTTGAGTGGCTACTTCTTCGGAAACTTCAGAGATAAGGCCAGCAATATTATATGACGATATGCTGCCC
>Ga0056131_1000386_pt1 | contig 10704 bp, 8 predicted proteins | sample WorMetLIZISLAND1_2_FD_67480 | JGI IMG/M metagenome (GOLD analysis project Ga0056131, IMG submission 67480) | Marine gutless worms symbiont microbial communities from Max Planck institute for Marine Microbiology, Germany - Olavius clavatus LIZARD... ...
CCAGATGGTAACAATTGCCATGGTAACCAGCCGCTTATGACAAATATTTATGATCATGAAAGACAATTTTTGTGAATTCACTTATTAGTTTATCTTAGCACATCACAACTTTTGTCATACATATATCATATGATAAAATCTTAGTACATTGTCTGTGAATCGGGCCCCAGGATCAGTTGACACACGGTATCAGTGAGAGATAATGCAGCTATGTGATGCATGTCTGACTGTCTTTCCGTCTGTGTCTGTTGGTCTGTTTACTGGCACAGACAGATACAGACAACATATCTGTGTGACGAACTACGTCAACCATCCACATAACAACTAGGTTCTGCCTCATCAACATCTCTGGACGTTCGACGTACTCATCTGTCCACTGTCGGTGACAGAGCGTTTCCTGTTGCAGCCGCTCGTCTGTGGAACAGTCTTCCATCGCACATCACTGCATGCTGCCCCCTCTCTCTCCATCTGCTGCTGTCGTTTTAAATCACATCTCTTCTCACTTTCTTATCCAGCTTTCTGACTCTTCTCTCATTTGTACAGTGCAGTGCCTATACATTTAACAGATAACTTGGATATAGAAGTTGTGTGTGTCTGTGAAGTCATCAAAGGATTCGGTAACCAGAAAAGACACGTCCGGCATGAAGGTGACAGACTTGAAGCCACCAACACAGACAGACACCGACAAGACTACGACCACAACGGAAGACTCCACCGCCGCAGTGGACGAGTATAGAGCCAAGTTAGCGGAGAAACGACGACTCGCTAGAGAGAAAGCCGAGATAGAAGCTGAACAACAGGAGGAGAGAAAACGACAACAGCAGTAAGTATTAGTAGTAGTAGTAGTAGCAGTAGCAGTAGCAGTAGCAGTAGCAGCAGAGCAGCAGCAGCAAAAGATCAACTAGTAAGTAACTGTTTGATTCAGTCCGAAATTTTGAATATCTGTCCAAAGTATGCCACTTTTCTGTCACTGGGCCATAGGACTAACAGTCTATCGGACTATCGGGCTAACGGACTAGGGTTAGTCAATTAGTCCGTTAGCCCAATAGTCCGATGCGTTGTTAAGTGTGACATATGTTGGCAACATGACACTTTACATGCATCGGACTAACGGGATATCATACTATTGGTTATCGGGCTAACGATAATCATATTAGTGATACATTTGTAGAGCAACATAGTGCTGTAGCTTCAGACTATCGGGCTAATACACTATCAGGCTAAATGACTAGGGTTAGGGTTAGTAGTCCGAGTCCGTTAGCCCGATATTCCAATGCATTGTTCAGTGTAACCAATGTTGTGGTAGGTTGGAAGAAGAAGAAAGATTGAGACGTGAGGAGGAGCAAGAGCATGCTCGCGAGGCTGAGGAGCTGAGGTTAGCGGAGGAGTCACGTAGAGCTGAGGAAGAGAGATTGAGACAAGCCATGGCGGAGGAACAGAGAAGAAGAGAACTTGAGCAACAAAGACTTGAGGCTGAACGACTACAGGTAATGATTGATTGATTGATTGATATCTTGACTGACTGACTGACGGACGTACGGCCGACCGACTGACTGACCGACCAACCCGAGTGTTTGTGCTTGTACAAGTGACAGTGAACGCTCCACTCGTACAAGCTTTACTCGTATGAATAACCCGTACTGGAACAAGTACTCGTACTGGCCTCTATGGCTCCAATCGTAGTCACATGGGCAGGTCAATTCTCGAGGTGTTGCTAGCGACAATTCTCGCGATTAGTCGTGTGTCCAGTAACCCTACCCCCAGTGCCTGCTAGTCATTGTTTTGTCTGTCTTTGCTCCAGGCTGTCGCTGCTGCCTAGCCGCCATGAGCAAGGGGGAGGGGATGGAGGGACACTGAGTCAAGAAGGGCCGCACTAAGCCGCTCAAATTGCAGCAAGTTGACTGTCACTGAGGTGAGGTGCTAATTGAATCCAGACCGCGGCTGCATGGCGCCACTATGAGCATTAGTGATCACAGTGGATGTGCTGTTCAATCACCTACAAGATTAGGACTTGACGACGATTCTCGCAAGATTGGCCAATCGATCGGAGCCCTTCTGTTGCCACTGTGAATGCAGCTTATTTGCATGTGTGTTGCCAGCGTCTGGAGGCGGAGCGGTTAGCTAAAGAAGAAGCTGAAAGATTAGAAGCAGAACGACAAGCAAAGCTTATGAGAGACGAGGAAGAGAAACTGGAACGGAAAAAGGTTTTCTTGTTACGTTATGTTTCTCCTGTTTTGTATATTTTTGTGTAATTTAAGCATGAAGTGTTTGACAACTTGTTGTTGACATTTCTCACGTTCAGTTCAGGGTGACCACTTGTCTGGAATGTTAAAGGTCTTGACATTTATATACCACCACTTACTGTGAAATCCACCCAGTAGCATTTTACTATTCGAAGTCCTGTACTGACCAGCAATAGCACTAGGCGGCGCGGCACAATTAGCAGCCACCCGTTGCCTCGTCGAGTGGACTTTGGACCCCACAGTCTGCAGCCTGACAGACCCACCTGTCCTAGCCGGCCGCACCATGGCCTTCACCCCGCAATGGTCTTCGGCAACGACTCACTATTTTTAGTAGCGAATATTGCCAGGTACTAATTGCAACTCATTTACCTACCCCGGAGGGATGGAAGTCTGAGTTGGCTTGAGCAACACGAGTGTAAAAACCTGGAAATTTCAGGGAATTTGACAGCTATCAGAGAAATGTCCAGGAATTTGGTAAAAGTCAGGGAAATATCGGGGAATTGTCAGGGAGAAAATCTTGTTGTGGAAAATGTGCCCGGGAATGTGAATAGTTTATAATGTTATTGTCAACGGCATACCTGTGCTGCTGTGTTGGGTGGCAGGTAACACTGTGCAATCCCATATGGCAAGTGACACTCCGTAGCTGTGAGATGGAGTTCCATTAACAGTTATACACTACCTTTACCTTTAGTTTTTGCTCTAGGAACAGACATCAGGGATGCAAGAGCTGAGCACAGGTGTCTTGTGGGTTCTGCAAGGCTTATGAGGTTGCTGAGGTAAGCTGGTGCTGACGTAACTTGAGCTGGATCAGTTTCTGGCAGTAGAGACCCGGATGTCATTATTACATCACGTGGGTGGCGATGTTAAATAGAGCTTAATCAGCTATCACTACTGATGGCATCACTAGCCCCAGCAGGCTTCTTGGTTGTTATATGGCGTGGGTTCAATTCACGTGTCGGTCACTTTATTTGTTTAGTTTTTTCCTTAAGTTTTTTACGGTTACAGTTAGGGTTAGGGACTGGAGTGGAAAGTTGGCTGCCGGGGCTGATCCCACGGCCTTGAGTCCTGCTTATCGGCAGTGGATACACAACATTTTTTTCAAAGTAACTAAAATAAATTGTGTATTATTGTGTAGAGGTTAGAGAACATTATGAAGAGAGTAAAGACTGATGAACCACCAGCTACAAAGGTGATTATTGCACTGTTTGTTGCCGCATGTCTCACATGTAATTTCAGCAATGTTGATATTGCTTCATTACAAAAGGTTTCAGGGTAATAAAATACTGTGACAGTTTACTTCAAAATGATGTTTTGTATGTTTTTAAGTTAACTGTGTGGTGGTGGTTTAGATTGATGCTGTGAATGGTAAAAACCCACCGTCATTGGCCGCCACTGCTCCCGGTGAAGATGTCTTTTGACTGTGTTTAGATTCATGCTGTGAATGGTAAAAACCCGCCGTCATTGGCTGCCACTGCTCCCAGTGAAGATGTTTCTTGACTGTGTTTAGATTGATGCAGTGAATGGTAAAAACCCGCCGTCATCGGCCGCCACTGCTCCCAGTGAAGATGTTTCTTGACTGTGTTTAGATTGATGCAGTGAATGGTAAAAACCCGCCGTCATCGGCCGCGACTGCTCCCAGTGAAGATGTGTCTCCACTCACCGACACGCCGGTGTTGTCCAAATTATCGTCGGTGCTACATTCTGAAGGCGGCAGCGGCCAGCAGTTCAAATCAGCGCGACTGCAACAGCTGCTTGCTGCCAGAACTTCCACAGCTGATTCCATAACCACCAGTACTGCGGTAAAGTCTGGTGATAGCGTGGTACCAGCTGAGAATGAAGCCGGTGCCCCAGCCAATGAAAAGTTGTCAGATAACGATGATACGACGTTAGAGGTTTCGGAGGTTTGAGTTGTGTTCATGGCTGGAAAACGGCTTCGAAAAAACCTATGTTTTTACGTTTAAGAAAATAAAACCTAAAAATCTTCAAAAGTCCAAATTTCGGTTTTTAGATTTTTATTTTTTGACCAGTTCTATACAGATCATGTGTAATTTCATATTCTAATCGTGATTTGTGACTTTTGTTGTAATTTATACAAAATGATGTGACAAAGAGAATGATGTATGGGATGTTCTTCCTGGGTTGGAATTTTATGTCCAGTCTTCTTTCTACACTAAAACCTAAAAAACCTCTAGAAACCTAAACAACCTAAAAACCTAGAAACTTTTTCCAAAAAAACTAGGTTTTTCCAGCCCTGGTTTGTTGTCGTGGCCACAGCGACGAATGTTTCGGAGGTTTGAGTTGTGTAACCGTGGCTACAGTGACGAATGTTTCGGAGGTTTGAGATGTGTTACTGTGGTTACAACAGCAAATGTTTCGGAAGTTTGAGTTGTTACCGTGGCTACAGCAACGAGTGTTTCGGAGGTTGAGTTGTGTCACCGTGGCTACAGCGATGAATGTTTCGGAAGTTTGAGTTGTGTTACCATGGCTACAGCAAATAATGTTTCAGAGGTTGAGTAGTGTTACCGTGGCTACAGCAACGAATGTTTCGGAGGTTTGAGTTGTGTTACCATAGCTACAACGACGACTATGTCTTTCTTGCTTACGTGCTCCATTGTAAAAATGTTTTTAGTGTTTCTAACGTAAAACTTCGGATAGAAGTCCTGGGCTCCTATTAGTAGAAAATGTCATGAGCCCCCTTCCTGCATCCTGGACCTGACATTTATCTGGAACCCAGCTTCTATCAAATCATTCTGAAGTCGTTAATTTTCACAGCCGATGCGTTAGCATACAACAGCTATTGCAAAAGGTTAACATTGCTTGGAAAAGCTGCTTCAGAAAAATATTCATTTAATGCCTAAAGATATTCATTTAATGCCTGTTATGTATTAATATGTCAGTGTCTGGCTGACTTTCAGAAGCGGTTTTGAAAGACAGCTACATGTAAAAGCCATAATCAATCGGTGCATTTCTATGAGGACAAATTACCTTGACCCCCCGCAGAGCTTGTATTCAATGTTTATGCAGGAACCCGGCTTCTGTCCTGAGTTTTACGGTATGCTCCATGATGCAGATCAGTGTTTTTCAACCGGGGTTCCACGGAACCTAAGGGTTCCGGCAATGGCATCCAAGGGTTCTGGCAAATTGAATCAAGAAATGGGAACTAAACGATGCGGAACTATGCGGCCACTATGGACGTGTTTTCTGGGCTCTTAATGCTTCCAAAATGCATTTGCCCTCGACCCAAATGCTGTTGAGGATCTTACACTGCTCCGCCATACCCATGGGTGGCGCGATAGCCTCGTGGTTAGCGTGCTGGACTAACGATCGCGAGATCGGGGTTCCAGTCCCGCTGGCCGCAGGTGGTCGCGTAGCAACCATGGGTCAGTTGCTCTTTGCACCCTGGGCCTGGGTTTACTCAACCCTCCATCCTTTCGTGGTCGGTAAATGAGTACCGGCTACGGCTGGGAAGGTATAAGGCAGGTATGTGTGACGCCGCTTGGTGCGCGCCATGTACCTGAGCACCTCTGCGGTGGGCCGTGCCTACATAGGGGCGCTATAACAAGTGTTCGACCTTTACCTTTTTACCTTTCACTAGCTTGCTGCCTCTCTCCAAGAACGTCTTTCCCACTCTCGGTCTTCGCAATTTCACGATTTCCCCCTAGACAATTTTCTGGCTACGCCCATGGATTCCGCGAGCAATAAAAATTGCTGCAAAGGTATCTGCTACAAGAAAAGGTTGAAAAACACTGACACAGATGGTACTCTGTCATGTCTGACTGGCAGTCAGTCCTGTATTATATATTGTAAATGTCTGCTTTAGTGAAGTATTCTATATCTGCTATTGCCGTTGTTTTCACCGTGTCTCTGTGTTATTGTGTATTTTATATACAATTGGTGTAAAGTTTTTTTTAGTTTTTATTGTAGGCTCATATGTATAGTCATAATGCTGACTAGAAGAGCGTTTACGGCCTAGTCAGTCACTGATGCTATTTTAAACCTTTATTAGCAGTTCAAGTCAAGCTTATGGCTGGGTATATGCACTGTGTCTCAGAAAAAAACATCACCCTTTTTATATTTTTGATAGCTTTGTCATATATTGTCCAGATTTGCCAGTTCTTTGCGGAAACATACCCCTTAGGAATTTGAAGGTTAAAGGTCCTGACATTTATATACCACCATTTGCAGAGAAACCCGAACAACAGCGGTTTACAAATCACAGTGGCATACTGACCAGCACTAGCAGTAGGCGGCGCGGAACATTTAGAGTCCGCCAATTGTCTGAACGAATGGACTTTGGACCTGCGTAGCAGCTCGAAACAAGCATATACACAGTCAACCACGTCTCATTTTATGTGTTCATACTGCGCCGGCTATAGTAGTCTCAGCAGTCTCAGTCGTCAGGATGCTGTCGTTCTCAGGAGGCTCTGTATCGGTCATACTCGCCTTACCCATTCATATCTGTTGAATCGACAAGATCGACCAGAATGTTCTCACTGTGACTGTGCGTTAACAGTAGCTTGTGTGCTCCTCGAGTGTAACCACTATAACGTGGTAAGACAGAGATACTTCAACATTTCTTCTTTGCATGAATTGTTTGACACGGTCAACGCCCAAAATATTCTTGGATTTATTAGAGATATTGGGCTTTATCGTCTCTTGTAACTTAACTTTCATTCGTCTAATCGATTTCACTACTGCTATTGTTTTTAAACCTATTGTGAATATTTAATTTCTGTGCAATTTTAATAGTATGGCACTGTATAGCCTATATTGTGCTGATGTGCCGTTAAGAAACTGCTCATTCACCCCCGTACCTTGTAAAAACTAGTGAATATGAAAAGGGTGATGTTTTTTTCAGAGACAGAGTGTACATCTGTATATACGTACAATATTTTACTGTGTAGTTATGTTGGTATGTTATTTTGTGATAACTAGCTCACAGCTCATCTTCCAGGGCTCTGTTCTGTTTTGTTCTGCCCTCCAATCAATGAATGGAAACTGAAAACGAAAGCAGTATGGGTTTTCCGCACACACTTTAGTCACGCAGGCAGTGTTTTGGATCAGTGTCATGAAGTCCTTTCTGTTTAGCCTTTACAGCATTATTCATATATATTATAGTTTAGTATAATTTAATGTAAGTTGTTAAACTATATGACCTGTTGTCAGTGTATAATGATGCATTTTGCGTGAAAACATTGTAAGAAGCTGTTAGATATCGCGTGTCCCGTTTTATTTTGATTTTAACTTGCCGAGTGAGCCATGGTCAAATCATATAAAAAAGTTTGATGCTAATCATGCCACCTGTGAATTATGGTATTAATGTCAGGTATGTTGTCGATATTTTTGTTTTTGTTTTGCTCTATATGTGTGGTGTGTTATGTTTATGCTATCAGTGTATCTGATGTATATATATACACTGTATGTGTAAAAGGTAAAGGTAGTATGTAGCTGTTAATGAAACTCCATTTCACAGCTATGGAGTGTCACTTGCCGTATGAGATAATACAGTGTTACCTGCCACCCGACCCAAGTGAACACACCCCGCTTTAACCCCAGCCAGACAGGCCGGTACTTGATTTACCTACCAGGGAGGAATGGAAGGCTGAGTTGATCTACGTGACTGGTTACATACCGAGATGTAGTGTATAGCTGTTAATGAAACTCCATCTCACAGCTACAGAGTGTCACTTGCAGTATGAGATCACACGGTGTTAACTGCCACCCGACGCAAGTGAACACACCCCGCCTTAGCCCTAGCCAGACAGGCCGGTACTTGATTTACCTACCCCGGAGGGATGGAAGGCTGAGTTGATCTAGGTGACTGGTTACATACCGAGATGGCATGCAGACGGTCACCCGTCCAAGTACTAACCGGGCCCGGTGTCGATTAACTACATCGATCGAAGCCAATACACTAACCACTACACTACACCCATAGTTGTACGGGCCAATTTTTCTAGGGGGCTGAGCCATCTTTGCCCAAAAACTTTTTCGACAGTGCCCGAAAAACTGCTATGCTAACCTGCAAAATTACTTTGCCTGGCTCACCCCACCCAATTAGTAAAAATCCCGGATTTCAGGCACTTTATCTCGCTAGATGGAATGAATTCCGTTTTTTGTTTAATAAATACAAAAAAGTATATATTTTTCACTTTTAACTGCTGGCTTCTGCCCGAAAAGTAGTGGTTTTGCCCGAGGCTGGGCTGCAGCCCCCCTGGCTCATACACCTACGACTACGCCACCACTCAATTCAGTCATTGTATAGGTTACTGACATATTACAGATGTTGTGTTGCATTGACTCGATGGACAGATGAGTGTGCCACCGACAGACAGACTGCCAGTAGTGGCCATGAGTTAACCAAAAAAGTTGGATTTTAGTTGATTTTTTTCAGTGTCTACATTCTATGAACTTAGTTGAAGTATTAGTTTAACTATGTTTTGCGTTCGATAATAAGTAAAATATAACTGGTTTTTGAAATTCTGTTAAGTGCTGTATTGTGTACCACACTTATGGGCAGTTTTTGCAGGTGTACTAGGACCTGTTAGTTTAGGTTGTTTTCAGAGTATTTTGTATGTTTTGTGTTTTTCTTGTATAGGGTCAAGTTTATTTGTTATTTAGTTTCTTTTTTATGTTTTTGGTGTATTTTCTGCAGTTTTTTTGTGTTGTCAGTGTTAGTACAAGTGATTGCCGGTAAAGACTCGTCTCTGAAATGACCTGTTATGTGTCGAGAGCGACGTAAAACTCAACTGGTGTCTCTGTTATTAGAGTCAAAAACACGTTGATGTCTAATTAGTTTAGTAAGAGTATTTGTATAGCGCAATTAATTGGGGTGTCGCATTGTCCCGGGAAGCAACGTTAAAACCAAAACGTTTTGAGTTCACGCTGGAAACTGTTATAACTGATGTCTTTGTCGCACAAGTGTACTGGGAGGCTGTTCCAAAGACGTGGCCCGGCGCCAGCAAAGCTTCTGTCGCCAAATGTGTTGTGCATCTATGGAACAGCACACGATCTGTCGATGGATGAGCGGAGTCGACGTCTTGGACCTTCTGAAACCAAGTGTATGTCGTCAGCCAAGTACGGAGGTGCCTGGCCAGACAAAGACGAGTAAACGAAACATGCCATCTTGCAGTCGACACGTCTCTGGATAGGAAGCCAGTGCAACTGACAAAGAACTGGCGAGATGTGGTCCCCTCGTCTAGTTCCGGTGAGAAGCCGAGCGGCAGCATTCTGGACGGATTGAACTTTGCTGATGAGGCTCTGAGGCAGGCCATACAGTAGTGAATTACAATAGTCCAGGCGACTTGATATGAATTAGTTGATGGCAGTATGTGCTAAACAGGTATGTCTTTAGTTCAGCTTTGAAGCTGGTGAGAGATAAAGCTGATTGTATGCTGTTAGGCAGAGAGTTGCAGACTTTCGGAGCATGTGTCACTCTGTACCAGGGTTCACACGAAACCGTATTATGAAAATATCAAAAATATGATGCCATTTTTGACAGTTTTGTTTTTTCTCTCAAAAATATCATTATTTTTGAACCCTGATCTATTTGTACTGCAGTGACTGGCATATTGCAAGGTACAGCACTTAGATGTGGTGAGGTGGTCATTCCAGCTGGGTACAGCTGACCGTGGCATTAAGACTTGCTGTCTCGTATAGTCTTATGTACATGTAGTTCTGTATAGTCATTGCGTGAGTCATAATGAGAGTCTGCTAGTCATGTCTGGTCACTAGTCTGATGATGTTAGTATTACTTAATTAATAACTAGCTAATGACCCTACACTGTGTCTCAAAAAACGTTGTCTGACTTAAGTTATCACAAGCTCAAAAGGGTGACTTTTCTGAGACACAGTGTATATTAATATTGAACTTATAGCTGTGTTGTTGTTGCTGTCATTGTATTCTAGTCTATGCCTGGGTTGTTGTTGTTGTTGCTGTTGCTGTTGTTGTTGTAGTTATTATTATTGTCAGTGTGCGTTGCGTGTTCGTAGGCCAGTGTGTGTTTTTACGTTTCATCGTTTACGTCGGTTTATCGCTATCTTTATGTTTATACGTGGTTAACATGTCAACAATGTGAAGAGACTTGTACTACAATGCATTGTCTCTTTGTGTCTGTGTCTATATAGTCTTACCAGTGCAATGAGTGGCTTGACTGACTGTCATACAGCTATGCCTAGGGACCACTGTTTTCTGCGAAACAGTGAATTTTGAGCTGAGCTGCAGAATTTGCCTGTGTCTGCAGAATTTCTGTTTTCACCGAATGTTGCACAATTCGGTATTGGCCAGTGATTAGGGGACGAATGTGGCATATTTTGGTCGGGTTCAGGCGGCCGTAGAAAACGTATATTACTATATGTTGGCATAATTTCGCCATGACTTATGTCAGACTTATAATGGTTAGTACATGACTTCCACTTCAGATCTAATGGGAGGAATACCAGTGGCGGTTCTGTGTTGGGT
>Ga0056131_1000387_pt1 | contig 10676 bp, 7 predicted proteins | sample WorMetLIZISLAND1_2_FD_67480 | JGI IMG/M metagenome (GOLD analysis project Ga0056131, IMG submission 67480) | Marine gutless worms symbiont microbial communities from Max Planck institute for Marine Microbiology, Germany - Olavius clavatus LIZARD... ...
GTTCACTTGTGTCGGGTAGCAGGTAACACTGTGTGATCCCATATGGCAAGTGACACTCCGTAGCTGTGCCATGGAATACTTCCATTAACGGCTTTACAGTACCTTTACCCTTTTACCCTTCACTGTCTGCAATAGTTTGCTACGTAGTTCTTATTGATTGCTGATGACGACATGACATTGCAGTTCCTCATGCTTGCGAGGTTGTAGAGCGTTGTTGAGCAGGAGTTCAACTTATGTAAGCAACCGCGCTATAGTAAGTTGCGTGATCTTTGGCTTAAGCTTAACACAACATTGAACAATGCATCAGTCACACAGCCTATCTATTGACCAGTGGCGTGCACAACTCGAAACATACGTGCGTGCTTTCTGAGTTTCACACGCTATTGGCATGCACGTATATCGGCACGAAATTTTCACGTAGTGTTGAGCCAGTGACGCAGGGTCGATCTCGATTCCAATTTTAGGGGGTGGGGTGGGTGCTCCTAAGTTTTTTTGGTCAAATTGACAGCGTGTGACATAGTTATGAGTTGATATTCGTGATTATTTGATTCCAGATAACACACGAAGCCGGGACAAAAAACGTGCCAAAATGATACTTTTTCCCGGGTTCTGTTGCGAGTATCATGACATTATTCCACTGCCTGTCGGGCGGTGATCAGGCGGGGGCGGCAAAATGGGGTAATAACGGCAGTGCATGGCGGTTCCACGTTGGAGCAGGGGGAGAAATTGCACCCGTTTTTGGCCTTGCACCCCCAGTTTGGCATGATGCAGTGGTTATTGTCACTATGAATAATATTAAACTCTGCTTCGTTCTGTCACTGAAATGATTGATAATAAAGAAAATTCCTGCGCACTCGAACTGATGATGCGTGATGAAATTTTCACGTGTGAAAGTTTTATAAATTGTTTGGGATCTAATAGGGATGGACAGCCTAGAACACAAGAACTATGGAGCATTTCACCCCCAGTTTTGGAGAGCTAGAACCGGGGGGGACCGCCACTGAATAACGGGGACATCAGGCAGCTCACGACTTTTGGGGACGGCAAAACTGCAGTCCGCCCCGGGTGCCGATAACGCGCGCTACGCCACTCGGCGCATATGAATGGAATTGCGGACTGAGCGGATTGAAAGGTTTCAGTTCGACGTACCGCTGGCAGTAGAGCGGCTCGCCACATGGGCGCTGCTGGCCATCCCGCGGTGGATGATCGTCTGTGCGCCGAGCCGCGGCAGAGCGCCAACTCCGCTGTACCCGACCCGTCGGCCGAATGGCAATCTGATGCGTGCTATTATTGGACCTCGCCTCTCATACACGCACTCACAGACAGACGCCGCCGAGGCTATGAGAATCTGGCAGCTTGTAGCTCTCTCTGTGTGCCCGTCAGCTGAACGAAACGTGACGAAGTAGAAGTATACGGACTGCACAAGCTGTGATTTAAGTCACTATAATTCGTGTAGTGTCTGCGAGTAGGTCGACAATCCGACGTTTCGATAATCCGAGGGTTCAACCCTAACCCTGTCCCTAACCCTAAATCTTACCGTAGGGTTACTTAGCGTAATAGCGTTAATATGGAACTTGAAGAACCCCACGTTACCCCAGCCATTCACATGGCAGTCAGTCAGAATTGGATTATAGAACCCTCGGATTACCCTGATAGATTACATCACAGTCTGCGAGACGATTGCGAACTAGAGCGTATACGAACGTTGAAGAATCGAGTCTGCAATGACGTCTTGACTTCTGCGTCTTCGACAAGGAATACTGGATATCATGGATATGTCGTGCGACCGTCAGGAACCCGCTGATGAAACGGAATATTAACTGCAAGAAGAACGATACAATCATGGTGTGAGTTGACGGGGGAGGGGATGGGGGTTAGGGAGTTGAACCCCATGCTAAACTTTCAATCCCACATGTGTTTCTCATCTTCAGCCCCCCGCTGTCCCCAGGGGGATACATTGAGCCTCTCACGTCCTGATTTCCGGCCACAAGTAGTTTTTTCGCGATAAAAGTGCGTAGGCTAAAACCCTGCTTTTTTAACTTGAAAATTGCCCCCTTGCCAGTGAGGAGGGGACACCCGTCACACCCCACTCCCTCGTGGCCTCTGGTCACTCTACCCCCTGCCAGGGGCATAGCCAGAAATTTGTTTTGGGGGGTATAAATTTTCAAAACTCACTGTTAAACTTTGTGGGGAGCTATAATAATGTAAAATAAGGTCAGTAACCATTAAGACGTCATTTTTACTCCATAAAAATTTACCTGGCCTGATTTTTTTCTGTCAACTCTCACTTTGAAGTCTGGACTCTGGATGCAGCAGACGCAATGATTTAATCTGGTACGCGGACAAAAAGTGAAGTTATGGACGTAGATTGAGCGTCGAACCAATGCCAGCGGCCCACATGCAGACAGTGAAGCCGGTGGCGCCCCCTGTCCGATATATTCACACCCGTCTGCTGCGATATCACCCTTGCATCGTCGATCTGAGATGGCGCCGGGCCGTTCACAGCTGCGACGTCTGTCCGTACCGAAGCATCGTCGGCCCAGTTCTGCCAGGTCGGGCCGGGCCGGTGGTTAGATGCAGCGCGGTGCACTATGGGATATGTTCGGCGGTAAAGCCGGCGGGATCGGCTGCTGGCGTAGTTTCGGCGGTAAACGGAAGGCCGGTAGTTCGTGCTACCTCGCCACCGCCGCCGCCCTTACCTGCTAAACGACGCATCAATGTGCCAATCATCGTTCAGAAACAACAGCAGGTGATTACGTCATAGGTCACGCACTGGCCTAATTTGGTGACTGCTCGGTGTTACTGGGTCATAGCGTGGTGACGTCACTATGACGTCACTGGGTCAAATGACGTCATACGTGAGCTGTGAGATTGATTGATTGGACACGTTGCCAGATCACGTGTGACGTCATTTGACCCAGTGACGTCATAGTGACGTCACCATGCTATGACATTGACCAGCCTACTGAGAGAGACTTGGAAGCCACGTGGTCTTTGACCCAGTTTCATAAATGTGGTCAAACGGTGCAATATGGGACTCATACACTGGTAGTTTATTATGGCCTTGTTGACGTACACTCACAGGTCGCTACAATCAGTGTATCTAATTTCTAAGTTAACGTGGCCTCCCAAGCAATGGACATCTAGTTCAAGGATGGCAAAGTAACCTTCAGCAATCTGTTGACATACCGGTACTGTTTATTTACTAGCCAACTCAGTTAATACTCACTACTTAAGTGAGTCATTGCCGGAGAACATTGCGTGATGAAGGCCATAGTGTGGCAGGCTGGGGCATAGGTGGGTCTTTGTAGCTGCAGACTTCGGGGTACAAAGTCCGTTCGTTCGGGCAATGGGCTGCCACTAATTGCGCTGCGTTACCTACTCCTAGTGTCATTGCCGGTCAGTACTCAGTATGCCACTTCGAATTGTAGACCGCTGCCGTTCGGGGTTTCCCTGTAAGTGGCGATATATAAATGTCGAGACCTTTAACTCTTAACAGGCTACGGGTCAGATGCCTAAAGCCCTGTCCACACTGTCGCAGAAAAGTGAGACTCGCAGAAAAGTGCGACAGTCTCACTTTTCTGCGACAGTGTGGACAGGCTATAACGCGATTGTGAGTAGTAACAGTAGTAAGAGTTGACAGCTTACAGGAGGAGTAATTGCAGAAGGTATCCATGGTCCACTGGCTGGAAACAAATCTTGTCATTTGACACTGCCAGAAAATTTCACAGTTCACACGATGAATGCAGCATGGCGCCAAGTATCAGCCAACATTTTGGACCGAGCAAACCGGCTTCAAAGGCTTGAGCAACAAACCCACCTATAGGCAGGCAGTGGATGAAGTGAAATTTCTGTCACTTTATTACTGCTGCATCTACTACAGCGCTGTGTGGTAATGTCTCGATAATCCGAGACATTACCGATAATCGAGGTTGTCTTGGTGGTGCAGCGGTTCGGCATTGGACTTTTGATTGAAAGGTCGCTGGTTCGACTCCCGGCCGGGGCGCTATCAAGTCAACTAGGTCAACTCAGCCTTCCATCACTCCGGGGTAGGTAAATCGAGTACCAGCCTGCATGACTGGGATTAGGTGGGGCGTGTTCACTTGTGTCGGGTGGCAGGGTAACACTGTGATCTAATATGGCAAGTGACGTCCCGTATCTCTGAGATGGAGTGCCATTAAGAGCTATATGAGCCTTTACCTTTTTTTACCGATGGTTCGATGATCCTAGGGTTAGGGTTAGATATAGGGTTAATATGGAAGAACCCCAGCCACATGGCAGTCAGAATTGAATTATCAAACCCTCGGATTGTCGACCTACAATCCTCTGTGTCTGTGTGTTTCAGGCTGTCATCAACAAGGACAGCACAGGCGTGCAACAACAACAGCAACAACAACCACAGGTACTTACTTCACAACCAGCCAGACAGCAGGTTGTCATTACCAGCCGAGATGGGAGTGTCCGCGATGAAGCCGACGACCAATCGCAGAGCTTCCTCAAGAAGAAGGAGGAGGAGCTACGACAGAAGAGGGAGCGTGAACGCCAGACGGTCGAGGCCAGGTTGAAACAGGCTGCAGACGCGACCTTTGCGGTGGCTCCGTCCGCAGGGGTCAAGGTCACAACGCCGACCTTGACCCCGACCCTGGGAGCCGGCGTAATCAGCAAGCTAGAGTTTGTAGCCGTTACTACGCCAATGTCCCCGACCGAGACTGTCTCCACAAGTCTGATTTCAGCACCCGTGCGAACTGCGGTTACCACAACGACAACAGACAGGGCACCAAAAGCCGTCAGTACTGTAGCCGTGCCTTCAGTAGAGAGTCAGCCTGTAAGACCCTTACCTGGTGCCAACATTCCGCAGTTCTATTTTCCACTCGGCACTCCAACGCCTGGCACTGCGGAGCTCGGCGACTCAACCGCGAGGAGGTTACGCGAAGAGTTTGACAAGATTGACGGCGGAAAAGCTTCAAAGACTGTATTGGGCCCAGTTGTCAAGGTCTTGTTACAGTTCTTTCCTATTTTAATGACATATCTCGTAACACTGTAACAGAAAACCTACTGTCAGTAGTCGTCTCCTCTGCAGACTACGGTCCACTTTTTCGATTACTAATTAAATTAACTTTAATTTCCGATTGTTTGATTTCTGATTAATTTGATGTTCAGAATTAATCATTGATTAGTGATTACCTATTTTTTTTCTTTTGCCACACATTTTGAACCTCTATTAGGCCACTGTGATTGGGTAACAGCCTGACAGTGACCTGGATCACAGACTCGCAGTGTGTGTGTGGCTGTCACAGTTGGCGACTTGACTAGGCATATTAACTCTGCACTCAATTTTGGGACTTTTGTTGTTTTCAGCGCTTGGCATTTTATATGCCCCCAAGTTCATAAACTAGTGAACTTGGGGGCGTATAAAATGCTAAGTCATTTGTAGTTTAACGCAATTTCCAGCATTGCAGTGTCATCTTACAGTGGTGGATTTTCCGCCAATTTTAAGGATCAACTTTTACAGTAGTGGAATTTCCAGCACTTTGGCTTCGTAGTTCAAATAGACTGGCTACAAGCTTTGCACATCAGCCGTGTTAATATTTCAACTGCCTGCTTTTTACTTCTGCTAGTAGATTTCTGTTACACCCGCATGTCCCACAACCCACAGATTTATGATTAACCCTTTGAGTCCTAACTGTGGTATATCCCACGCTTCGTACACAAGTGCAAAAGTGGGACCACGGGATATCCCGCAGTTAGGACTCAAAGAATATAAAATTCTTTACATCTGTGCAATTTTTTAACCGACTGCTAACTGTGTCGAGTCACATCTGATTTCAGTAGTCTAGGATGTAGTTAAATATGCTGATGTTTTTTTCAGGCGTTGGGATTGCCCGTGTACTGGAAATTCCCCTTCTATAACTTCGCCGGCGGTGATCAGACTGGTCACGTGACCCTGCAGATGGTTCTCAGTGCATATAATAGGTAACTACGTTTACGTCATATGCACTGTAACAAGTTTGCTATAACCACCTGATTATATAATAAAAACACAATGTTATAATAATAACACTTTGCTCACGTAGCCCAACTTCCGCCTGGCCTGTCATCCCAGCTTCAGCTGCCCTCTGAAATGACCGTGGGGGTGAGATCCCCTCTCTTTCCTCCCCTTTCTCCCGTCCCTTCTCCCCTTCCCTACCCCTTAAATCCAGCTAGGGAGTCTAGGGAGCGCTGATATAAGCTACCCTACCGGATGTGAGTGGAGCCTGGCCACCAAACGCTTTTGTTGCATTTTATGGCTGAAATCAGCGCACCTTTCGTCACTTGAATAATGAAACATTCGCAATTTTTACTGTACATTTTGGCTGACATAACGACGACGTGATGTCATTGTCAAGACAATGAAAAAAAGCTGAACTTAAACAAGACATCTATAGGTGCAAAAGTGACTCATTTTACTGCTTCAAAAATTGAATTGACCTAGCAAAACGCCCGGGGGGGGGACAACTTTTTGGTCGTGTGGTCAATTGCCCCCATGGAGTCGGCACCTATGCTGGAAGCGTTCACCGGTCCGTCCACCCAAGACCTGCAGGGTTGAAACGAATTACTGTAGACACTGACAACACTGCTGCTGATGCATTTCAACTGGCTACAGATTGTCCGACGTGGAGAGCAGGTTGCATTGCAATGGTTGCAAGGACAACATGCTAACCCAAGTAAGGTAAAGTGGACCATGTCCCAAGGTTGGAGCATAGGGGGGGTGCTCATCTCCCTCTCGGTGGCCGTTGAACCCGTAGGTGGATAAACCACTAAAGTCTGTGACGCATGGCCAGTGCGATGCCAGACCTACCGTTACCTTCCCGGCCGTAGAGCATCTCCGCCCTTTGACCAGTACCAAATTGTACTGCTTGGCGACAGAGGCACATGTTAACCCAAGTAGACCTGGAATACGGCTTTTAAAATGTTATCTGTATGTCGGTCAGCGATCTGTATGCAAAAATGTGGCGTATTTGTCTCGATGTATGCCTGTAGGTGTATCTGTGTAATGCCAAAATCCATGCATTTCCCCATAACTTTCCGGCAGACGAGGAGGTTTCCAACTTGTTGCAGACTTGTTTAGCGACATGGCAAACTATCTCGACATGTCAAGATGTTGCCAACAAGACGGCAACAAGTCTTTGTAATGGAATTTGGGAAACGACATGGCATAACAGACGCAACGGACTTTTGCCTGTGCCAGCTTGTTACGGACTTGCTATAGACTTGCTACAGGGAAACTGGTGTAATGGATCTCTGTGTATGTAGGCTAGTCAGTTCGTGTCACGATGAAGAGTCACGGTTTCTTCGTCTGATTGCCAAGCCAGGACGTCAGTTCATTGAGTTCGATGACTTCCTCCCACTCATACAGGTACACTCTGCTGCTGCTGAAACTTCCTGACATTATCCGCCGCCAGCGCCTCTGAAGTTACGACCAAACAGCGCTATACAAATCTATTATCATTATTATTCTTATTATTCTTCATACCGTAATTGAGTCTCATCTGTCATTGGTCCTTCCTGTCTATCAACACTCTTCAGGCTATATCTCCAAAGTTTTCCGCGGGGTGTATCCTCCAGTGTCATTAAAGCTACCTTCCCACTGCCGATCAGATCAACTCGATCAAGCCCGATCAAGTGATCGGGAACCGGTCTGGCAATCGGTCATGGTGGTCGGCATCGATCGGGTTTCCTACACGATTATTTTTGACTATCCGAAAAAGTTGAGTAGCGATTGAGTAGGCAGGCGCTCAAGAAGCGATCAGGTATTGGTCGAGTTGAGGTCGATTTGATTGGGAAATGATCGTGTAAGGATTTAGTGTGGTCGGAATAACATTTTTGTACCACTCAGTACCTGATGAATTTGACTGCTACCAGATTGCTACCCAATTGGTACTCGACCTTACACTAGCGGACTCGGACGGGAACAGGTTGTGTAAAGCTTGATTGATCGGCTAAGCTTGGTCGGGGAATTTGGGTGATCGGGACGGTCGAGTTGATCTGATCGGCAGTGGGAACATAGCTTAGTCAGAATTTATTTGGGCAGGTGAAGATTGGAGCGGCCAAAGATCCTGAGCAAGCCTTAGGAGCGAGGCACCGGAGTGCCAAGAGGAGGGGTCTGTGGCAAGTTTGCCCTCCCCAGTGTGGGGATCTGAGGTCCTGAAAATTTTTTAAAAATTTTACATGCAAATCTGCACATTTTGGTGCTTTTTAGCATTGTTTGGGGGCAAACAGATTCTTGCCCCAGTTTTTTCTTATCAGCGGGAATTGACGTTTCTGTATCTTTTTGTGTGGTTCCCTTGACTGAAAAGATTGCAAATTGCGGAATATTAATACGTGCGACTGTTTAAGATTTACTTTGAACGTTCTGCTGCTGCTGCTGTGATGATGATGATGATGATGATGATGATGTAGGATGTCGTTGATTCTCACCCTGGTTTGACGTTTCTCCAAGATGCGCCAGAGTTTCACTCGCGTTACGTTCAGACGGTAAATTTCTTCGTTTTCACCACGCATTGCACTAGAGTGCAAAGTGCGGTCTTCCGATTGCATGTCGTCTGTCTGTCCGTCTGTCTGTAACGTTGGTGGATAGTGATCACAATCACATAGGTTGGAATACTTAAGAAATAATTTTGTGGCTGATGAGCTGAAGGTTTAAGCTTGAGCTGACCACAGCATGCGCAGTCTGGTCCAATGGGAACACCCCGAGAAATAAAGTGGAATAGGGACGGGGTCAGGAGCACAAAAAACCTGCAATATCTCTGAAATGGTCACATGGTGCAAGATGGGACCAACGTTACTATGACAGAATAGGAAGTTGCGTACGCACTTTCGATTGGCACCGAAACATCACTCTTGCAGAAATAAAACAGATTTATGGAACCCACCAGAAAAATGCCAATGAAGATAGACCCATACTATCCGTGGCAAAATGTAGGCCTATCATTCTAGTTTCTAGAAATATAAGGTATATGCAGGTATTCACGGGGGTTTCTGGAGGAGGGGACATCAGATACAGTAAATGTTATACCTACCATCCAAGAAAAAGTTTGCATGGGTATAATTACGGTATGGTTGTCACAATTTCTGGCGAGAAAAAATATATCCAAGCTAAATTTTTGAAGCTTGTTTATATAGGGCGCATCATGTGGTCATCTTTGCGATAGCACAGCTTTCTTGTATCTGTCTACAACTTAGCATATTGCATTGATAGAGCTCATTTGTTCTTTGTGGCCTCTAGCTAGGTTTAACAGCCTTCACTGCGTCATCAATACAGTCTTTTTCTCACAGCATTAGCAGATCAGACAAAGACAGAAGTGAAAGGTACATTCTGCAGCAAGTGTCCGAACAAGCGAATAGGAAGTGCCACCTGGGAACACGATCTTACCACTTTCAAGCTCCTACGCCGACCGTGCACCATCGGACTCTCCCGCTCTTGCATCATCGATGTTGGTACCATCTGGCAACTAAATTTAAAACGTCCCGTAGTTGTGACATTGACTCGCGAAAGATCGATCACGTTCTGTGTTACTGGTACTTATTTACGTGTTTTCACCAAAAATCCACTTTTACTGCATTTGGTATATGACATCTGTGTAATTAAGTGAACGTAGTACCGGTACAGTCGGCTTTCTCAACATATAGCTGGGCCCCCGGCTGCATCGATGTTTGAGATCTGTGTTACAAGATGTAACCTATGACGACGACGTGTAGGGCTCCAATCGTAGCCACATGGGCAGATCGATTCTCGCGGTGTTGCTGGTGACAATTCGCGCGATTTCTGGATTTCTCGTGTCCAATAACTCTACCCCCAGTGACTGCCAGTCATTGTTTAACATTTTTGCACCACGCCGTCGCTGCTGCATAGCCGCCATGAGCAACGGGGATGGGTGGAGGGACACTGAGTCAACAAGGGCCGTGCTAAGCGGCTGAGTTGCAGCAAGTTGACTGTCACTGAGGTGAGGTGCTAACTGCATCTGGACCGCAGCTGTGTGGTGCTGCTATGAGCGTTAGTGATCGCATACTGGATGCGCTGCTCGATCACCTACAAGATCAGGACTTGCCGACGATTCTTGCGAGATTAGCCGATCAATCGGAGCCCTAATGACACGAGTGACTTTTGACGCATGCCAGCGTCATTGAGAACTGCAGCGCCCTTGACCACATTCCGGCAGCAACTGAAGACCGTCTTCTATCGACAATGTTTCTGTTAAACTTACACATCCTAGATCATCACCATTTTATTTAATTTTATTGACTTTTGTAAAGTGCCCCTGTAACAGTTTAATCGTTTAAGCGTCACTTAAATCTCCTCATTTTTAATATTAGAGCGAGACACCAAAGGTATTGAGAGGGTAAATACTGGGGGTTCCCTCCGCATTTGATGAGGGCGCCAGGGGATCATTCTGAATATTATTTGACGTCTGTAGCACATAGTATAATAATAGTAATAGTATTAGCACTGACAATTTCTAACGTGCCGTGACATGAATAGAGTCATTACAAGGGCGCGGCGTGTCAAACAATTTGGGGCAGTCACTGGGTGGAGTGAAGATAAGTCTTTAATGAAGGGGCCAACTGTCTCTGGTGTCCGTAAATGCGCCGGCAGCTGGTTCCATGCCTTTGGGCCCGCCACAGCGAATGCACGGGAG
>Ga0056131_1000388_pt1 | contig 10673 bp, 6 predicted proteins | sample WorMetLIZISLAND1_2_FD_67480 | JGI IMG/M metagenome (GOLD analysis project Ga0056131, IMG submission 67480) | Marine gutless worms symbiont microbial communities from Max Planck institute for Marine Microbiology, Germany - Olavius clavatus LIZARD... ...
GGGAGTAGCTCTGGAATAACTGGCTGTTAAACAAAAATTGAATGTTGAGATAATCTGCCACAGTAATCTGTCATTAACCAGATGTTATTAATTAAAAGTATAATTTCCAAAAAAATGGTGAATCACAACATTAACCTGCTATAATGTCAGCGAATCAAAGAGCGGAAATGAAGGAACACAACATAATCGTAACATTTTGTGCAAAGATCACATACGCTTACAATCATGTCTAAACAGATTTGTACAAATTTGGCAGGCATAGTGTAATTCTGCAGAATTACTGTGTATTCTCTGGAGGATTAGATCTGTCAACAATACTGAACTGACTGAAAGTAATGCCTCCTTCTTATCACTTCAAATAACTTCTTTACATACTGACAACTGGCCCCATGTAAACATTAAAAAACAAAACAAACAGCGGATTCATCTGTTTAAAAAACAACCAATAACTTGCAGGAAAGAACTTGAAATTTTACCGCACAACAAGGAACCGAGCAGAATATGGAGACACGTCAACAAAATTTTCAATTGCGTGGTCACGGTGATGACTAACAGCAGAAAATATTCTTACTACAGACAGATCCGCAGTGAATTCTACAATTCTGCAGACTGATTTGAACCAGACAAGGTAACAAACTAAACGTGACATGCATTTCACAGCAAAGACTTACGTGGACAGCTAACAACAAGATAAAATGGCTTTTTAAAAGAAAGAAGGGTTTTAGCATTCAGTTTAAAATTATAAACAACCACGAGAGACGAGAAATATGGCTTTTGCCAGGAACGTAAAACTGGTCAGTGCTGGTAGTACAAATCACAACACAAGTGAATATTCTCAATAAAAACCTGTACGAAATGCAGCTATCACACACAGCAGTTACTGTATAACAACATAAGTAAAACATCGGGTACACTTCAATAACAACTGCCACCATTAGACAACATGTCCGTACTGGTTACAGTTGTTACTGAGTATGTACAAAAAGTTGCAAATGTAACAAGAAAACAAAGAAATGGAATACTGCAAACATCATCATACATACTACTAAGAGAGAGAAATAAACAAATGTCACATGACACTGCATTTATTAGAGTATGAACAAAAAAAGCTTCTTCGTTGAGACTGACATTTATAATCATCAAAATTAACTTCCGACTTGCACCAAACAGAGAAAAATGGCCAACATCGTTTGACAGCAGCTAACATTTTTGCAGAAAAACTGCTTATATAAGCCTTCAACTGTTACTGTATACGTTTTTTGTTTCTTTTGTAATAGATACAATGAAGTTACAGCATTTTCAAATAAAAATTTACTACAAATTCTAATCTAAATAAAATAATTTACGTCTACAAACAGACAGAATCAAGTCCATCTCGTTCTGATACGTGATTGCATTGCATTAACGTTACCTACCGATCAACAACGTACACATGTCTGTGCACACACATCCAGCTTAACATAAATAGTTACAATGCTACAAAATCTAAACAGATTAGCAGACACAATCCATTATGCAACATTCAAAAACGCAGCAATAAAAACGCTGGACACAAAAACGATACTAACGACGAGTATTTTGCAGTGCGTCAAGGAACGACGAGAAACTCTGGACACTTTATCAACAAGACTGGAGTGAACTGTGTAAACAACCAACGCGCCGAGATTGCACGCAAAACAAAGTCGATCCGAGTAGAACTCAGTCGCAGCTGAGAACAAACTAAGAAGATACAGGCAGCTGAATCAGTCTGCCCGTCACGGTGATCTAGCTCACAAATAAAGGTTAACAGGGACATGTTAATTATTTCATAGCATGACCAATGCCTGGTAAACTAGTCTTTTTTCACCGAAATTTAATAAAACAGAAATCCACTGCATCATAACAGATAGCAAAACAGAGGAACATGCGTGCAAAAAATTAATCTGGTAGCACGCTGCATCAAGCAAGTTCCAATAATGGAGAAAAAATGCTGAAATTTTGTGCAGTCTGAGATCATACGTGATTAGTTACTATAGGGAAACAGATTTGTAATTTATATCAGTAAATGCACCAAATTCTGCAACTTTGCACTATTATATCAAGCAATAAATAAAGTCTGAATGGTTTCATGCCCAGTAGCTCTTAACACAGCAGCACAGCTGTTTTAATTTATAGTATCTCTACAATTCTGTTCCTGTATCTTGTGGCAAACTATTAGCACTAATTACAGCATATTAAGGCTAAACAATGGTCAGTGCATCATAATGTCTAGGGATCACTGTTTTCCGCAGAACTGGGAATTTTGAGCCAAGCCGCGGAATTTGCCCGTTTCCGCGGAATTTCTATAATTTTGCGAATTTGCCCGTTTCCGCGAAATTTCTATAATTTTGCGGAATTTAGTACTGACGCTACAAATATGCCATATTTTGGTCGGTTTCAGGCGGCCATAGATAATTAATTATTATATGTAGACATCACATGACTGCGCCGTGAAATACGCAATTGCCACTCGGGCTCCAACAGGATATTGACCTGAATTTATCTAAAACATTGCCAGCTTATTTGGCAGACAGACTGTATCTGTCAGTTGCGGTAAATACTATACATTTGGCCGGGTTCAGTGGCTGTAGAAGACTAATTACTATATGCGGAAAATTTACCGCGGTGATCCACAAAATTTGGCAAACTGGCCCGCGGAATTTGGAAAAATTTGCCACGGAAAACTGTGGTCCCTAACAATGTCAAGCCAGTCAGGCTCAGATGCCACACGTACACCTTGACACCTCTCATGTACACACCAACAGTGGCACCGACAACTCAACATCGGCGCACATGAAAATACTATCATCGTAACATCGATGTAAAATGAGATGGACTGCAACAAATGAATACTGACTCAAACAATCGCAGCCATTAGAAAACAAAAGATAACACACACAACATGGAATTGATCAGCAATAAACAATCGTACGCATGTGATTTCAGCATAACTCGTACCCTTACAGTAACAACTTCAGATTGCTGAAATAATGATTCCTAATCCACTCTACTAAATTAACTTACTACCCTCTACTGCATTCATAATCCAGATGCTCTAAGAATGACTTACAACAATTAATGTCTGTATTCAAACAGAAAAAGCAATTACAAATTGACAAACAGCATTAATACATGGTCACAAAGTTTTCACAATAAACACGTAATAATGCACCAACTATTTTTACTGTTTTTAAGAATGAGTGCATCACTATGACTGATATTTCAAACACAAGCTTCACATTTATAAATACATCATGCGTCAGTTTTCAGTTCTGTTCACATCACTTAAATTCAGTTCTGTTCACATCACTTAAACATACCATCATTTAGTTGCATATGAAATTCTGGTCCTCGTCAGCAGTCATTAAACGGTTCCATTAACTGAAGCAAGCGGTTGGCAGAGCATGGACAAGTCTGGCTTGAATGTCCTGTTCTGTCAGTGGCATCGTGATATTTGGTGATGTCCGCTGGGATGAATACTGATAGACGAAGACGTGGTTGTCCTTGCAGGCTACGACGACCGTTCCGTCATCGGCAAACGCTACATTGTAGCACTGGTTGTGTTTCACGGTGCTCTCGAGCGCTCCCAACAGCTTTCCACTGGAACTGAACACTGTCAGATTGAAGTTGTTGTGGTTGTCGGCAACAATCACCTCACCATGCGGGCCGACACCCACGCCGATCGGATAATTCGTCACACCCTGGCCACCAATGACTCCCAGTGGAGTGCCGTCATAACTGAACACCTGGAAATTACACACACAACATTTAATGCCAGCAAACACTGTAAACAATTTTTGACAACCAGCAATTTCTATGCAGTGAGTGACCAGAGTTCTCTGGTGAATTTCTCTGCCAGACATTTCACTACAATTCTGTTTCACTCTGTAGAGGCTGGACTTGTGATATATGCCAAATAAAACCACCCGCAAAAACCACTCATAACAAATTCAAGAAATCACGCTATTGTACTGATGGTGCACCCAGTTTTCTCCAACCTTTTCATTATGCCTCTCAAAAAAATCTGACAATCCATAAACAGACAACAGAACAATAAATAATCAGCAAAAGCGACAAAACCAAAGCAGCAAGCTCTAGCATTAATTACAGACACTAGAGATATTAGCTGCAGAGACAGAGAGGAAAATGGTGACGATACTATTAGCAGATGCAGCACAGTACAAATATATGCTTTACTTACTTATTTACATGCTTTGTTACTCACACATAGCAATACAGAAAGCAGAGTTGCAATTGTCATACCTCTAACTAATATACACTAATGCCAGAGATCAAAATCATGCCATGTGCCTATTCATCGGAATCAACTTTCCACCGCAGATAATGACCATCTCTAACATTATGACTACATAAGCGTATCTAAAAGAACTTTCTCAGACCTTGACACAATGTGACTGGTTGTCGCTAATGTAAATCTTATCGCAGCCGTTGCTGGCGGCGACACCGTTTGGAAATTCCACAGTTTCCATGATGCTGAACTTGTGCAGAATTGTCCCAGTCTGCTGGCAGAAGACAATCACTCGCTGGACCTTGCACTCCACAACGATGATGTTGCCAAGTCGATCAACCGTCACTCCACGTGGATTCTGCAGGATGTGAGACCCAAACTTTCGTATGAAAGCACCGTCTCTGGTAAATATCTGAACCTACAGGCATACAAATGACGAATGACAAAACATGCACATGGCGAGTATCTCATGTTTAATTGTTTATTAGTTTTATTCATCCTAGAAATTAAGAAGAGTAGAGCTCTTAGTGAAACACCCATCTCAGAGCTACAGGGTGTCACTTCTATATGGGATCACAGTGTTACCTGCCACATGACACAAGTGAAAACTGAAAACACTCCACATTAACTTCAGAGACCGGTACTCGATTTACCTACCCCTGAGGGATGAAAGGCTGAGTTGACTTATGTGACCTACTACATACAGAGACGTTTTACCCATCAACAGACGGTCACACATTCAAGTACTAACTCGGTACTGCATGGTCAGCGGTCGAACTTGCAACCTGTTCAAGTCCAACGCCATAACCACTACGATACCAAGCCACCTTGTGGAATTAAATAAATATCTCATTTCACATCAACAAGTAGACAGAGTTCAGAAAAAACACAAAACAGACAACATTTTACTTGCCCACATATTTCGGACAAAAAAAGGTATTGTTATATATTTTCCAACATTTGCAGCAGATGTGTACTTCCAATAATGGCAGTTTTTGTTTTTGGCAATGGTCTCTCCCAAATACATTTACTTAACAGTTCATCATTATCAAACAATATGAATGAGTTTTATTCAGTTATAATGCTAAAGCCCAGAGAACACATATGCTGCAGGCCTTGAAAATATACAAACTGATGGTGTACAGAAATTCTATTACGTGCCATTTTAGTTACTGTCATTAGTTAGAAGATGAAAGTAATGAGGTTAAACAATACTACAATGCAAAATTAACAGAATGCCTGACAAACACAGTTACACTACTTGTCAATTACTGTCTTTTCTAATCGACTCAAGACTCATCTGTTTGTTCAACAGATGTGGCATTAGTGATTCAGAACAGACGCCTGTAAATGTTGTAATCAGCTAAGTAACTACACAGATGCCAAACAGCCATCAATACCTGGTGAGTAGGACTGCGTTCAGTTATCACAACGTTCCCAGAGAGACGGCAGACAGACACACGGTTTGGATACACCAGAGCACCGTCATGCTTGCCAACGCTGCCGATTCGGAACAAGAAATCACCCTGCCTATCAAACACCTGCAAACAAATGCAGATGGTTTATGTTATGAAATGTACTGTTTGCCTATCTTTGTTTAATTACGCTTTCTGGTACATGTTCACAATACACTAACAGTAAAGGCCAATGTAGCTCTTAATGACACTCTCAGAGCTACGGGATGTCACTTGCCATATGGGATCACACAGTGTTACCTGCCGCCCTACACAAGTGAACATGCCCTGCCAAACCCCAGCCATGCAGGCTGATAATCGATTTACCTACTCTTGAGGGACTGAAGGCTGAGTTGACCTAGTTTTCTTAATAGCGTCCCGGCCGGGAGTCGAACCAGAGATCTTTCAATCCCAAGTCCGACGCTGAACCGCTGCACCACCAAGATAACTAACAGTGTATTTTCATATCCTTCATTTCAAACATATACCACAAGCAACTGGTTAACATTAACGAGCAGTATTTATCACTGCTTTGCTGTCTTTTGTTGGGCAATGGGAAGAAGAGTAAAAGGTTGTCACACAGCTGACGTGAGCCTCAGAGAGGTAGGGTACAGAGTAAAGACTTATCACAAGGCCTGCTGTTGTTGACTGCCCACTCACAGGACATCACCGCCCTTCTGCAAGTAACAAATTACAAATTACATATACTGCCTGGTGACCAGTGATCAGCCTGCCTAGAGTTGCTCAATTACAGCAACAGCTACCTGGAACTCTTTGCCACCACATATGAAACACACGTCACTGTCACTGTTCAGCTTCCAAAAATACTAGACACTGCTGTTTAATTGACACATATACGTGAAAGTTGAACATTTTTTCCAGTAGCCACATCTGCATGGAACACTTGAGACGTTTCTTGCGATTACTTTGCGCCTTTAATGTTTGTTTAATAATGATAATTATAATAATAACATATTATGTCAGGAGTCCAACCTGTTACATCTTCATGTGTACATTGAATGCCACCCAAGTCACATCAGTAATCAATGACTTACAATGACAACTGTAATGTTTACCTGTACACGATGGTTGTTAGCATCAGCCACTAGAATGTCACCAGTTATCATGTTCACTGCAACACCGCTCGGCTCCGTGAACTGACCATCTCCTTCGCCAGAGTCACCAAACTGACAGTGGTACGAGATCTTCTGCCGGTGGATCATGGAAACAGGAGGAGTCGCCTTACCACTAGTTGAACGGCCCTCGATGTCCGCGATGAACATATCTGCCATGGAGAATATGTCCGGTGCGGCTTTCGACGATGCGCCGCCGCTGCCGCCGATCCATCGATCTGCCGTTGTTGCTGGTGACACCGATCGACGTGAAGCTGATGTGGAGGATACAGCCAGGCGACCAAGGTCCAATGAATTAAGCACCGAATCAGCTGATGACGTGTGAATGGCCAGGGTGTCCGTCTAACACACAACGCCACAGCAAGTCTCAGATTCAACAAGACACTGAATGGTGTACTGGCAGTTGGCACTCAGAACCAGATGTTACGTAGTGCTGAAAAGATTCACACTGCCTAGTTAGTTACTAGTCAATCACTTAGCAGCAATGCAGCATGGGTCACATTTAGACCATTAATGTCCATTTATATATTTACTACTAACAGATGCAACACAGTACAAATTTATGCTTTACTTGCTTACTTACATGCTTTCTCATTCACACTGTAGAAGAACAACATGAGAAACAATAATCACTAAGACTATGCAAGCTGAAATTTTATATCTTACAAAATTGCAATTGCCTACATGTTGCAGTCATCAGCATCACCACTGTTTAGTTTTTAGTTTTTATATGAATGAATGGTAGTTAAATATTTTTTGCTATAAATATGTTACAAATTATTTCCAGTATATATCATAACATTCACCACAAATCAACAACTAATTCACTACTTCAAACAGAAAATAACCAAAATGGCCCACAAACCAAAACGTTTTGTACATGTCAGTGGGCTGTTTTGGGATGTAGCTGTGGGCCACTTTGGTCAAATCGAAAATTTGTCATTTTGGTATAGACCCTTTCAAATAAAAGTGCGACAAAAACGTACCAAGTCGAAAGGCGATGAACGGTGTGTTGTCGGGTATGGCAGAGGGCAGTCCTGGTCCTGCTGCACCATCGATCTTCTAGCACATCGAACTGTTCCAAACGCACTGTTCACCGCGCTGTGCATGGCCGACAGGTCGGTCACAAATGCCACATCTGAAGTGTCCAACAGCTCCAGCTGTGGCTTGTAGTTCAGAAACCCAGTCATCCTGTCCACCAGTGTCTGACGCAGCTGTGATGTCTCAGCGTTGCTGCCATTAGCTGGGAACAGAGACATGATGCTGCGAGCTTGCAGGAACACGTCCAGCACTGCCTTCACTTCCTGGAGCACTGACTTTGCACCAACCTATATGATTCACATGCATTGTCTCAAATCAGTAACACACACACAATCACTTTAAACACGGTCTTAAACATGGGTGGCGGACATAAAATAATTCGATTGTAAACCACTGCTGTTCTGGTTTCCCTGCAAGTGGCGGTATATAAATGGCCGCACATGTAGCCTTTAACCTTTATAAGCCCCCACGGACAGAAGTCCCCTGAAAATAGCTACCCAGGACAAGCCCCCAGATCCGACCTCCCATAAGTTAAAAGGCCCCCTAGTATATTATTGTCAATGAATAGCTTCTTTATCGTGCTACTTACTGTACATTCCATCCATGGATAAACTAAGCACTAATCGCAGCTATATAAATACTAGGCCTATTGGTTAAGAAGCTACTGGGTAACCACCTCATAAATGGTTCAGGCCTAAGGACAAAAATAGAAGCTCTGTGGCCTTCTAAGGCAGTACACAGGCTTCAAGCCTATCATTATTCATTAGCTAAAAATGCTCTTATACTGTCGTTCATAGCCTGGTCTTACCTTCCTCCCTTGTGGTTTGTTATGATAAAAAATCAGACTGATTGATTGATTGATTGATTAGCCCACGCCACTCAGCTGCCACTTCCGATATTGTAAAGCGCTTCTGTTCCGCAGCCTAACTCAATGTAAGCAGCACAACAGTAAGTAGCGCAGCACACCGTTACCTGTTTCTCAGTGAATATGACATTAAGTTCTCTCAGCACTTCGGCGCGCCGGTCATCCAGTGCTTTCAGAAACACGGAGTAGGCGTCGTTGACGGCATCCCTCGCCATCTGATGCTGCTCCTGCTGGAAGACAACGGCGTTTTCCACGTTCTTGGAAGCCACTCTCAGCTGGGTCGCTTTCGTTTCGGCAATCTTCTCCAGGTAGGAAAGACCACCCAGATCGGCGGCGCCATTAACCCGCGTCGTCAGCTCTGGCGTGCTGGGGTTCAGCAGCGAGCGGCGATGTGTCGGATCATCCAGCATACAGCAATGGCGACACATAGCTGCGTTGCACTGGTGACAGAAGAACGACAGCGGGTCACCCGGGTGAACCGGACAACCACCGGTCGACCTGGTAGTCGATACGTCTACACCGGGTGCCGGGCGAGCTGGACCACCCACCGCCAGGGAAGAAGCCGGCAGTGGCGGTGGCGGCGGGGTGAGGGCAACTACGTGATGCCGAGAGAAGTAGGCCATCTCACGGTGAGAACGCTCGCAAGACGCGCAGATCGGGTAGTCACAGGTTACACACTTGGCCACTAACTCGACCACGGCTGTGTCACTTCGACAACACCCGCGACAGACCCCTGTCACCACCGACACTCCGGCGGCCGCGGCCGACAGGCAGGCAGGACAGCTGACATACGCGCCGCCAGCTCCCGAGCTCTGTAGCTTCTCGTGGCACGGACGACAGAACGCGTGGAAACAGGGAAGCGTCCTTGACGACGACGTAGCAACGGAGATGCTGCACGTGGCGCATTTGACGAACGCTCCCCCAGGCTCCGTATCCGAGTTAGACTGCGAACCGCTGGAAGGCGTCGGCGACGTCATCGTCCTTACAAACTTCTCTCAAATGGACTTCAAACCTCAGCAGAATCAGATCTACAAGCAGACCATAAACGGGCATCACATTAACGACGCCGTATCAGTTCTGCGGCCCCAACAGTATACGGCCAACACTCGCGTGGAATATATACGGGAGTTCCACTTTACATCCAGTGCTGTTGAGTTATACACTAACGTACTAACATTTCCGTGTTGCTGTCAGTCACACCGCGTAAACTGTAAAGAAAACACAGTCAGTTACACAACTGCCGCGACGTCACAGAAAACGCCCTGAGTGCAAAGTTACGCGTGCCGCCGTCTAAGACGGCACGCGTAGGCTAAGACCAAAAGCGCTCGAGGGTCGTATAACTTCCGTCACGACTTGAAGGGAGGGGTAAACGCCTCTAACACGGTCACCGCCAGAACAATAGTGTCATAATACTGAAACATGATACAATAGTGACAACACTGATGGCCTAAGGAACAAACGATTTCACGTCCCTCTGGTCAGACACGACAACCTTCCCTAAGCACGAATCTGCTGTAATCAGTCCATGATTCACAAAACCATATACGATGAATGCCTACACAGAGTAGGCCTACTGATGCATAGCAGATAAATCGGTGTAAGAAACTTTCAAGCTCAAAAACTTTCACTACCGAAAGTTCCGTACATATAACCTTTGTTTCAAGAGCCAACATTTTCGACAGTAAAAATTCCAGAATTTGAAAAATTTTGTTCACTTAAATAGTCAAGTGTCATTAATTAAGATTTCTTTATGTTGTTGCTGTCAGTGTCTTCTGTGGCTCCAGCTCTTTCTTATGAATTTTATGTTGTGGCTTTTACGGCAAATATAGATGCATATAGTATTGCCGCATCTGTGACATTGTAATAATAATAATAATAATAATAATAATAATAATCAAATTTGTATAGCGCAA
>Ga0056131_1000389_pt1 | contig 10672 bp, 2 predicted proteins | sample WorMetLIZISLAND1_2_FD_67480 | JGI IMG/M metagenome (GOLD analysis project Ga0056131, IMG submission 67480) | Marine gutless worms symbiont microbial communities from Max Planck institute for Marine Microbiology, Germany - Olavius clavatus LIZARD... ...
AGCGTGCTGGAAACTAGAGTCATGGGGCTATCCTCCAGTGAAGACCGCATGATCGTAGCTGGAGTCGTTTTGGCATGATACCGGACTGTGATGGACGGTCGGACGGTCAGACGGTCGGACAGACGGTCGGACAGAATCTATCATAGCTAAGACAGCGCTCTGCATAGGTGACGCGCTGTCAAAAACGGAACGGACGAAGGGAAGGGAAGACAGGATGCAACCATTAGGGTGGAAGAAGCGATTTTTGTGCAATCATATAGGTAACATGCCCGTGACCACGATCTTGAGCACACCCTGGATGCGCGCTCACCTGGAGACCATCGTGTGCAAGTTTGGTCGCAATCCGGCTATTTGCCTGCGAGAAGAAGCGATTTGCGCAAAAAGTTTACAGACGGACGGACAGACGGACAGACGACGGACGTCGCGCCATTGTATTAGCTCATGGAATGAGCTAAAAAAATTGTCAGCGCCGAGGGGGCCACAGCAGGTTGTTCCCCGTTGAATATGCCGCTGTCGGACTGTCCGCATCCTCGCAGTATAGCATCACCTTGGCGTGTTGTCCTGTTATGATGGTACTCTAGCAGTTAGCTCATCGCTGATTGCAACGCTGCAGCGTCGTTGTAAGCTCTGAGGTTGCGCCGCCGGGATTACGCAGTGACGTCACCTGGGCACATCACAGATTCACAGTCACACGTCCACTGATGTGTCGCACGTCACGTGGCTACGTTGGTGGTCTTTCATAACTCGAACTGTACCGAAATTAAACGAGATCAGCACGTGGCTTTATAACTACCTGCAGCAAGTCAAGACGGTCTTAATTTTCGTTACTGCGGCGGCCAGAATCCGGTCGACCGCCGCCAGATTTTTTTGTCCGGCGTTAAATGTGACAATTACAGCCGAAAATCCACCGAAAACAAGTCAGCTACAAGACTGCTGCAAAATATTCGCCGACAAATTCTATTGGCCGGATGGCCATAAAAATCTCGGTCATAGTCTAGATATCATAGGCGTAGCCAGAGAGGGTCTGAGGGTCTATACCCCAAAATGGACCAGAAGAAAATTTTCAACCGTTTTAACTGTGTAACTAGGGACAAAATGCACGTAAAGTCTCATATTTAGTAATTGTCAATGTGAATGTGACTACATATATAGTATGCCGCAGAAATGACAAAAATGTCAAATTCGCTGCCGTCAGATGTGTTCTCTAAAGCTCTAAATACACCAAAACTCGTTTTCAGCCGGGACTCCGCCCGGACTCCGCTGGGGGACCTTACGGCGCTCGATCCCCAGACCCTCTAGTCGACTAGGGATGGGGACACTCCACACCCTTCCCCCTCGACGCCTTCGTCTCGATCTCGGCGACTTCGGCGCCTCCGTTGTCATCCCTCCCAACACAAATCCCTGGCTACGCCTATGCTAGATATACAGTGAGTGGCAAATGGAATGAGACTCACGGCGTTGTAGCTGAGACTGCGTACTGCTGTCGCGTTGCTATCACCAGCAGACATATCACTTCTATGAATCACGTGACCGTTGTGAGTAAACATTGGCCGTGGACAGTGACTGGCATGATCGGTCTGTGGGCGGACTCTGTACAGATGATTGACAGCTGCTGATGCTTGGTGGGTTGCCATGGTAACGGGTGATGGCGATGCTGGCGACGTGTCCGTGTGGTACCAATGTCGCACAAGTAAACCGTTGTCGCTGCTTGCCTGCAAACATCGCGCATTACTGCAGAAGTTTCGTGAAAGATTTCACGCAACTTTTTCTAACTCGTTAAATGCTGATGACAACGACAACAAAACCACTATAGCAATCAATCAATCAATCAATCAGAGTTGACTGAATAGCAGAGTTACTTCAAGGTTAAAAGTAAACTAGAAATAATAGGCTGCAGATGATGATTTTGATGTCCTGGTAATAGTTCAAGTCATACAGTTGTGAGTCATCATATTATGCAATTTATGCAAACACCCACGCTGTGAACACTGATAACTTTGGTAAATGTGGACCGATTTTAGCCGATCGTACTGTCACGTAGTATTGGCACGCTACTGTCGTCTGGCCGACCAATCGACCATCTGTCTGTAATGTTGTGTATTGCGACGCTCAGGTCGGTGTAAGGGGTTGAAGGTTCTACAGTCGTGTTCCCAGGAGAGGACGTTCTATTCATTTCTTCAGATACTTTTGCTGTAGGATGTATCGTTTAGCCACAAACGGCGAAAAAGCTGACTGGTGAATAAAAATTTTCAAAAGCAGACTACCGTTCGAAACTGTAGGCCTACATAAACAAATATTCACAGTGACCAGCGTTCGCAGAAACAGTACGATCGGCTATCACAGGCACAGCAACAGCTGAGCTTCTTGTAGTAATTCTTTCACCTTTGCATTCTGAGATGAGCAGCAGAGGAAAATGGATTAAATCTACCACCTCGACTCAAAATATGTCGCTGCACTTCCTTGCGATGCTTGAATGTTACGGCAAAGTCATTCCATTCAAAAGTTCAGTAAATCACCATCTTCATGCATATGACACACAACTCTTTCTCTCTTTCCACCCAGTAACTTTCAGTCCATCATAACGCACTTACACGTAGTTTTAAAACCTACCTCCACCTAGCTGGATAACTGCAAATCTATTCGCTTCTTCCAGTAACATGCATGTTTAAGAACAGACTGGATGACTTGCGCAAGAAATGGACACCTATACGTATAAAGCATTGCTTGTCGGGTTATTCATCTATATACATGTACAAGTTCACGTTCATCCACAGGAAAGGGTACTGAAGAAGAGGCAGAAGAAAACAAAAAAGGAATGGGACATGGTTTCGACTGAAGGCTCCCGAAACTAGAAATTCTGGCTAAGCGTCCGTAAGAATAAGGCAGAGAAAAATAAAAACTGACACTGCACGACGACGGTATGACGTCATTGCGGTGTTCTCCGTGAAGTCTTTTCCAGACGGAAGAAGACTTGGCAGCAGCACTGTCGTTGGCCTCGATGTCGTCCTGATGAGCGGAGCTGACCTTGTGTGTGATGTTGCTAGCGTCGGTCACGTGACCTCTCAGTGACACCTTACGACGAACGCACAGCACGCCGACGAGGACTAACTTCAACAGGACTAACGAGACTAACTGGACTAAACGGACTAACTAGCTGGACTGAAGGGATAACGCAGACAAATAGACTGACCGGACTAACTTCAACAGGACCGCAGCGCAGCAGATTACTATGATATACGTGACCGTGTAATCTGTCTCCTCTGTGGTCGGTTGGTGGACGGTGATGCTGACTATGACAATTATCTGGGTGGTGGTAAGTCGACGAGGAACGCCGTAGTCACTGATGGCGATCAGTAGCGTGTAGACGCCGACGTCATTGTGTTCAATGTCTCGTGAAGTCGCGATGTCACCGTTATTGTCATCGATAATAAACAGCGACCTCTTGTTCACTCGTTCATCGGCGCTGATGATGGCGTACGTCAGTCGAGCGTTCTCGCCGTCGTCGGCGTCGGTCGCTTCCACTCGGGTGATCACGTGACCCGCCGGAAGCAGTTGGCGCACGACGAACGTCTCGTTGACGCGCTGCGGCCGACGAACAACCGGGAAATTGTCGTTGATGTCGGCCACGTGGACAGTGACGTCGACGACGTTGAGTGGGGAACGCGGGCTAAACAGCGGGTCGTTGGAGGCGCGCGCCCTGAACCTCCAGACCGACTGTACTTCGCGGTCCAGAGTGACGCGACTGAACAACTCGCCGGTTTGAGCCGCCACGCGAAACGCCCGACTGTCGTGTCCTTCTAGTGAATAAAAAACGGCTCGGTGTTGGGCCGACAGGTCGGCATCAGTTGCCCTAATCCGGCCCACTGTGCTGCCGGATGCGCGATTCTCCGGGACATGGAAAACGTAAGACGACCGGATGAAAGTCGGTACTTCGTCGTTATCATCCAACACGTTGAGAACGATCGTCGCCACCCTCGAGTGGGAGACAAGTCCGCCGTCACTGACCGTCAGCAGGAACGAGTAGGTCTGTCTGGACTCAAAGTCGAACGTCGTCAGCGCTTTGATGACGCCGCTGTGAACATCTATACTGACCACGTCGGAAAATGGATCGCGGAGGGATTCCAGACGGAAACTCAGCGCCGCATTAGGTCCGTCGTCCAAGTCGCTGGCGTTGATGGTGAGTATGACGTCACTGACATGGTTGTTCTCGTGTATGTCGACCGTGAACACATCGCTGTCCAACTGTGGAGTATTATCATTCTCATCGGTGACTCGTACGATGATCTGCTGGGTCGATGTCAGTGGTGGAACGCCGGAGTCGCGACATGATATTTCCACCTAAACGAAGAACCACAATTACAACTCGTTAAAGTCGATCAAGAACTCCATGATGTCGCATGAAATGCTAATTTCATTTTCTTTTTGGGGGCAACGAGTGATTGATCTTTGGAAAGATTGGAAATAGGAAATTTACCGCAGAGATGGCAGTAGGTCATCTTTTGTGACCCATGATACAAGTGACCCATGACCTGCATGACCCATGACCGATAGATATTACTGTCATCTGTCCGTCTGTCCGTCCGTCTATGACGACGTGTACTGCGCTCAGACCGGTGAATGGGTTAAAAGTTGTACCGTCGTGTTCATAACAGGGCACTTCCTATTCACTTCTTCAGACACTTTTACATGTAGGATGTATCGTTTAGCCACAAAACAGTAAAAAAGCTGACCAGAAGCAAAAACAGACTTTAGCTTGAAACTGTAAATAAGTCAATACTTACACTGACCACGGCTGTACGATCGGCTATCACAGCATCAGCTGAGCCTCTTGTTCACATTTACTGTGCACTGGTAACCGTGAACATAGACAAAGATGTGACGAGAGAATTACAAGTTAACGCATTACATATAAACCGTGTTTGGTTAACAATATACATCTATTCTCTTCTTGCAAATTCCAGTGCGGTAGTGTAATATTATAACAACTTGTTTCAGTAGTAAAGGGTACAATTTTTGAATCGGTGTTGCCTGCTAATACTGTTCTCCTCTGATGGTCGACCGTCACGAAGGACGGAAACCGGACCCAAACTGGACGAGACGGCCTGGACGACCCTGGCACACCTGGCTTCATCCCATCACACCTGGCAAGACTCGGCTGTCACACCATCCACTGTTAGAGATTCCGAAGTTGCTATGGGACATGAAGCAGCACAACGGGCACAGATATATACGACGATGAAGCGTTAAATTCTATGCGCTTATATCTATCTACTGGGTACTATACGCGTTTCATTATCGGTATCTGTGACTATGCTGAGGTACTTAGCTGTGAGACTTACCTCGTGTTGTGCCTGCTGCTCGCGGTCTAAGACGACTTTGGTCACTAGTTTGAACTCGGCGTCGAAGATGGCATCGAGTGAGAAGAGCGGCGAGTCCACGGTACACGCCACCTCGGCATTACGTCCAGAGTCGGCGTCACTGACCGCCACGTGACTGACAAATGTTCCAGGAGCAGCATTCTCAAGTACCGCAGCGTAGCGGCCGTCCTCCGTCAGAGTGTTCACCACGATCAACGGCGCCATGTCATTCACGTCCTGGACGTAGATCATCACCCGACCAAACGTCGGCAACGGACTTGGTCCCCGATCCTCGGCAATCACAGTCAGCTCGTGGACACGCCGAGTCTCGAAGTCGATCGAGCCGTTAACGAAGATTTCTCCGGTCGTCTCGTTAATGGCGAATATGTTTGTCGACGTCGACAGATCGTCCACGGCACAGCGATACATCACCACGGCATTATCTCCCTCGTCTGCATCGTACGCGCTCACACGCAGCACGGAAGTACCTACTGGAACATCCTCGCGAACTCGGGCGGTGTAGACGGCGCTGTCGAATGTCGGTGAGTTGTCGTTAGCGTCACGGATGAAGACATCGATGTGCATCGACGCTGTTCGCTGTGGCTGACCTCCGTCCATCGCGAACAACATCAGCGCGTAGTAGTCGCGTGTTTCGCGGTCGACTGTTCGCGTCAGTCGGACACGCACCTCGTGTGAACCGTCGCCGCGGCCAGACGTCTCCAGCTCAAACGTCGTCGAACTGTCCAGCAACCGGTAACCGCTAACCGACATCGGCTGCGAGTCGGCGTCCTCGGCTTCCGGCAGGGAGAAAGTGGATCCAATCTTGGTAGTTTCGATGACGTCCAGGGTCAACCAGTCGGTGGGAAAGACAGGATCGTGGTCGTTGACGTCGACGATGTTGATGATGACGCGCACAAGTTGGAACAGCGTCAGCGGCGTGACGGTAACTTCGAGGACCTGTTCACATACGACCACGTAAGGGCAGAGCAGCTCGCGATCGATGCGTTGCGTGCTGGAGATGTCACCGGATGTTTCGTCGACGGTGAAGAACGAATTCCTCTGGCGCTGAGTGAACCGAACTCTGGACAGAACGTCGGCGTCGAGCAGGTCGAGGCCAAGGCGGGCGTCGGTGCGCACATTGCCGACGACCGCACCAGCAGGCTGTTCCTCGTTAAAGTCGTACTCGAGCTGGTGATAAACATCGCTATCACTGGATACTGACATCATCAGCGTGATGCAGCTTAACCAACCGCGCAACCACGAAGACCGTCCACCGCCCGCCGTCATCTTTGACACAAAACTTCACCGTAAGGTTATCGTAGAGCTACTCTGTCGTCGAGTTTATGCTGTTTGTACGGCAGACTGCAGGCCTGTGTATTAGACCCGATCAGTCGAGAATAAAGACGAGTTGGCGGTGCTCTGAACGGGGCAATAAATTTGCAGGTCCAGAAAATGAAGGACCACAAAAACAATGTCTGAAAAATGCAGGACCCTAGTCAATTACAGGGGCGGAAAATGCAATTTGGTCCGTCATTTTCCATGCATTTTCAGACGCCCGTAGTGTAGGGCCGGTTATTTGAGATCGAATCTGTCCTCTGCAGACTTGGACAACGCGCGGGACTAAGTTGCGGCTTACGGATGCACGCAGACTACAGCCGATAAAGCAGTACGTTACCTGGCCACGTGTTGAATGCGGCGACTAAATTCACGCCGCACAAATCGTATATCTGTGGACGACTGCTGTGTAAGAAGTAACATGTCGTACAATACAGTAATGAGCTCGTCACTACTGCAGAGCGCAAGCCGCATCAGTCATCGACAGCAGTAGCTGCAACAGCAACTATAGCAGCAGCAGCAGCAGTTTGGCAGCCTCGCTACGTCGTGCGTCTGCGTCGGCGACACGTCAGAGAATGTGCCACTATTGACACCGTTTCACTAGCAGCTCGCTGAAAATTTCATCGCTTTGCAAGTCGACGACGCTGTACGCAGCACCGGTCGTGCATCTGCCGCCTAGCTGACTGACTACACAGTAGCAGTGTGTCACTGTGTCGATTCCACGCCAGCCGCTCTTGTGCGTGTGACTGGAGAGTGGAGACTAGCCTAATGGTTCATCTTTCTAGCTGCTGAAACTAGAGACAATATCAATCAATCTTTCAATCTTTATTACATTACCTATATTACCAATGCAGATAAAAGACTTAGTAGAACACCAAGAAGAAAGATAAACATACATCATACACCCACAAATGCATTTTATACATAAGAATACACATGAGAACGCGACTAAAAAATACCGAGATACGACATAAACAACATTTGATGTCATTGATAAATGTCTACGCCGCACGTTCGATGGTGAACGTTTTGGGTTCCATTTGCATTGCATTTAATTCCTTTAAGCACTGACATTTGACAAATAAACACATAAAACATGCACAGAGAATAAAAGCACTGCAAATGACATAACAGGCCAGGACAGAAGGCTCCGAAGGAGCACTGACAACCATCCTAATCAACACCGAACGACACAAACTGCTGGCACGAAAACCGAGTTTGACACGAAACAGCCACTCCGGGTCATTCAAGCTCATTTTGCAATCACTTACTGGCCGACAAGCCATTATAGTATTGTTGGCCTTATCTGTAAAGTTTTCGAAGAAGTTACCACTTACCACCTAAATAGCCAAAAATTGCCGTTGTCAACAACCCCACTGTCGTTTGACGCCCCCATCCAGAGAATATCCGCATACACGTTATATTTTCAGAATCTAGAGTCATCGGCCTACATATTTTCTGTTGATAGTGTGAGTGTATTTTCGTTCAAATTTTTGTAGTGGGCTTCAAAATACGCATCTTTTCTGCAATGGAGTGCGTATCGGCCGTTGAAGGTCATCCAAGGTCGATAATTTTGGTAGCAATCGAAAGCGCATATGCAACTTCCTATTAATCCGTCATTGTAACCATGCACCGTTTCGGAGATACCTAAGAAACAGCCTGTGTAAGAGCAAGGCGGGGGCTGCAAGGTCACCAAACACGACACTGAAACCCGCATAGTGTAATGCAAATATAATTAACTTCTTAGTCCCCATGTGGTCAACTTCACAACTTCAAGTTAATCCCACCCGGTATTGGCTAAAAATTGCTTATTTTTTCTACCCCTCTCTTCGGCGCCTCCGCTCCCTGTGTTCGCTATGTCATATGATATATTGCGCTGCATAAATTTACGTAAATTTATGTAGTCGCAAATTCAGCAAGCATGTTGACATTGACATTGTCGTATGAACAACATCCTGGAGTGTCTTGGTGTCCACCCATGATTTGAAGAAGGGGTTGTCCTGTAATGGTAGCAACCAAAAATTTAACCGATGCCCTTGAACTTGACAACAATGTATACTGTACGTAGTTTAAACTTCAAACGCTGACATAAGCATAGAAATATGCTCAAAGTCACATTTGCAGAAACATCAATTTCGACAACTTTCCGGGCGCTCAGCCCCAGACTCCTACAGACTCCCCTTTCGGCCTCACACGCACCTCCTACTCCGGGATACAGCACTTGCAAAGAGATACTCGCCGCCCCTGCAGTTCACACATAAGCTGTCATGCAAGATGAAAATGGTGACAGAAGTGAAGCAAACAGAGACAGTAACATGGCGGAATGTAGACGCTTTCTGTAGTCAAATTTGTCGGTCAACTAACGCTCTCGCTGTCGCCAATAACGGTCAGCGGTTGCTAATCGTATGTAATGCGTTGCTAATGGTGCGGTCACAAAGGTCGCACATGAATCATACCAGAGAGAATAATTCTGTCGACAGAGGACGACAGTGCAGAGAACGCTTTCATCCTCCATCTATCACAGCTGCTGGTCGGGTCGGTCTGTCGGAATATCGGACGGAATACTATTATGAGTTGACTGAGTCGCCAAGACGGCCGTAATACCACTTTGCTATTCATAGCTAAACGACAGCGGCCGGCATAGAGGATCAGTGGGTCGGCGTTATGGTCTGTGTACACTGGCGACACTTGGGCTTCGTCGTTTACATTACTCCGGCCGGCGGCGCCTTATACAAGCTCATGACTGCCTGATGATGTGGGACCAGTATCTCTCGTTCAGTGTGGCAGATTGAGGACTAACTTGAAGTTGTGATGTTGACCACATGGGGACTAAGACGTTAATTACATTTGCATTACATTATGCGGGTTTCAGTGTCGTGTTTGGTGGCCTTGCAGCCCCCGCCTTGTTCTTGCACAGGCTGTTTCTTATTCGGTCTTATAAACATAGTCAGGCCGTACGTTGACTTTTGGCTCGTTTAAATAAGGTCAAAATCCATTACACCAGTTTCCCTGTAGCAAGTCTACAACAAGTCCGCAACATAAACGACAAATTCGTTGCAACAGGTTGGCGCGGGCAAAAGCCGTTGTGTCTGTTGTGACGTGTCGTTTCCCAAATTCCATTACAACGACTTGTTGTGGACTTGTTGGCCGTGTCGCTAACAAGTCCTAACTAGTTGGCAGCTTCCCCGTCTACTGGGAAGTTACGAGGAAACGTGTATACTGTGTAATGGATTTTGGGCACTATCGGGCAACGGGAACACCCCCAAAATTAGAGTAAGTTTTGCGGCTCTAAAACACGGCATTGGTGTAAGTCGATAAAAAATCTCTAGAAGTTCGAGATAGGTAATTCGGTACCGGTAGCGTTATTAATGCCGCTGCTGTCTTACGCATGATTTGAGCAGATATGACCACGTCACGCCCTTAATTGCTGAGTGACATAATATAGGCTCTGTGTTACTGAACGTATAACGTACAAGTTGTGTTCTGGTGTTCAACTGTCTTCATGGCACGGCGCCGCGGTATGGGCGATCTGGTGCTACGGGAATACCCCCAAAATTAGGATGGAATGGGGGTGGGGTCAGGAGCAAACAAAACCTGCAATATCTCCGAAACGGTGCAAAAGACCAAGGTTACTATTACGGACTAATAGGAAGTCGCATACGTTCTTTCGATTGGTGCCAAATTCAATGACCTTAGATGACCTTGAATGGCTGAAACGTCACTCTTGCAGAAATGAAAGTTTTTCGCAGCCCACCAGAAAAGTTTGAATAAAGATAGATCGATACCATCAGCGGCAAAATGTAGGTCGATGATTCTAGTTTCTAAAAACATATCAATATTCGTGTGGGTTCCTTAAGGATTGGCGTCAAACGACAAGTCGGTCGTGAACACAAGATTTGCCTTACTTTGCTTGCTTACTTACGTATGACACAGCCCAGTGGCGTAGGCAGGATTTTAGTTTGGAGGGGGCCGCATTGAGG
>Ga0056131_1000390_pt1 | contig 10672 bp, 8 predicted proteins | sample WorMetLIZISLAND1_2_FD_67480 | JGI IMG/M metagenome (GOLD analysis project Ga0056131, IMG submission 67480) | Marine gutless worms symbiont microbial communities from Max Planck institute for Marine Microbiology, Germany - Olavius clavatus LIZARD... ...
GTACGTGACATTGCAGCACATACAGACATCGACGTGTGCTCGTCGACGGAGCGCGTCAGCCACGCCTACACGTCCGTCGGCAGCTCGCTGGAGATCCGTCTGTTCCGTCAGAGACTTCCCGGCAACCAGTCCTCAGTGTACAGTATTCCACCAGTCGCCGGACCGTTCCTCTTGCACTATACAGGCACGTTATAGGCCGTTTACACGGGGCGATCGTCGCCGCAGCTGTCGAGCGATCGTCGCGCAGACTGGTTGCGACGACGATCGCCTATGTTTTATGCCTTCGACTCTTAGTTTCATCGCTATACAACATTGTCAATCAATTTATTTAGTAACGTAAATAAGCAGCACAGTATGACTGAAATCACTAAAAACAGATAAAACAGCAATAATGTTACATAGACACTAAGGCAGATAAAATCTGCGCTAACAACAGTGCCCACGTTAAAAACACAAATACAAATACTCATAATTCTTCGTCATCGAAATCCAGCCAGAAATCTATTGTGCATCAAGAATGCCATCGGACTTGGCAAAATTTTCCTCCAATATTCTCTAGAGAAACTTTCAACAACTGGGGCATAGAACTTGTGATGAATAATGAAAATGGACAAGTTAAACAACAACCACCTGTAGTAATCGCACTGTAGTACGGTGTTGCTTATATTAATTTTATTACTTCAAGGACAATGCAAAAAGTCAACGAGAAATGGCAAAATTTGGTATTAGAACTCCGTAACTCCTGAACCGATTCATGCTAAATTTAGCGTACGTGATTATGTCAGCAATAACACATGATAGGCCAAAATTTATACAAATTGGCAAGAGCTTCCAGTTCCACTAATATGGTGATATGTCAGGAACGTAGCACGAGGCCTGGGGTCCCCCAAATCGTTCTTTGTCCCAAATTATCTTGCCTTCCCCGCAAAATGCCTGTGTCGTTGCATATTGTTTATTGTCGACAGACTTCACAAAATAAACTCCACCTTAACTCATAGAATGTCGTACTGCCTGGTGAAATGGGGAGTATTCACTGACTGTCAATGTCAAACGACGAAGCGCTGGTTACACGAGTCTTACAGCCAGCAGGGCTTTAAGGCCTGAAAGTGGCAGACGATTGACATAAGCTAATGGCAATGGTACGGCCATCCATCGCTCATGCTAACAGACCAGCATGTAGATCTACCACTGTCCCGATCACATTAGGCCCCGCCTTCAGTCTGTTGCCCATACTATCCTGACATAAAAGCACGTCGCATCGATCAGCGGTATGAGAGTAATTAACTGCGTCGCCGATGACGTCGCGACGAGACTGTACAACCGTGACGGCGTCAACAACAGGATGTCATCAGTATCGATCGATCAGAGTGAGTCTTTCCGCGTCTTCTCTGAGAACACTTCACGCCGGCCATCGATGTTTGCAGAGTTGACGGCGTCCTCCGCTTAAAGCCGATGACACACACTCCACAAAACGACGCCGATTTCTGCTACGTGTGTCACGTTCTAGTGCTATCAGTTCTGGCGCAAGAAATGTGTTAATTAATGTGCCTCGCAGTCGTGAAGCATTGGCGAAACGTATCAATTTTGGGGCAGTTTCTGCAATATAGTTTCAGTAATTTCGTTGAGGTTATTTATACAGGTTATACGTTTCTGTCTATATGTATCCAGAGCTTAGGCCTACTGGTTCTTAACGTTGACAGTCGATGTTCGTCCGTTTGATGCTATGATAAATTTAGGGCTTAAATTACAGGCATACCAAACATTTAACCACCTATGTTTATTGGATCCCTGTATCAGATATATAGTAATTGAAAAGTCAAGAACTGAGGAACAGAACGCCATACTTCAAATACACGGTCACTTTCGACCACACCCATACAGGTCACGTAACCCTGTGCATGCGCACTATAAATTTCGTTTCCGGGCAACACCTCTTATTGTTTCCGCCGACTACAAGACCGATGACCTCTCTCAGTCGAGGTATCACGTTGTCTGTCAGTATGATGCTCTCTCTGTTTGTCCCACTCGGTTACAAATCAGCATGTATACGAGTTGGTCCACGATTTAAGAACTTCCGATGGTCGGCTAATCTCTTGGGCAGATAAAGTTCGATATCTTGGAGTTCATTTGGTATCCGGTAGACCTTTAGCTGTTCGTTTGAAAATGCCAAGAAATCATTTTACCGTGCTTTCAATGGTATATTTGGGAAAGTAGGCCGAGTTGCATCAGAGAACGTGATAGTAGAACTTTTGATAAAGAAATGTTTACCTGTTTTATTTTATGGGACGGAGGCTTGCCCAATGTCGAATGCACAGATAAAGTCGTTGAATTTTGCAGTAATTAGCTGTTTCAAGAAAATTTTTGACGTCAGTTATACGGACACAGCCGTGGAGTGCATGAAGATGTTTGATTGTTGTGAAGTTTCTGATGTAATTGGTAGAAGGAAATTGAAATTTTTACAGAGATACGCTCGGTCTGACAGTATTGTCTGTTTGGCATGTAATGAGTATTTGGTTAGAGACTTGTCCCTGTCTGGCCGAGTACGTGGTTCATTGTCTGACTTTGTAAACCAGTGTCTCTATTATCTGTCTTTCTCCTTTGTTATCGTTGTTTAAATATCTGCTACCATTTATGGTGAAATAAAGATGTGTGTTACTACTACAACAGGGACGTTCATCCTACACTGGCGTCTACTGGCTGTTATTTATCATTGTATTTTATCACACTTTGTTAGTAGAAAATCGCAGCGACGAAGTAGTGATTAGTACGTAGTGTTTCTAGTGTGTCCACGAGCAGCGGACAACGTAAGCGATCGTATAAAAAGCTATCGTGCATCTATCTTTCTCGCGTCTAAGTCAGCTGACCGTCGGTCAGCAAATTGCGGCGGCTGCGCGGAATTGAGTGCTTCCGACCGGATACAATGCGAGCAGTTAGACTCGGCGGCGCTGCGCGTGACGCCTCTAAGCCAGCGATTAAGTCGGCGCGCGAGGACGATCCGATCCTGGACGACGTGGGTGGCCGAGCTGGCTGAGAACCGTCACCATCAGCCAGCCGACTATCAGCCTTCCCTCGGCGACGCTCGGGTCAGGTCGGCACAGCTTACGACGACCGTTCTGTCCCTTTAGCCAACGATGCATTCCATTAGAAACGTGCTACCGTTGACTACAAAACCATTGGGAAGAGCTGAAAATGCACACTCTTCTAATATACAGAATGTGAAAATGACGGTCCAGATAATTACGCACATAATCGCACGACCTGCAGTGATAACGACTGAGCTAACTGCGAAGTTGTCATTAGTGTTATGCCAAGATTTGCTCTAAGTGCAATAAAAATGTTTAATAATTCAACCGCTGTTATTTTACGCCGAGAACACATCCTACATGTATATTGAGGACACCGAGGTAACGTAAGCTTATTTCGTCAGCCCAAGGTAGTGCAAGACCACTGCTAGAGACAATTAGGACAAATAGCATTGTAACGTGGACTTATAGGCCTACACATAAAACAAGTTTTTTTTAACACTGCTATACAAATCCATTTGCTTCTTCTGTCCTACTGTCCATCTCTTATCTCTGTTTCATTCGGCTGCGCTGCTTGATTTAAATAAATGTCCGGAAAGCCTGCGTTGTTCGGTATGCTTGGATACGACTAGATGTAAACGGGACATTGGTTCATTATTGGGCGACGCGACGTGGTTGCTCGTCGTGGTATGTCGATGAGTGATGTTCCGACTACAGTCCGGCCGTCAGACCCGCTGACAGGCGGGCGGACCGGCTTCGTCTTTGTTATCAGCACCGGAAACTGGTTTCCCGCAGCACAAAAGCCATCGTAACACACGTCCAGTCCAGTGTTGGCAAGATAAAGCCGGAGCGGCTCTGTCTTTGGGGAGTTCTGCCGCTGTGTCCGCCCGCCTTCTGTCGTTGTACGGAGCCCGCGGCGCGCAGCGCTCTGGAATATGGTCGCTGTCTTTCGGACGTCGGACGTCGATGAGGCTCGGCGAAGGGAGTACGTGGAAGCAAAACGCAATGATTTATGCAGAAAACCATTATAATTGATAACGTAATCCTTTCGGTGGGGTATAGGAGTCATTTGTCGTAGAGAAATAAGTAAAACAAACTAATTTTAGGTTACACTTTTTATTGACGTAGACTTGCGTATGGATCTCACACGCAGTGGTCCATAAAATTGGAAGGTTTACAAGTTTAGACCATAACTCCGCCAAATTTTAACCTGAGATAATTCCCATACGGTACAAGGTGCACTCTGTAAAATAGTTCTTTTACCTTATTACCATTTTTTGAAAATTTACATGCAGATCTGATCTGTATGCTTTTTTGACTTACCTAATGTACAGGCTAAAATTTAGGTATGGAAGGGAAAGAGGGAATGCTATTTGGGGGAATACTCTCGCCCCAGTATTTTCTATTGGGGTATCGTCCCCTACCTCGGGATCGACGCCTCTGGTATGTAGCCTACGATAGCTACAGTTGTGTATTTGCTCTATGTTTACAGTGTGTTTTCGAAAAAAATGTTTTGATCATCTGTTAAAAATTAAAGTTGATGAGTTGGTTCTGTTATTGTGTTGTCCAGTGACTGGCTGCGCCAACCAGAAGCTGCCGACCGATGTGTACTGGATGCGGGGCAATGACATGGTGTTGACAGTCGGCTGTCGATCAAATTCCCGCTCGTGGCAGCTCGTATGTAGAGGCAATGACTGGCACGGCTCTTACGGCAACTGTTCCACTGACGGTCAGCTGTGATCGGCTTAATCAAATATCGTGTTGTTGTTACAAAAACTACTAGTCACAATTTATCGAACAGCCTGCCTTCACAATTCAAACTACGAGGACGCTCATGCGCTGTATGAAAGCAACGAGACAAATTAAATTAAAAAGAAAGAACTCAGAGAATGGCGATTGCTTTACCGGTAAGTAAATAACAAGCGATGTGCGATTTTGTACAAAATTAAAATCAAATCACAAATGCATTGGATCAATCACAAAGCGAATCACATTGTTTCCAATCATATCCTCAGTACTCAAATCGCCGGAAGTGTTCACATCACATCGTGATTTAAATTGAATCGCGATTTAGATTTGCCCATCACCGGTAACACATGCATTCTGATTGAACAAAATGATGTAGAGAACTAGAGATGAGATACCGGGTGACAATACATGTATATGGTTTCAGATGCTGCTGATCGACAGTTGGTGCCGCCGCGCCAGCAGTCCAGCGATGTCTCATTCGAACTGTTAGAAGAGCTGCCGACTGGTATGCTAAACAAGTGTTGTGTGTGTGACATAGTGTGTCTCTGTCAAGTTGTTGTACCTCAATTTTTACTTCTATATTTAGATAATCCTCCATTCTGCAATATACGTCCAACTCTTATGCCTACATTTATTGCAATGATCGTCGTTTGTCGAAGAGCCGTATGACAAGAGATGATTGAAAAAAAGTTTCTGCCAACACGCTCGAAATAAAACTTATTGGGATATCCAGCTTAGATTTCGTCGTATTCAGTATTACTAAATTTTTCTTGTGAAATGAAATGAAACGAATATATATAAACTAATGCATATGAATTTTAAAAACAGTACTCTGCACTGTATTGTGGTATGATTGTATATGGCTGTCAGAAGGACACGGTTATTGAACTGTAATTATTTTTGGTGTTCGTGTTATTTTTTATCTCATTGACTTTAATCGTTTTATTTGTTTTTATTTACTGTATCTCTTTTAGCCATCCGGCTACCGTTTTTCAATAAACTTGAGTTGAGTTGAGCTGACAGATGGAGAATGTGAAATTGAAATGTGTGCGGTAATTTGAATGCATGCAGGTGTGGCAGTCCTGATAGTGATCATGTTGGCCGCCGTTGTGGGACTTGCAGTCACTACTTCAGGGGTTCTACTTATCCGACGGTCAGTAATCTCGTCGCTGAGTTCAGTTAAACCAGTTTTACTTAGGCTACCGTTACCGCACCTCAGTTTGATGTGAAAAGCTTAGTGAAGCTTTTTAGAAGGTGGACTGGCTAGTTGTAGGTGGTATTATAACGTCTACTTTATTATCTATTTTACTAACGTTTTGCTATAGCAGGTATATTCGTTAGAGCCCAATCAATTTCAACCATTGCAGAATACAAATACAATATAATACAAAATAAGGCCAAATATAGTTACACTGCTCTCCAGTGAGGTATAGCCACAGGGGGTTAGGAGCAATGCCCCAAACTCCAAACAAGTAGAACTTCGACGTGTCACAGAAAGTCAAAAATACAAAATTTGTTGCCTTCAGATGTGTTATTTCAATCTGAAAATGCAACAAAATTGTATTCAGCCCCGGACTTCGCTGGAGAGCTTACGACGCTCATCCAGATCCCCTAGTCGTCTGAGGATGTGGTGTTCCCAACTTCCCATCCCATCTCGGCGCTTTCGGTGCCTGTCTTCAGTCTAGTCTTTCCAATACGAATTCCTGGTTACGCCACTGCTGCTGTCATATCTACGTATTTTAATTGTATGTCGTTGCATATTTATTGTTGGCAGACTTCACAAAATAACTTAACTCATCGAATGAATATAAATTAAATGATGATGATGATGATGAACAAACAAAAATAATACCAGCGCCCGACAGACGGACGGACAGAAGAAACTGGATGATCAAAAGGAAGAAAGAACACTGAAGAACAGTAGTCTCAGTGTTACAATATCTTTCCCGAAACAAGACTACCGCAAGCGTGCATGTAGCCTATATTATGCCAAGAACAAAGAAAACTTTCGGGTCTATAGAAACAGTATTTTTACCGCGCGATGCACTAGTGGTATTGAGATTGCATGTTGCATGTCCGTCGGTCTCTCTGTCTGTCCGTCTGTCTGTCTGTGACGTTGATGGATCAGGATCACATAGGTTAGAAATCTTGGAAACTAACTGCATGGACAATTAGCCCAACACCTTCGCTCTTCGTAGCCCAAAAGCCACCCACCTACTCCCAGGGGAGCACGGGGAAATTTGGAGGAGACTGGAGGTGGGGTGGGAAAAAGTGGCGTGCCGGAGCAGCCTTAACTGAACACAATAACTTAATCAGTCTGACTATATAACGGTTGCGTATTGGAGAGTTGATCTATAGTGTTTGTGACGTTTACCAGATGTCGTATATCTTATACACTGCACACGCGTTCGTCAGACGTCAGTACCGACGACGTCAAGTACGACGTGTCCAACTACGCCCGATCACCGACGACGACGACATTCTGGACGTCCTCGAGCCGACCACCGTGTCAGCACTGGCCGCAGTACAACCCGGGTCTTTGCCTCGCTCCCACCACCGCCGTCTACAGCGCTTCCGACCACCGGTCCTCCCTGCTCCACCGGTCAGATCCCCACATTCTTCTCAGTCCGCTCGAGTCCGGTCGACTGTGGGACGCGCTGGACTCGAACTGTGGTCGTCGAACTGACACTGCTGACGGATGTTCGTCACCGCCTCAGCGCTCACGATGTCTGTTGCATTCTTCGTCAGCAGAAGTTACCAGCGTCGATCGCAACTGACCAGATGCATCGATCCCGAGGGGGGCGAGGGGTGATCGCCCCCACAATAACAAATTAGGCCTACTGGGGCAACAGTATCTTTTGCCCCACTCTCCAAAATTTGACAAACGACGCCAAAAAGCACCAACATGTAGATTTGCATGTAAAATATCACAAGTTTTCCCGGGGATATCCCCGAACACACACACACCGCATCCTCCCCAGATCCTTTTCCCCCGTGTCCCGGCGCTTCGCCCCTCGCTCGGGGCCTTCGGCCCTTCCATCGTTGGCCAAGCTGGCCCCCACATATAAATTTGCATTAACGTGCGGCAACTGCAACTGACTAACTCGTGTTTGAGAGTAGGCCTACAAATATGATGTCAATAAACACGTTTTACAGCTCACTCATCCAATTAAACGTACTGATTGACTGACAGAGATTAGAAGGCCTTAATGTAACAAGAGTTATAGGCCTATACCGCTTTGAACATTCATGGCTGCACCAAACTATCATGTTACATTAAGGTAAATGAGCTAGCTTTTAATAGAATAAAACTTTTGTAAGCACATTATGATTACGATGTATCATATGTATAGTTTCAGTTTAGGCTAAGGTTGTCAGAAAGTGGACTAGTGAGAGAGAGAGTAGCTTTGACAGAATCTGTAAGAAGTATTTTTAGATCGAATAAAGTAACAAAACCGAATCAGACTTTCAAAGAATAAATGTAACTTTTTCAGTTCTTATCTGATACGTAATGCATGTTTGCGTATACATGTAAGCTGTTTACCTTTTCGTGAAAAATTGTACTTCTGTTTTATTTCTTGATTTGTTTTACGTTCACGTCAATAAATCAAATGCGATGGACGAAGCTTGTCTCTTGAAGCAAAAATGATCAAAAAATGCAAGCGCAAGTTGGACAACCCTGTTGTTGTTCTTCTTTCTTGGCGAACTCCTCAGTGGAGCGTTGCCGTACTGATGACCTGATGCTAAACGTCGCTCCCTAATGACACAAAGAGAGGTGACCTTGAAAGACGTATGGACATATAATGTCAGAAAACTTCGTCGGGCACGTGTGTCGGAGGCTTTCTTAGCTGATACTGTCGATACGATTCGACAATAGTCTATAGTTGTACAACATCTGCGATGCTGCGGTGGGGTTCAGTACAGTGCACGATCAGTTAGCCCGCATCATGTGATCAGCCTTTACCGTACATTAATTGTTATTTCGGTGATTTTATTTTTTTCATAGACCGAACCTCGTTGTTTTAATAATTTTCTCGTTTATGCAATAGGTATATAGCTATAGACTTACGTCTCCCGAGTCGCTAGAATTTGCTTGTAGGCCGTTTCGTACTTCGTATAACAAGTCTCGACTCGACTAATAGATCTCATAGCCACATTTCAACACTCTTCACTTTAAGTAATCAATTTATGACAGACGTCGACAAAGCTTGTGTGTCGTGAAGCGATTGAAAGTGACGAATAAATTATTGGATCTGGATCAGGCATCGATTACGCCAAAAATCTAACAGATAGCCTACAGTAGTTCCCTGTCCTACAGTTTATGTCTTCCCAACTATTATGAAAACAAGATGAAAACGGACTCGACGGACCGTAACGTACCTGTGTCTACGCAGCGAAGTAATTGAGTCACGTGATGTGGATTCGCATGAAAGTGAGGCGCCGCAAGCGGGGTCACGTGGTCAAGTTAAGCCTCGTCCACACTAGACGACTATAGTCAGCTACACACTTTTACGTCGATCGTGGGGGTAACTGGAAGTCGACTAATCAGCGACCAAATAACGATAGATATATTTTTATAATATAGATTCATCCATAGCTTGCTGAATGATCCTGCCAACAGGCTGACCAATAGAGGTTGAGACAAATGAGCCTTTATATCCTCCTCACGTGATTAATTTAGCCAGAGAAAAATAGCGCTAGCATCAGTACACAGAAAAATGTTTTTAAAAATTTATTGGTATCCAATAACTCTAAACTACGCAATACGTAAATAAAAACTGCCTGTTTGTAGTCTGGAATAACAGTGAAAGTGGTCGCCAGTAAACTACAGAACGACTTTACGAAGTTCCACCATTTGCCAAATCGTGTTTCGTAAAGTGGTTCGGATTTGCCTACAAAGTTACAAACTGCTAAATTGACGTTCTTAGGTGAATGCTGTAAATGGTGAACGCGCTAAAATGACGAAGTCGAAGTTATAAAGTACTGTGTGAATCATGGTTAATGTAAACAACGAAACGATTGTATAGCAATATAGGAGCGCATGCAGTCAAAATCATTATTGAGATGGCTGGGACTTCAAACGTGACTACCGCTTACGAGTATAGTCAATATACCGTAAATTGAGCAGATAGCCTAGGTGGCAACAATAAACGCGATATTACAAGGAATAAGAACGGTCGTTAAATTTTGAGCAGTTTAGATGCTTTTGGTACTTTTATTTCAACATTCTTGCGTTCGAAAGCAACAGAGTTGCACTACATATGTTTTGAGCCAAACTCGTGTTGACTTAGTAAGTAGCAATAACTCACGCAACAATTTACACGTCAACCGTATAACAGTTGCGACGTACGTTTGTGGTGAAATATGTGCCGTCCAGAGATCGTAACCACATCAAAAACAAGGACAAACAAATCGAGAACCGCAATAGTGAAAACGAGAGAACATTCGTTACGATTACGACCGACAATTTCATCGCAAAGTCGTTGGCGAGTGCACGTATAAAGCGACCATGCAGTGCGGTCGGTCATTGCGTTCTAGATGATTTTCTGCCGTTTCTTCCTCGGTTTCGTTGGCCAGTTCGCATCATTGACGCTACGCCATTGTCTACTTTGCTGCTGCTACTGCGAGCTGGACCAAAGTTGGCCCACGGCGACTGACCGTGACCTGTCCTGCAACCGCACAACATCGCATCTCGGATGATACCACAATTCACGACTTCAGTAACATCAACGGTGTCAAATAGTGCTAGTACAAAAACGACCATTTTTCTTAACAACGCAGGCAGCATTTAAATTAGCCCTCCGTTATTGTAGAGATCATGAAGAGATGCTAAGAGCTAATGCATGTGCTAATAGTCTTGCTAGTAAGGACTTTAGAGCCTTTTGGAATGGAATTAATAA
>Ga0056131_1000391_pt1 | contig 10672 bp, 2 predicted proteins | sample WorMetLIZISLAND1_2_FD_67480 | JGI IMG/M metagenome (GOLD analysis project Ga0056131, IMG submission 67480) | Marine gutless worms symbiont microbial communities from Max Planck institute for Marine Microbiology, Germany - Olavius clavatus LIZARD... ...
ATATTCTCAGATATTCTCCAACAACTCTCATCAACAATCACCAGCACTCACACTTACAATGACCAGATCAAAAATATCTTCTCAACACGCCGAGGGACTTCCTTAACAGTTTGTGGTCTGGTACACAATTACAGTTTCCCTTGATGCCCAGTAAAACTTACGAACTTGCAACAGCAAACAATAGCACCCTTGTAAACAAACAGGTACAGAGACAGCTAGAAGTATATAGTATATGTGTTTAGTATCCGATCTTATATAGCATTCAACATATCTTAATAATGCAGACAGCAGAGCACAAAGTAGAATGTCAGCAAACTGAATTACAGCTGGAACATCAACTGGTCAATCCGAACATCAGAAAACCAGGAGTTCAACAGCAGCGCGTCATCACGTGGAAAGCGGCAAGAAATCAGCTCCATTTTCCAAGCTCTGCCCAACATATCAGCAGCAACGGTCATGAACTTGTTTTACCTTGAGCTGAGAAGATGCTGCAATGATACTTTGTCCAGACAAATCCTTTGTAGGTGTTGCTGAAACTGCTGCAGGCGTCTCCAGTGATGCTTTCGTTATTGAGGCAGCAGACAGTTGTAATAGTCCAGACTGCTGCACATCATAGCCGCTGACAGAAACGTCGGCATTATCTAAAGTTGTCTGTTTCTTCACTTTTGACACATCATCACCACGTTCAGAAGGTACGACAGCTTCATCCAGCCCTACCACTCTTCCGGTAGTTCTGTCCAGAACTTCACCACTTTTTCCATCGACAATGTCCAATCTCAGACCTTCAGACAAGCTCGCCATCCGTCCTGATGGATCAACTACGTTGCTGGCTTCAGAGTCAATAATTCCAGTTTTGACAGCTTCTACCAAGGTCATCCGTTGGCCAGACAATGGATCTGTGATGAGTCCAGTGGAACTGTCCATCAAACCACTTCTCATGGCACCATCTACAATCTGCTTTCTCTTCACTCTTGTCATATCATCACCAAATTCAGAAGGTACAACAGCTTCCTCCACGGTGTGGCTTACAGCAACAATATCAGCAATAGTCCTCTCTTGTCTACTGCTTGGATCAGTTATTCTTCCAGTTGACTTGTTGATAAGTCCTTTGCTTAAGCACTCTTCTACACTTAACATTCTCCCACTGTCCGTGTCATACATGCACAAAGTATTACCGTCAATAATTCCTCTCTTCACAGCATCCTCAATGCTGATCTTCTTGCCCGCTGCTGAATCATAGACAAGTCCAGTGTCTGCATCAAGCAGTCCAATCTGCATCAGACCTGCCAATGACTGATCACAGCCAGCTGCTGATACATCAATGGTCAGTTCTCGGGCCATCCAGCCCATAACATAACCCAGCATCATTGCCTGCTGCAGTGATATAGGCGTACCAGTAGCAGCATTGAAATAACCAGTCTCTGCATTGATGAGACCATCAGTAATTGCTTCCTCAAGTGACAACATTCGGTTGGTTTTCGGGTGTCTCACCTCAATACCGGAAACATCAACCATCTTGCCAATTGCCTCACGGAACGGTACTCTTTCATTGGTGGAAGTGTCCAGGAAAGTTCCAGTATGTGAGTCAAACAAACCGGAGCTAATGGCGTCCTCTAACGAGATTAAAGGCTGATTCCTGGATGACGGTTTCGCCTCAAGATCAAGAAATCCAGATTTTATAGCATCTGCAAAGGTCATCAGTCTTCCCGAGGATTTGTCATATACCATACCAGTGTCAGGCAGGATGAGACCACTGTTTACAGCATCCTGCAGTGTGCACGCAGTCTCTGAGGAAGGATCTAAAATGATCGTGTTCAATGGATCAATCAAACCATCTCGAACGGCATCAGCAAGTGACTTGATCATGCCAGTCTTCGGATCACAAACAGTGCCAGTATTTACGTCAAAAACATCCTCTTCCAAAGCAGCTTTCAGAGTGAGAGGACTGTGCTTAACATCATCCTTGTTGCCAGCTGACATGGAAACAGCTACAGGAAGAGCAGACATCTCCAAACCCAGTACTGGCGGATTGTCAACGTTTTCTCTGATACTCGAAGCTTCCTCCAGCCCTACCACTCTTCCGGTAGTTCTGTCCACAACTTTTCCCTGTTTTCCATCTACAATGTCCAATCTCAGACCTTCAGAGCTCACCATCTGTCCTGTTGATGGACTGACTATGCTGCTGGCTTTGGAGTCAATAATTCCAGCTTTCTCGGCATCTACCAGTGTCATCTGTTGACCAGTTAATGCATCTGTGATGAGTCCAGTGGAACTGTCCAACGAACCGCTGTTCACGGCATCATTTAAAGTCATCTCTGCCTTCATGCTTGTCACATCATCACCAGGTCTTTCATCAGTGCTCAAGTGTTGTTCTTGATGTTTGTGTTCACTGACTACCACTGGGTCAACTGCCATCATCAGAAAGACGCTCGTGCCTGAGTCTGAATCAATCACTTGATTACTGTTAAAGTCGACTAGATCAGTGTTTAGTGCTTGCATCAGAGGAAGCATTCGGCCAGATTCTGGATCACGAACTTTGGTTCCTTGTCCGTCAATAATTCCCGACTCTACAGCTTCCTGCAGCGTTAACGTGTTTCCTGTCCTTGGGTCTGTTACATGTCCAGTAGTTGGCTCTATCAGGCCAGCAGCAACTGCTTCTCTGATAGTCATCTTCTTTTGCAAAGGTCCTTTATTTGGTGTTCCGAGGCCCATTCTGCTTCTCACCTCAGAAGTAATTTTTTTACTACTCTGCTCATCTATAATGCCCTGTGATAAAGCATCTGCCAGCAATAATTGTTTTCCCGTTGCTGGATCTGTAATTACACTTTCTTCTGAATTGATGACTCCAGATCGGACAGCTTCGTTAATTGTCATTCTGACACCTGTGGCTGGATCTGTGACAAGTCCGGTGTCTTCATCTGCTAGGCCTGCACTGACAGCTTCTTCAAATGTAAGACTGTGATGCTTGCCTGAATGTCTTTGACTTACATCATCTTTAGTTTGTTTAAATCTCAGATCTTCTGACGTCTTTGGTAGATCTGAGATGCCATCAGTTCCTGTACTAGGCTGGAGAATGTTTGATGTTGGACTGATACGACTGCTTACTGCCTGCTTTCTGTCCACAGCTCCATCTCCTGGTGTCAATGTTGGTACGCAGGTCCCACCAACGACTCCTGCCATTTGGCCTCCATCAAATTTCTGTTGTGTGATGTCACTGAGAATCAGACCAGTGTGAACAGCTTCAGTCAATCCCAGTCGTGTTCCTGTCCATGTATTTATAACATCTCCCGTGCTGCTGTCGACCATGCCGCGAGACAACGCTTCACCAAGACTGACGGGCAAGCCTGTGTCTGCATCAGTCATGAAACTCGTTGTTGGATCAATCAGGCCAGCTGCAATGGCTTCAGACAGTGTCAGTTCTTCAGTTGTGTCTGGGTTCACAAATCTCCCAGTCTCACCATTGAACAAACCTGCACTAATGGCTTCCTGCACACTCAGGCCCAGTCCATGCTCCAGTGCTGCAAACAATGAACTCCGACTTCCTGTTAGTGGATTAACCATCTCAGTCATCCTTGTATCCACCATCTGTGCATCAATTGCTGCACCAAGGCTGATCAGACTACCAGTCCGGCAGTCTTTAACCATTGTATCTGCAGAACTGATGACGCCAGAGTCAAGAGCCTCGGCCAGAGTCAGCCATTCACCAGTGACAGAATGCTGCACACGCCTCGTCTCTGCACTCAGCAGTCCTTGCAAGGGCACCTGCTTTAAAGTCAATGAACCGGCTGGAAGCTGTGGTGATGTCTGTATTTCACCAGCACTACATAGATCAACCAACCTGAACTGTGTTCCAGTCAGAGGACTACTGATCAGCTCACGTTGTGTGTCTGCCAACCCATTAGCAATAGCATACTGCAGTGTAAAAGCTTCACGTGTTGCAGGCAGCATAATCAGCAGCTTGTTGGCATTAAGGAGACCAGATTCAAGAGACTGTTGCAAGTTCATCGTCATTTTAGTCGGTGCATGAACAAACATGGCCGACGTTACATCAAATATGCCTTGGTCAACAAGTTCCTGTAGCGTTTTTTGACCGTCGCTCCCATCAAATACAATGCCTTGATCAATGGCATCCATCAGTCCCAGCCAGCTTCCTGTAGCCGGATAATACACAGATCCAGTCTTGAGGTCTACAAGGCCATTTTTACATGCAGTATGGAAGTCAAATACCTGACCAGTGACCAAGCTACGTACAGCTACATGAGAAAAGTCAACAATACCACGTGAAAGAGCATCAGACAAGGTGATGCTTGTGTCACTGTCAGGAATCAATAGTGAACAAGTGTCCCTGTCAAACAAATTACTGTTAACAAGACTAGACAAACTCATGCCACGCACTGCACACAATAACACACCATGCCTCACACCACTCTCACTACTCACCATTGTCATTTTGCTGTCAGTGGAATCATCCACTGCAGCGGATGGTCCAGCAATTCCAGGTCCTGATGATACTGTCTCCATCTGACGTTTCTCACTCTCCACCTCAGATATCACAGCATCATCACTTCCATACGAAGCTCCGGCAATTCCAGTTGGTGGCGTGTCTTTCATCTGCATTGAGCTGTCTAACTGGAGCTGATTCTGATCCGGTACAAGTCGATCATCAGACAATGCATCGACTAGCAATGCCGTATGTTTGCGTGTTGGCTCCGTTATATTGACAAACTTGTCATCAACAAGATCCTCATCAATTGCTGCAGCGAGTGTGCTCAGCTCTCCAGGGCCGGGCAGAATTAGCTGACATTTCTCTGGATCAATCAGACCTGTGTTGATAGCTGCCTCAAAGTTCAGTCTTGTTCCAGTGACAGGGTGTGAGAAGTTGCCAGTTCTTCTGTCAAACAGACCCTTTGTATTTGCCTCCGTAAAGCTCATCATTGGTGGAACGTACGTATCCAACACAAGACCTCTGTCAGTTGCTTCAACAAATGACATTCTCTGTCCAGTGTGTGTGTCAATCAGCTCTCCTGTATTAACGTCCACCATTCCAGCAGCAATAGCTTCATCCAGAGTCAACATTCTGCTGCCATCTGGACTGGTCAGCAACGTCTGGCTAGGATCAAGCAAGCCAGACTTGATAGCTTCCATCATCTTCATATGTTTGCCAGTAACAGGATCGACAAAAATTCCAGTTCTAACGTCAAACAGACCACGATCAACTGCCTCATCTATGCTCAGTTTGGTCAGCTTCTGTTCAATCAGATAATTCTTGGTGATTGCCTCTCCAAGTGTCAGAGGTTCTCCTGAATCTGGTTCTTCAAAACGACCTGTGTCAGTGTTGATCAGCTTCTGACTGATTGCCTGGTCTGTTGACATTTCTTGCTGGTTAGCGTCACAAACTCTTGTCTTCTTGGTGTCAATCAGCCCAGTCTCTATGCCTTCCTGGACGGTCATCTCAACACCGGAGAACGGATGAGTGAGTCTACCCGAAACTGGCTCATAGACACCTTGCTGAACAATGTCAATCAAACTGAGTCCTTTATCAGTCAGAGCCGTAATGACCAGACCTTCACCGACCGCTTCTTTTAGAGTCAGCGACTCTCCCTCTGGGCTCATCACGTCACCCGTGCTTGGATCAACTAACTCACTCTTCACTGACTCGTCAAAACTCATCAACAGTCCAACTGCCGGATGCTTGAACTTCACTGAGTCTTTGTCTATGAGACACGAATCAAACGCCTCTTGCACAGTCAGCAGCTCATGTGTCTCGGGGTTCTCAACCTTGCCAGTGTCTTCAATGAATAGTCCCATCTGCAGCACTTCCTGCAGTGGCATGTTCAGCTTCTTCTTTCTACTTTCGTCACCCTTTCTATCCACGTCATCACCCGCCACCTTGTGCTCCTTGTCTTCATCATCGTCAATCACAACCTTGCAGCTGATAGCATCCGACACTGACATCACAGGCATTCCAGGTATAGCAACTTCACTGCTCAGTGGGTCAATCAGACCTTTCTGGATCGCGTCCTGCAAACTGACTTCTTTTCCATCCACTCTGATGAAGTTCTTTGAGCCTTCGATGACGCCACTATGCACAGCCTCAGCAAGTGTCATTCGTGTACCAGTGCTAGGATTGACCAATGTACCATCAGCAGCGTTGTAGTAACCCTTCTCCACTGCTTCCTGCAAACTCAAACTGGACTTGCCAACTTTCGGTTGCATTTCATTCAAAAACTGAGCAACTGTGATCCTTCTTCCGGTGGCCGAGTCAGACATCGTCGAGTTGCTGTCAAGATATCCAGCAGCCACTGCAGCTTCCAGCGTCAATTCCTCTTTGGAATGTGGATCAGTGAATAAGTTTGATGACTGGTTGAAGTGTCCTAGTGAGATGGCTTTATCAACAGACATTGGTGGTTTACTAGCAGACGAATGCATCAGCTTGGCTGCAGTAATGGCTTCCTTAAGTGTCATAACATCGCCCGTATGAAGGTTAGTCACACAGGCACTTTCCGGATCAAGAACTCCACAGGACACGGCACGAGACACGGATATTGCTCGGCCTGTTGCAGGATCGGTGAAGCATGAATCGCTGTCAATCAATCCATTCTCAATGGCTGCAGCCAGTGAAAAGAATTTGCGACAAGAAGGGTCGAGGAACTTAGCTGTCGTTTCATTCAGCAACCCAATGTCGATGGCTGTTACGATGGGCAGTGGTTTGCCGAGGACAATACTTCGGTCAAGAGCATCAGCCAGTGAAATCACCTCACGAGACAGGTTGTCTCTCACATAACCAGACTCTGCATCGATCACTCCAACATTGATGGCATCTTGTATGCCCAGCACTTCACTGCTTCCAATTTCATGAACTACTATAGACTGTGGATCCAGCAATGACCGTACCACAGCTTCACGCAGGGACACCAGCTCTCTTGATATCGGGTCGAAGAACTCACTGGTTTCCACCTTAAAAAGTCCTTCATCAATGAGCTGCAGAAGGGTCAGTGGACCAGTCAGTGGTGGATTCTCGAACATCAATCCATTCAACACGGCGTCTTCCAGTGGAATATGTCGACCCTGAGAATCTCGTACCATTCCAGTATTGATATCAATCAAACCCATCTCAACCAGAACTTCAAACGCCACTTTCTGACCGGTATGTGGATCTCGCACCATGGCTCTTGAAATGTCTATCAGTCCAATCTCAACAGCTTCTTCCAGAGACATCTGTCGTCCAGATGCTGGATCAATCACTACATTCCTCTTGGGATCATAAATTCCATCTTGAATTGCATCAGTTATTGAGTAAGTTTTTGAGCCTTCGTCAATGTTCTCAGGTGTTTCCTTGCGGTCAGCAGCACCTGTGAGTTTACTAATGTTACTTTCGTCAAGATTCATGTGTTTATCGGCAACTGATGGTCCCTGTTGACGAGCTGGTGGTTTAGCATCTGACAAACACGTGGTGGTCATGCCAAGAACTGCTTTGTTGACAGAATCAACCAAGTTCATTGTTTGTCCGGTGTAAGTGTCAAGCAGTATGCCAGTGTCGGGGTCCAGAATGCCACGTTCAAATGCCTCCGCCAAACTGATGTCATTGCCAGTTGCTGGGTCAAGCAGGCGTACAGACTGCCTACCAAGCAGCTTGCTCTCAATAGCCTCAAGTAGACTGATCCGCTGCCCAGTGTTTGGATCGACAACTGTTCCAGTTGTGGGATCATATCGTCCATCAGCTGCCAGTTCACTCAACGTTGGAATTCTATCATCTTCACGTATAAAACCTTCACGTATGGCATCTGTGAAAGAAAGCTGGCGGCTGGCTTTTGTGTCAACAAATGTTGTAAAATCTGCATCAACGATCTGCCTCCGTACTGACTCCGGCAGAGAAACAGTCTCATCTTTGGCTGTGTCAGTCACCAACATCTTGCCAGTGGCAATAAGACGAAGTTCTATAGCTTCTCGAAGTGGCATCTTCTTTCCAGTATGCGGGTCTTCAAAGAGCCCAGATGTAGAGTCGGCAAGTCCACTGGTGACTGCTTCTAGCAATGTCATTGAACTAGCTGCACTTAGCTTCGGCTGCTGTGTGTCAGCATGGCTCTTGTCCTTCAGTAAATCATTCAGCTCAACTATCTGTAGTGCTGCTTCAGCGTCATCATCGCCTTCAAGTTCCAATTCCATCAGATGATTCTCATCATGTGTAGCTACCGGCGTTGATTTGTCCCTCGGTTGTTGCTCAACATCAGTACCGGTAGTTTCGCCTCCATCACCAGTCTCGTTCTGCAATACACTCAGCATTAAATCATCGGTTAGTGCAACGCAATGCGCAGTAGTAATAGCATGCACAGCATCATTAGAAACAGCTAACAATTGTGACGAAGAATCACAACTCACCTCGGCAACGTCAGTCACTGCCGAAGCCGCTGTTGACTGTGACGTTCCAGGTTTGGAAGATGTATGCCAGGCGGTCGCCGATATTGTTCCATTGACTCCATCAAGCGCGCCCTCAGTCAGAGTAGAACGTCCAGTTGTATCAATTAATTCAGAAGTAACTACAGCTTGCTGCAGCATCACCTGGCGCCCAGTGGCTGATTCAGCCAGTAAACCAGAGCTCACGTCAAGTTTATCAGACCTTACAGCACCCACATCTGTCATTCTATGCCTCTGTTGAGCAGCCTCTGACATGCTGATACTTTTACCAGTGGCTAAGTTTACAACTTTTCCACTTTTCCCATCAACAATGCCTAACTTCAGAGCTTCATCCAGGCTGACTGAGCGCCCGGTAGACGGGTCAATGACAGAGCTGGCTTTTCCATCAATTATGCCCATAGCCACTGCTTCACCGATTGTAATTTTTTGTCCAGTTAAAGGATCAGTCACCATTCCAGTCCTTGTATCCATCATGCCATTACTGAGTGCTTTATCTAACGTCAGTGGCTCTTGTTTCTTTACACCTGGTTTATGTGAAACAACCACTCCAGAATGAATCGCTTCATCGATACTGATTCCTCTTCTAGTAGTAGGGTCAAGTACCTTTCCACTCTTTCCATCAACAATGCCCAACTTAAGAGCTTCTTCCAGGCTGACTAATTGCCCCACAGACGGATTCATGACAGAGCTGGTTTTTCCATCGATAATTCCAGCTTTCACGGCATCTTCCAATGTCAACTGCTGACCACTAAATGGATCTGTCACAAGTCCTGTGGATTTATCTATTAAGCCAGCATCTACTGCTTCCTTTAAAGTCATCGGCTGCTTGACGTGAAGATCAACTTCTGGTCTTTGTGTGACGCGAACTTCAATATCATCATCTTCTGTGTAACCGGCAGAATCTCTCATCTTTGCTATCAAATTATCCAGCTCGTCCATTCCCTGTACGGCCTCTTCAAGTTTTACACCATTTGTAACTACCGATGTCCCAGAGCCAGTCATAGTCACGTGTTCACCGGACAAGCCGTGTTGTGGTAAAGATGAGTCACCAGACACACCATGTCGGGGCAATGATGAGTCACCATGTTGTGGTAAAGATGAGTCATCGAACACACCATGGTGTGGTAACGATGAGTCACCGGACGTGCCGTGTCTAGGTAAAGATGAGTCACCAGATAATCCATGTCCAGGCAAAGACGAGTCACCGGACACACCATGGCGTGGTAACGATGAGTCACCGGACATGCCGTGTCGTGGTAAAGATGAGTCACCAGAAACACCATGTCGAGGTAATGACGAGTCACCAGACATGCCACGTCGTGGTAAAGATGAGATGTCAACTATCGTCTTTGTTTCCACTTTCCTTGTCAGTGTGTCTTTTGTCTCCGTTCTCCTACTACCAGCAACCTTCGAGTCCGTCAAACTGCCGCTACTGGCCCAATGGCCCGACGTGGTGTCCATGGAAAACTGCATTGGCACAGAATCACGGTGGGATGCATCACCATCTGTGGAGATGAGACCACGCTGGATAGCTAGCAGGATTGGGATTACCTCACCAGTGGCTGGGTTATGATACGTGCCTGCTTGTAGATCAATCAGCCGGGCATTCACTGCTTCCATTACTGACAACTACAGCATCAAACACACACACACAGCAGTACCACAACTGCAGACATTTATCAAATCACTTCAGCATTCTAACAGTCCGCAAGTATGTGCTAATCATTTTGTATATCATCCTTGTATTCTCAGCAACAATGTATTGCGCCGTTGTGACACGATTTATAGTCACTGCGATAACTGTAACAAAATATTGTGACATTATAACACTGTGTACACTACCTGATCCTACTACTACTACTACTACTACTAACACTATTTTCATTTTCATTTTTTGTTTATCGTCCTTGGCAGTAATCTGGAGTGTTTCTCATTAGTAAGTAAGTAAGTAAGTAAATTTAATTTATAAAGCGCACAATGTCGGCGAGAACTCGCCGAATCTGAGGCGCAATCAATTACTCGGGGGTGCTTTAAGCAGAGTGAAAGTCAGTCAATCAATCAATCTTATTTTGAACATGGTCGAAGCAACAAACAGCTACTTCAATGGCCACAAAGTGGAGGAACGGTTAAAAGGTAAGACAAGGGTAGGAATTACGGAATAAGTGCATTTTTAGTCAGTGCTCAAATGTAAGCACAGACAGTGAGAAGGTAATACCAGAAGGTAAATCTTTCCATATACAATTATACATGCACCAGT
>Ga0056131_1000392_pt1 | contig 10670 bp, 6 predicted proteins | sample WorMetLIZISLAND1_2_FD_67480 | JGI IMG/M metagenome (GOLD analysis project Ga0056131, IMG submission 67480) | Marine gutless worms symbiont microbial communities from Max Planck institute for Marine Microbiology, Germany - Olavius clavatus LIZARD... ...
GGTTGATTCCTACTGACGCTGCAAGGTCAGTGGCCTAGCTAGGATGACCTACAAACGGCCATCGCTGATTGGCTGCTATGTGGCAATATGGAGATGTCGATAGAAGTACTGCGGAACAGTAAATTGCGAATTTTTCGAATATTTCGAAACTGAACATTGCTTTCGAGTAACAGTCGAATCCGTATCTCTGGATCAGCGCTGGTTACCATAACGCAGCTGGTGCGATGTTTTTCTGTTGTTGTCTTTAGCTGAAATTAGGTAATCAAATGATTTTAGGGGCGGGCTTCAGTTCATAAGTTGTCAGGAGTCAGTACCTGGTAGAATTGGGAGAACCAACAGTTGCTAATATGGCATACCTGAATACATGTCTTATTTTGTATTCCATACGTTGCTGTTAACAGCTATAACACAGGAGTTAAGAGGGAGGGGGTAGTTATTGCCTTTTGTCCAATTATCCAATTTATTGTGCGAAACTAATACGCCCCAGAAGCAGTAAGCAATAGATTACCTATTCCAAACTCTAACCATAACTCAGCCAAACAAGGTATTGGCCATGTGCACGGCCAGCCATATGTATAGACACTGCGGGATAAGTTTTGCAAACTAAACTTGACAATAACGTAGATTGTTTGTGAGACAGAGCATTAACTCATTAACTAACTAAAACTGCTTTTAATTTTGCTGTTGATTGTGCAGGTCAAAAACCGGTTTTAGTGAAACTTCGACACCATTCTCGGACAATTATTTTGCGGATAACTTAAAGGTGCAGAGAGTATTAACAATTGCTTGTCTGTTTTAGATGATGAATGAATATTCAGAATTCAAGCCGGTAGATCGGAGCAGAGCATATACATGGCATGGCAATCACTCCGGCATCGATGACGGCTGCAGTACAGGAAGCAAGTTTGTGATGTCTGTAAATGTGGACAGTGGACATAGCTCAGTGGGATCGTCGTCAAAAAAGCCGTGGTCACGACGCAACGCGTGGGGCAGCATGTCTTATGCCGACCTAATTGGAAAGGCGATTGAGAGTACCGTCGACAAACGTATGACACTTTCACAGATCTACGAATGGATGATACAGAATGTTCCGTATTTCCATGACAAGGGGGCAGGCAGCAGCTCAACTGGGTGGAAAGTATGAACCATTTTTTGCATGTTCTGTGTTAATTTGTTTTGTTACCGAAGCAAAAAATTACGGTAGTTTACCAGATACTGGCACATATCCAGCCACACTTTTTTTGGAGGGGCAAAGGCAATTTTTGGGGCTAAGAACAAAGTTGGGTGGGCAGCTGCTTCAGTTACTATGCATATCGTAAAATGATAGCTGTTAAAAATGGTGTTTATTAGACTTTTGGGGGGGATGGCAGCTGTCTTCCTGTAGCTACGTGCCTGTGTTCTGTGTTATCTAATACATATCTTTAATTGCATTTAAACTAGGGCTGGTAATGTTTATTTTTGGAAAATTAATAGTTAATTTTAGTTAAAGAAGAGAACGTAAGTTGTACAGTTTAACAAGTTTAACAGTATCACCATTCACCAGTCAGTTCAAAGTTGTTGCTATGTGTTGAAAATAGGAACTTCAATGCCAGCGGCACCAATCCCGCAGATGCAAGAGCATGTGCACAGTGTTCGGATCCAGCAATGATTGTGCTTTGTTGACAATATATCCAGCAGAACTAATATAACGCAACGTCCGCAATTAATCGTTAAAAATAATTTTAATCGCTAAAGTTTTTTAAACGATTAATTGATTAATTAATCGAATTAATCATTAATTTTTGCAGCCCTAATTTAAGCATTTATTTAGTGCTGTTATTCTGTAAGTGCTATTTTTGTCATTCTAATTTTTGTTTCTGTCTTTCGTCTGACCAGGTTTTGCTTACATCTCTACTTATCCGGTAGGATTCTTTCTCTGTTGTTGTGAAATGAACTGTTATTGTTGCAAAAGGTCCGTATCTTTGTTACATATCTGTTTTTTTCTTGTAGAATTCAATCCGACACAATCTGTCACTGCACCGCCGATTCAAGCGGGTACCGAATGAGGATTCCGGTAAAAGCTCGTGGTGGATGTTAAATGACAGCCCGGATCAGTGCCCTCCGACACGCAAGAGGACTGTAAGTGTCGGAAAATTTGAGCAGAAAGACTTGTCACCCGACGTCGCTCCACCGTCTGCAAAACTTTCGCATGTCGCCGTGGAACCTCCACAAACGACATCTCTGATCGTTGGACCCAGTTCTGCTAGCCAGCCATGGCTACAGTCTGTTCAGCCACTTTCTACCTATGGTGGTGGTACCATTCATGTGCCAGAGAGCCATTTGCAATGGCAACAGCTGTCCACCGAGACAGACCCGTTCTTCGTCGCAGACTTGGATCCATCATTCGCGAGTCCGAGTTTTACGCCAACTTCGTGTACTCCGCTGGCACCTATCAGTGAACTGCTGTCGCCACAGCAGTTCCCGTCGTACGATTTACAAACAGTCGAAATACCGTCGCTGCATTCGTATGTAGCGATTCAGACAGTTTCCAGCGAGCAGTCATCCTTTGCCGGGCATAGCCTGACGGCACTGTCTTCGGTGCCTATGCTGGATGTTGCTCCGCAGCCATCGCACGAGATGTACCCGGAGCGTGTTACGACACCCGGAAAGCCGCCGGTTATGGCAGAGTCTACGTTGAGAAGTACCGAGGGGTTGCAGACACAGGGTCCGCAGTGGACGCCCGGCTGGTCGATGTTGAGGCAGATGCTTTCACAGAGCCATAGAGAGAATGCACTGATGCATGGTGTTGTCAGCGACGGCCGACCGAACCCGACACCGTCTGAAGCCGAATATTCACACACCGCTGAAGATCGGCCTCTACAGCCACCCACCACTGCGGCGCTGCAATTCATATCTCCTGCCATCACCGACGTTTCGTACGTGACTTCCCCGCAGCAGGTTCCCGCGTCGGATGTTCTCTACGTTCACGTGACGGCAGATCCCGATGACATATCCGTGATTCGGCAAATAACCGCCACCGACGATACGGAAGCCGGTTCCCAACAGCAGTCAGTAATTACAGGCTACAGCGAAGTCACCACGACAGGAGATATAAGTGCACCCAAAATGACCGATGCTGACAACAACAATGAAAGTGTTGCAGAGGAGAAAACCGTTTGAGTGATGTGACGCATTCTACGTTACGGTTGTTTAACACTGTATTTTGGGCAATATACTTGTTATTGTTACGGATGTCGCATAGCGGCAGTCATTTATGTGCGATCGTTTTTGTACTCTTGTGTTTATAGTTTGTGCTTTTCACTTCTAGGCAATGGTGTCGTTTGTTTCTGCTTTGTTTGCTTATGGTCCTTTGTAGTTTCCTCACGATTAACTTCGCTGCAAAATTCCGAAGGGAACGTGGATGCTGAATAAGAGACGGGTGGAAAAATAGGCAATTTTTAGCCAATAAGTTGCCGTATCTCAGAAACGGTGCAAGATAGGACCAACGTTACTATTAATGACTAATAGGAAGTTGCATATGTGCTTTCGATTGGTACCAAAATCATCGACTTTGGATGACCTTGAACGAACTTTAACGGCCAATACGCACTCTGGTGCAGAAAAGATGCATCTTTTGGAGCCCACTGCACAAATTTGAATAAAGATAGACCCATAGTATCAGCAACAAAAATGGACAGTGACTCTAGTTTTTGGAAATATAAGTTATATGCGGATACTCTTGGGGGTTCCTCTTGGTGGGGGCCTCAAATGAGAGTGGGTTGTACATGATGGCAACTTTTGGCGATTTGAGTGTCAATTAATGTATAAACTAGGAGATGCCTGAACACATCTAAACAATCAGAATAGACAACAGGTCGGTGAACCATATCATCTGTTGAATCACTATGATGATTTGTACTCTGAATTAAGATCCACCATATTCATACAAATCCTTATACCCCGAAATACGCTCAACAAATTTGTACATCTGACGCTTTCTCGCACATCTTTAGCTTGTACTACAAGTTTTGCGCACGGAGCAGATGCATTCTCTATTCTGCATCAGTTTTTAGAAGAACTGGTATGAACTTATGTCAGAATTTGTGAAAAAGTTTCTTGTACTGGTTTCTCAAGCATGCTTCAGGAGTATTAGGGTATGTAATAACTGCGAGATACATGCACTGTATGTTACCGTTGTGTCAAGGTATATATGAAAATTTCAGACCACTGTTAGATTACGTAAGTATGTTGGGCATATGTTGCAAATGTTCCTGTTCTTTGTTTATTATTGTTAAGGAGTTGTATTGTTTACCCCCCTCACATTTATGTGAAGTTGAAACAGGAAGGTTTATAAATGGACTGAATCAGCAGTAAGAGCAGTGCATAACTGTTAGGCAACAGTATCCGGCATTAGCTAATGTGTTCATGTATACAGCAATTTCTAGTTGACTTTTGAACATGGCTTTAATTGGCGTATCTTCTAAATAAGAAGCTTGAGTCTTTGTAGGAATTAAACTTGTCAATATCTACTTCAAACAGTTTGCTGTCCGTGGCTTGTTTTTTGCGTTGTTGTTCGTAGTTTGTCGCTGCTGTGGTGCTACTTGTTCATTCTGCTTTAATGTATTGTACAGCAAAGTTTGATTGTTAATAATTCAGAAGTTAGGTTGAATTATGTTTGTATTTACGGTGCATGTGGCCTTAACTTCAGAAGTGGTAGCAGGGTGGATCCAGGATTTGCTAAGGGGGGATGAACTATGGCGAGCAGTGAGCATGAGCCTATTAGGGGGCTTTGGGGAAGAGCCCCCGGCGGTCCACCCTCGAGGGGCAGAGCCCCTGGTGGGAAATCAGGTTGTGCCCACTGAAGCTGAAAGGCATTTGTCCATTTTCAGACAAAAGAGGGGCCAAAGGTTAAGTTTGTAAGTGGTAGCACTAGCACACCTGCGTGTCCCAAGCAGACCGTGTCTCGCAGCCATGACCAGCCCCTGCCTTTGGTCAGTGCGGTGCAGCGTCTCAGGCTCAGCCCGCCCATGCCTGGATCTGCCCCTAGGTGCTAGGCAAAGGTTCGTGAATTTGACAATTTACCAAAGGTTTTTGTTAGCTAGTGGCATCATCATGGCTGGGATTCGAACTGTTCATTACACCAGTGCCTTAACTATTGTTCGATCATGCCTTGTATTTCTATTACCTGCGTTATTAAATTTTGTTGTGACTACTTGCATTGTGGCTTCTCTGATCCGGCTCACTGCTGCTGTTTTTGTATGATGTTACTTTTATAACAGAATTATTTGGTCAACTTATGCTTTAATTGTCACGGTGTATGTATGGTGCACAGTTTACCATTTAGAGCAAACTCATTATGCTGTCATATTTTAGCTACTGATGAATTTAATGTGCCGTGCCTTAACAGTTTTGAAGGTGTTGACATTGCAACCAGCATGATGTAGTATTTTGTCTGAGCAAAGCCACATGCTGTACAGGCATTGATTGCTAAGCACAGTTTAAACCAGCAGTTCACAGCAGGGCAGGCCATATGCAATGCTGGGTTTTCATATGGCCAGCGATGGATAACGGAAAATGACTAAGATCCAAGTTCCAATATAAGGGCATGGCAGACTTGGTACCCTGGAAAGCTTGAGCGAGTAAGTGGCCCATCAGCAGCTGCATTATTTTGATGACGTCCTTGTGCCAGTTCATGTTGTATGAATTCATGCTCAACTAAGATCTGCAGGTCATGGTGATGTGCTTATCCCGCATTTGCATGCTGTGCTTTTCGGACAGTGCGGCTTTCACTCATCTGAACCAGTTGTTTGGAACAGCCGTCCAAACTGAAACATAGTGCCTTTATTAAACAGGATTTTAAATATTGCCTTTAGTCATGGCGTTTTTGAGCATTGACTGCTCCTAACAAGTTCCTCAGCAAACTTTGTTTAAGTGGTACTATATGAGCGTACATGTTGATAGGTTGATTGAAGTATTCATGGCAGGAGCAGCCCGTGGAAACAACAGGGCATCTTGCTAAACTGAGTCTTCAGACCCCAATAGACAACCATGTGGCCATAGACCCATCCCAGTCAACAGAACAGCTATGCAAGAAGCTTGCCACTCCGTGTTTAACCATGAAGTAGGTCTGCTACTCAGGCACTGTGATTGATTGATTGATTCATTAATCCCAGCCGACGAGAAAATATCCAAAGTACTACGTTTCAGTGGTGCACAGCAGGCCGGTCCATGTCGAGCCTATGCTGGATTTTCATATGGCCAGTGATGAATATTTGAATCGTGAATATTTGGACTTAGTTCCAAACTCTGCTTTACTGATCTAGCCCTGAGTGGTAGTGACCCTCGGCTATTGCGCACTGCTGGTGTGAATAGCATGCTGTTGGCATTTTAACGTTGTATAATACGGTTATTGTTCGCACTAAGGTTGAGTACACTTGTTTATTGTTCTGTCTGAGTCAGTGCTTCATTGTTAGGGACCACAGTTTTCTGCGGAACGTGGAATTTTGAGCTGAGCGGACGCGGAATTTCTGTATTTTTGCTGAATTTAATACTGGCTGGTGATAAGAGCACAAATATGCCATATTTTGTTCAGTTTCAGGCAGTCATTGATAACTAATTACTGTAGGTAGACATGACTGCGCCGTGAGATACGCGACTGCCACTCGGGCTCTAACGGGATATTCAGCTGAATTTATCTGAAATGTTTCAGTTTTTTGGCAGACAGACTGTATCTGTCAGTTGCGGTAAATACCATATATTTGGCCAGGTTCAGGGGCTGTAGAATATTAATATGCGGAAAATTTGCCGTGGTGAGCCGCGGAATTTGGCAAACTAGCCCGCAGAATTTGGAAAAATTTACTGCGGAAAACTGTGGTCCCTATTCATTGTTGTTGAATGTATGGTATATCTGTTCAGAACATGTGATAAGGTTGCCTTGTAGCACCATAGTCCATCGTTTTTGTTGGGTCTGCAATATGCATAATTTCCCGTTAACGTGTGCTAAAGATATATGTATGTATACACCTTTGTGCATGTAGATTTAGCAATTCTTTCATCTTCCTTTCACATATGCCAGCATGGTTGTCTCATATTGTATACGCTTGCCGCATTACAGTGGGCATTTAATATGAATGTTGCATATGTAAATATGGTTCGATTTGCTCATTTGTAAATATGGCATTTACAGTTGTTATATAGGTAGCTGCCTTAGTAACCAATCACGAATCTGTCTTTGTATCTCTATCGAAATAACTAACTGTTCATGTGTAGAGATTAATGCTGTGTTTTATGCTTAATGCATTGTTATCAACAGAATAGTTTTTGTCATTACTAGTTAACATAATACACACATATATATATGTCTGTCTACTGTATCATAGTATAGACATTAGCCATAGTATGCTCATTTGCCATTTGTTTTGATTCCACCTATCAATGGCACTGCGCAGTGGCAGACAGGCTGGCGCCAGACTGTCAAAGGTAAAAAGGCCGATAGCTCTTCCTGGGGAACCCCACCTCAGAGCTACGGGACGTCACTTGCCATATGGGATCACACAGTGTTACCTGCCACCCAACACAAGTGAATGCGCCCTGTCTAACCCCAGCCATATGGGCTGGTACTCAATTTACCTGCCCAGGAGGGATGGAAGGCTGAGTTGACTTAGTTGACTTGATAGCGCCCCGGCCAGGAGTCAAACCAGCAACCTTTCGATCACGAGTCCAATACCCAACCACTGTGCCACCAAGACATAGTGCTGTAAATTGTTAAAATAGTACGGAGATTTGTCTTTGTGAACCATTTTTGGTTTGCATTGCCAATTTAAACAACTGCAAACCAGCTCGGCCGCTGCTAGGGGTCTCCTGAGGAGTTCGTGCAATAGACCAGATAGCATATGAGCATACAATAGCTATTTTCTATGCTATGACTGTATGTAGAGGTCTTTTTGTAATCATTATTAAATAACTTAATGCTGTACCGTGTTGCATACAGTGAAACCGTAGCATGTGTTGTGTCTAATAACGTCGCTGATATGCGCACACCGATATGTACATTAGGTGAATCTGTGCAAAATATTTATCGGCTTTCCATAGTCATGCTGTGTAATGACCCAAACAAAGCAAGGAAGGTTGCAATCTCAGTTAATATACTCTGTGCAGTTTATATATTCTGTGGAATCCAAATGGAGCCTTAACATTGAGGCTACATCACCCTGCTTTGGCATACCACTTGTTCTTGCAATCCATAGGTACAACGCCCGTTGATGTTACATGTACATGTACGAATCATCTGTTGCCAGTACTTTCTGTTAATTCCATTTGCAAGTAATCAACTACCAAAAACAATACATTTCTAGCCATTTGAAGCTACAAGACCACCATAGGCATCAATTAGTGTGCCCGATTATCTCCATTATCCCATTGTAGTGGCTTGTGACGGGCAAAATCATACCAGAAACTGCCAACTGGTTTTCACAGCAGGATTCCGGAGATTAAAGTCGAGTCAAACTTGCACCAGCACTGTAAAAATTGTGCATCACTCACATCTGTTAAGATGATTAACAAATGGGCCCTCAATTGCCCATACCCAATATGCCCCGATTCTCTTCTCAGACTTTGGCGCTATATGAATCACTTACTTACTTACTTACTTATGACAGTAGAATTGTGTGCAAAATTGCATGTATTAATCTGCACTGTATTAAAGAACTGTTGCATTTGATTATTGATTATGATAGCTGATAGTTTGTCATCTCGATGTTTTTTTATTGCTGAAGTTTCTCGTGCCTGTTTTATCGATGGCATTATCCTGTGTGACAACTTATCGCAATCTTTGATAACATTATCATGATTAGGAGAATTAATTGCCATAAAGCTGCAATGTTTTTGATGCTGTTATCCTATGCAACAACTTAACGCAATGTTTTGAGATGATTATCGTGATATCAGAAATAATCATTGTGAAGCTGCAATGTTTCTCTGTGCTGTTACGCTGCTGAAATAATGTTTGCCTTCTTGCCGTTATGCAACGAGTCTGTTGTGTATGGTGCTAATTCTGCTTGTTGCGGGTAATGTACTTTAAGCCATTAACATGTGTTCGCTGCTGACTGTTTGTTTTTCCTTATTTCCGAATCACACATGCTAACTGTACACTACACACAGACTTTGTTTTCCATCATGTCGCTCGTTTCCTGTTGGAGCCACAACTGTCTGGAACATTTTGCCTGCCCATGTCCAGTCACCACCTTCTATTGCAACCTTTTGCCATCAGCTGAAGACATTCCTGTTTCAACCGTCATTTCTGGACGTTGTCATCTGACATTACTAACTATGTTACCGTGGACGTCATAATGGCTATTGCTGTTTTAGCCACGTTAAAGAACTCTGATTGACTGATTGGCTATTTCACATGCAAACCTGGGTTGGTAGGTTGTCCCCAGTCAGCCTTAGGCTGCATTCATATTGATACGTGTACCGGTACTTTTCCCAATATAGGTTATTCATACGACTGAAGCTCAATCGAGTGGAGCATTCACAGTCACTCGTACAAGCAACCACTTGTAATTCAGATGCCATTAAAAATTTGGTGAAAATTGTGAAATACCTTCAATTTCTCGCAAAACTGTACTCCACTATCACTGGTTATGTACATAGCTGTTGATGTCAAAATTGCTTCATATCTTTACTACTGTATAAATAAGTAACCACTATATGATGTAATGTACATTATCCTAGAGCCAAACTATCGACACAGGGACTAATGGCACTTAGTCAGGGGTGTCCAACCTTCAACCTTTTTGACCGGAGGGCCAAGTGCAGAAATTTTAAACTAGTCGCGAGCCGGATTAGCAATTTCACAATCAATATAACACGATGAAACAAATTTTTCAGGGGGGAAGGGGGAACCCCAAACCAGAAGTAGAATTGGTATGGTAGCAAGGGGAAATTTGTAGAGGGCAGTGCAATAACAATGCGCCCAATATGTGATTATTTTGTGATCTCCATAGATTGTTGACAACAGGCATTACAACAGCAGGTGTGTATTAAATTTTGACAAAATTAGGGAGACTTATCGGGCCGGATAGAAACGCCTGGTGGGCCGGATTGTGGCCCGCGTACCGTCTGTTGGACACTCCTGCACTAAGTTAACGCACAACAAGCTGCACCATTGGCCCGTGGCGACAGCTTATTGCTAGGATAACATACGCTTACCCGTATCGGTTGCCTAAATACAGCACCCATGCAGAAACAACCGTGCGAGTGCAAATTGTACCCATACAGTACTCGCATTAATTTTTACTCTTGCCATTTGAATATGTGCAAATTTGTGTTTACTATGACCCGCACACTCACAAGGATGCCAGTACCCGTGTCAATGTGAATGCAGCCCTATCCTTAGTATACTCGGGGGCAGGCTGAAACTCTGTACTTACAGGGTACTACTGACTGATCCCCACCTACTCACACTAGCCACTATGACAACAAGAGGCCGGATGTCACAGAACCAATAGCATAAAGCACTCATGCCATTATCTGTACATCATGTTCAGGTAAATGGATCTTTGCAGTTTGCAGATATATTCAGTAAACTTGTTCTGATCACATCCACACGAACCGATCGGACGACTTGTATCCCGCACTGGAGGACTCGCAGGTGCAGTCGATCGTTCGCGATGTTCGACGGGATGACGTCA
>Ga0056131_1000393_pt1 | contig 10669 bp, 4 predicted proteins | sample WorMetLIZISLAND1_2_FD_67480 | JGI IMG/M metagenome (GOLD analysis project Ga0056131, IMG submission 67480) | Marine gutless worms symbiont microbial communities from Max Planck institute for Marine Microbiology, Germany - Olavius clavatus LIZARD... ...
GCATTTTCACGTCCTGCATTTTTGTGCCACATTTTCCAGTCTCGCATTTTCCACCCCCTGCAGGTTTGTGCCGCATTTTCCAGTCCTGCATTTTCATGTCTCGCATTTTCAGCGTCCCCAAGACAATCATTGGCCTACAACTTACTTTCAATGACCCTTGGGACTGTCGATCCAACTCGATCGCATTCACGTCCGTAAATATTGGCCTCCCTGTCAGTATCTTTGCACGCACGATACCTGTAGGCTAATAACTGCTGGCATCCGCTCTAGCTTTCAGTGGCTGCACATGTATGCTTTTGTATACCTCTGGTGGCCAAAAAGTGGCCAGTTTCTTGTAAATGGAAAATTCAGGGCTCTGGGGCTTCTGCCAGGTTAGCAGGATATTCATATTCTCGAGCACACACACAAGCTAAATCTCTCCCCATCGCCCTTCTCGCATCCTTAACTGAAAATGGAGTGGCCAAGGTTTAGACTCTAGTCGAACATCATAGGTCTAAATGGCTGTAAAACTGTTTCATCCTAAAGCCGTCACAGTCTTTTCGCCCATCACGCAGAATGCACTTGATGCATGCAATTTATGCAAATGAGGCACTTACGAATTCTCCGTGGAGAAGTGTTTGTCGAGGATCTCGTGGTGTTGTCTGGCTCGAACTCCATTACTTCTATTCATTGTTGATTTGTTGTACAACTAATCTTGGATTTATAGTACCACAAATCGACGTAATGGAGTTTGGGCTTCAGACGGCGCCAGTATAATTAACACGAGGTGGAAAGCGACCTTAAATGATCACTTTATGTTGTGATGTGAATAGAGAACAATTGCCAGGAAGTGAGACAAGATCAGCGCTCTGACGAAAGTGACTTCGACAACGGTGACATAGTGGCGTGCCAGGGATCTGTCATCGATGATGAGACCATTGCTGCTGCCCGTGTAGAACATCACAACGACAGAATGACAAGATCACCGAGCCCTGGATCATCACTCCGGCCTCCATCTACTCCACGACGTCACACAGAGACTGTCTCGACACTGCTGTACCCGTCGCGTTCTCCGCTATCACTGACATTAAAAGGTAAGACAGACGATGATCAACGTTGGACAACGCCGTCATCGGAAGACGTCGACGCTCATACGCTGAACCAAGGTAATATTGGCTGTCCTTCCTCCATCCCCACGTCAGCCAACAGACCCAACAACCTTGAAATTCTCGAACGAGTCTTTCCTCTGCAGCGACGACACGTCCTCGACCTAGTGCTGACTGAATGCAATGGAGACTTGGTCAAGGCAATAGAGCAGTTTCTGTCAGTGCCGGACACATTCAGCGCCCATCACAGTCATCATCAGCATCTTCTGCACCATCAGCAGCTGCGGATGCAGAACGTTCCGTTACTCGGTCGCGGTCGATCAGACGTGTGTAACGGCCGCAGTGATGGGTTGTCAGTTGCCGCAGCCTCTGGTCCGGACGGAGACGGCGGTAGCTCGACCTTGGCGCCGAACTCGATACGTGCTGCACTCACCAAGTCGGTCTTCGCACCATTGCTGCCGCCTCCACGGCACATGATCCACTCTTCCTTTTCTCCGCGGGCGGCCGCCTTCGCAACCGAAGCCCTGCTTGCCGACAGACCGCCGCCACCCGGGACAGTCGCGCTGCCGGACACATCGCGTCTGCTATCGCGTCACCCGTGGTTGAGACTCGACGGCTGGATACAGTCCTCCGTCGGCGCAGCTTTTCCGTCTCCAGCAGCTATGAATCCGATGACGTTCGGGCATCAGCTTCATCAGTCAGAGATACAGCCAGCCATGCTCTCGGGGTTCCAGGCATCACTCTCTAAGCACTATACACAGATGATGGCGGCAGCTGCGGCCAGTCCGTCGCCCCCATCGCGCGACCTGGCTGCAGCCTCCGCCGGAATCAGTCCCACAGTCACCTTGTCCGACAGTTCCGGTAGAATTCAAGGAACAATGACGAACGCCGACCAGCACACAAGCGTAAATCAAGCGCTGGACCTTCAGTGTCGCAGAGATGTTTCAACTTCATGATGAGCTTCAGAAGTCGTTAAGACTCGACTCGGCTTAACAACGACCCCGAGTCTCCAACTATAACCAACAAATATCGTGCCAGACAAACATAACTACATCGTTTTGATTTAGACATGTACTGACTTAAATTCAAGCCCACACTATAATACTGCATTGCAAAAGCAGTTTACTGTGTAGACAGCTGAGTGTGTGAAGTAGATTGTGTGGGATTTTGGAATTAAATGATAAAGTCTATAATTTAAAGGTATATCAAAAAGATAAGAAACTGTAAAATTTTGGCAGTTTCTGTTGAACCGAATATCAATGTGGTTCAATTCGTCTGTTGATTTGTATGATTTGGCCATACGATACTGGAGAAAATTTTAACGCAAGAGACGAACTGACAAGTGAAAGAAAGAAAGAAAAGAAGGCCGATGATGAACTTGAGAATCCGGTAAACATGTGCTGTAGGCTAATCCCTTAAGGCAGCCCATATGCAAACTATGTAAGTGTTTGCACATGATGCGTGAGTGTACTTATTACAGTTTTTTTTGGTTTTATCTTTTATATTCCGGTAGACAAATACAGACTGTTAATGGAGTCATTATTTTTCACCTTGCATAGCTACTACAAAATACATAATTATTGTTCTTGTGTCAACACGCGCTTCCGCGAACAGTAAACTGAGCTGAATCTGGTGGTGACGACAGCAATAATGACATAAAACAACATTAACGGTAAGCAGCCGTAAGACAAAACAACGGCGTTCAAATCACGTGTTGACAACTTGACAAGGAAAAACCTGCAGAAAACTGCAGTCTACAAAGTAGACACCACATTACGAATATTACTGTAATAACAGCAGTTAAACACTGCACAGCATACCAACTGACAAGTCGTAGAGTCTACGTGACAAACTGGCGTTATACGTAGATCAATATCACCGTGGACAAAGTCAACAAACTAACCAGCTGACACCCGAAATGTAAACAATAGCGTACTGCGTGCATGTATATAAGACAGAGCAACGATGACTCGTAAAAATAGCAAACCCAACAAAGAGACACTTAGCAGTCAAAAGAAATAGCGTTTGAAAGTTTCTGCGATCCCCGCACGTTGATCTCTGGAAGTTGCAACAGGGAGGCATATACCCCCCCAAAGTTTAGGTAGACGGCTATGGCCCTGTCCTCAATGTTTGACGGTGGAAAGTAAAACCGAAAAAACAGCCTATCAAAAGGGACAGCAATTTTCTCGCCTTGGCGCCAGGAAACAGACTGATGTTAGTTTGCTTCGGTTTCTTCATTTCATGCCCAGCTGTTTTAGTCCCTTACATCGAGTAGTCTCATAAGGTGGTGCCATATGTGCAAATTTCAATGGAACTATATACATTTTAGCCATTGTGGAGCACACTGATATGTTCGGGTCATGCACATAACGGGCCCTGTATAATAAGCCTCATTCACCAAACAGTTTTACCGACGGCTCTGCCGGTCTGCCCGAATCCGATGGTGGAGCTTGAACTCTCTTCCAGACTCCTTGCTGCATTTGTGGGGAAAGAGGAAAATGGAGGAGAGGGGGAAATAAAATGAAAAGAAAGAAAAGGGAAGTAAATATTGCCCCAATGGGTACTGTCTGATGACGCTGAACCGGCGTGTGTGCAGTGGCGCTTCTACTTTAGAGCAGGAGGTGCAATTGCGCTCCCAATTTGTGGTTTGCACCCCAGCTTGGCATGATGCAAATGCAACAGAATTGTCACTATGAATAATACTACTTTGTTGTGTCGATCGAAACGCTTGAGAATCAGAAACCTGCTTGCACTGTATATAGAGATGCGTTATGTAATTTTCACGCTTGAAAGTTTTATAAATTAATGGGGAGAAATAATAGGGATGGGCTGCCTAGAAGACCACAAGGGCTTTGGAGCATTTCACCCCCAGTCTTGGGGGGCTATAAGAACCGCCACTGCGTGTGTGTGTGCCATTCAGCGGGCAGCACCTGCTGAGATCAGTTCGGATCGCTGACGTTGAGGGCACTGACAAGAGTGGAGCGTGCACTTCGAGTCACGAGGAACATAGCGACGGCTGATGTTTGGATACTTGCGAGTCGCTTTGAACAACAGACAACTTCAAACATGTTCGACTCTGTAAGACATATAAGGGCACCCTAGGAGCAAATTACTTTTTGGTGACAGGCCCATTATTTTTGGACAAACCGGACAACGTAAAATTAACTTGAGTAAACCCGCATTAGGCCTACAGCACTACCTACGAACCCGCACTCTGGTTTTCGGATATTTTATTCTGTTACGTCATCGCTGTCAGTTACATGATGACCGAGAAGGGGTGACGTCACTGGTTACTGTGTAAATTCACTTTGCTGTATGCCATAACTCTCGACGCCAGTGATTTGTGAGCCCGGTCCAAATAGAAGGATTGTTGCGTATAATGTCGCTACTGTTGTTTGATACGCGCATGCACGCAGCACGCAGCCGAAAAGTCAACATGCGGATCGTCGCTAATCACCAGTCTGCGCATGCGCGAAATCCGTGACGACTTCCGTCCGAGCGGTGACATTCGAATAATGACGACCGAAGTGCCAGCAGAGTGTCTTGAACTAACGAACCAAACCACGGCCGAGCCGTTAATTGGCAAACTGAAATCTGTACATGATACACGCCTTATACAGGGGTTACCTGTTGGCGACTTGAGATAATGACATTGTTTCAAGCTGTGTCTGTCTGGGTCTACAGTAGCAAAGGCTGTCCTCGTCAGCACTCATAACTGGTAACAACCTGCGTTCACCGTATGTCGAGCTTCGTTGTCGATGTTTGTCCACAACGTCCACCGAGTCGTCGTCGTGCGTGTTGTCGCGAGCGCGACGCTCGGTCAACATTCGATTCGACGAGCGACAGACGAACGCAGAGTCCACAGCAAGTTTAATTAGTCTCGTCGCTCCACGTCAACCGCTGACAGAAAGACTTGCCAGCAAATCGTGGGCATAGTTATCAGTCCATTCAGTCGTCAATCAGTTAATCAATCTTGAATCTTATATTTAACGTAGCGTAAGCAACAAACAGCTACTACAAGGACCACAAATGGGGGGAACAGTTGAAAGGTAAGACCGGGGTGAAGACGGAATCGGTTCATTTTCAGCCGTTGCTTAAATGTCAGCACAGACAGTGAGGAGGTATGGTCCGAAGATAAATTAGTTCCATATACATGCACCAGCGACAGGAAAGGCGCGATGACCAACAGTAAAAAGTCTGACGGCAGGAACAAACAGACTATCGGTGGTAGAGGACCGGAGTCTGTCGAGATAGAATGTCAGCGTGTGCATGCGTGAACTGCCGAAGTACAGCGCAGCATCAACATGCAATCAGTTGAAACCCATAATTAGATATCATTATCATTATCATTATCATAGGGAGGTTCAACATGGCCTAAATAAGAAAGTTATTTCTAGGACTGTGAAATACGAAAAATGTCAAAAATGCAGAAGTAAATGTCAAAATTCAAATGAGTACATTCGGATACGAGCGTCGCAGCAATGTGGCGGCATCATAATAATCTTATTGACATGCATGACCTGTATTACTCTCTGTTTGTTACTTCAGTAAGTGTAAGCCTAACAGACAAAGAACATGCGTGACCAGTGACGTGACCACCCAACGCGATGTGTCAGCTCCACAGACAGACCACACAGGCACAGCCGGTTCTTATGTGGACTAATCGTTCGAAATACTGTCGCTGTTTACATGCTGCAACGTCATCCGTCACCTTCTCCATTACGGGACATCGGACGCCAACGACAAACTTTGTCGCAGGGCACTGGGCACATACGGTACCAGTAACTTCGTAGACGCTGAAGCAGTACAGTGTATACTGTGTCAGCCGCGGTCGATCATTTTAAGCTTTCAGCATAATGTAAACCTTGGTGATGGTTCGCCTGTTTAGCAGGTTCCCGTTGTTGTCACGGCTCACAGGAGCTTTACTGCCACACAGTGCAGTTTATTGCATAAGCTTACACTATGCCATGCCTATTACGGGAAACGGAGATTCTCTCCTCAGACATGGATCCGTCATCCACCTCGCAGCCGTCATTCACAGCACGCATTACAAGGTGACACACTAGGCCCCTACTTCAGTACTTCGCTGGCATAGGCCTATCTAGATACGTCCGACTCTGATTATAGTCCGATATGAGCAACGAAATTCAACGGCGAATCAAACGTACTCGCTCTTCATCAGCTTTCAGTACTTTCGTTTTTTTCGGCATTGATCTTTGCATCACACCGTCTCGGTAGAATAGGCCCCTATGTGTTCGGAAGTGAAAAATGTATCACTCTTGTGGTAGCCAGACTGCAGCTGAACTGTAAGAAAGGACAGAAGTGAGCTGCAGGCGACATCACATTTTCGCCATCGGCAGAAATCGGCGCTAGAAAACAAGCAAACGCACATCTAGACGCAGCAGCCAGCAATAATATACAAGTGGATATAATATACAGATATGTATATAAGCAAATGTGCGAGCGAAGCAGCTTGGGTGGGCCGAAACACTGCTGTACATGCTCGATACAGTGTCATCCCGGGACACTTGATTCGACTCAGCTACTGCTATAACCCAAACTCCATCACTTCGATTTGTTGACATCTTAATTGACAATCAGCCTGCCATTCGCGACTTGCCATTGAATCACGTGAATACATAAGACAGACCCTGTCCCAGGTCGACTTCTGCTGTATTGAATTGTCGACAAATATGCCCGCCATGTGTGTGCCCGGATCCTAGGCACTGAGCATGGGGGTTATCGTCGGATGGTGCAATGTTGGGCGTTGACTGCCCGACAGATCGAGAACCTCTCAGATCTCAAGCGCTTCTCTGTTCTCAACGGCGCGCGAAAATACCTTAAGTGGCGTTGAAACGGTCGGACACGGACAATGTTTCTTTCATGCCATATGCAGCACTGTATACATTAACTGGCATCGATATCTTGGAATAACAACCGCGAGCAGTTACTGCAGAGCAAAACCGGTTCGAAAACTGCGCTACGGGTCACTAGCGGTGGGTGGGACGGCGGCGGCGGGTATTGGAGAGGAGAAAACAAGTGCGTGTCTGCGTGATATCTCAACGTCTTGTTAGCAGCATGCCTCCACGTCGTCGGTTAATTGCAGCACAACAGTGCTCTCTGGACACATCAAACACGCATCTCAGACTCCAAACTACCGGCCTGTGACGTGTCGACAGAATCGCGGCGACTATTTATTCACGTGTAGAAAGCAGTCTGTTCCACTCTCACGCAGTACTCAGGCAGACGCAGCGTCTCTTCGATTACCGTAAGATGCTGCCACTATGTCTCAATTTTCCGCTTTTGAGTTTTGAGCGCCGCTTAACGGGCGAGACATGTGCCCGGTAGGCAGTGGTTAAAGTGGAAGTGTGAAGCAGGAGGGGCTCATGCAGGTAGAGACACCGTGGGCTTCAAGGGAAGGGGCGGGTGAGGGGTATCCCTACCCCCTCCCGAGGGGTATCCGACTACGGGGTTGTGAGATCCCCATCGGGGTCCAGGGCAGAGCCCCGGCCGAAAAAGTTTGGTGCATTTTATTTGTCATAGAACCCATCCGGTGAAAGAAAAATTCAATCTGTATATTGATATTCTGACAAGAATAAACCTACAATTGTATGAATCAGCTGAAAACCACAAATCAAGCTTCATAACAATGTGATCTTAATACTGTCATGAGTGCTATAAGCTCACTAACAAAGAAATAAATGTCATAGGGGCAGGCCTGGCTCAGATTTCAGCAGGTGGGGCCCAAGTCGAAGCAGGGTGGGCTGAGCCCCCCCCTCCCGGGCCACCCCTCACTTTAACCACTGCCGATAGGCCAACAACTTATATACCTGATAATGAATTTCGCTTAACACTGTAGGCCTACACTTACTCGTCGTCCTCTGGTCGTCATATTTAATTAAAATGCCAAAGTTGTCCAATTAACGTTGTGCTTTTGTGTTGAATGTTTTAAACATTTTTTCTCATACTCCTGCCACCAGTTCTCTAGTGAAATATAGCACACATTATTTGGCCTATAGCCAATCTACTTTCCGGATTTTTAGACTTTTCTCAGATTATGCTGGTGTGGCTCAGCTCATACGGTAATCATAACAAAATTCTGGAAAGATAACACGTCTTGGAAATTTACCGGCAAAAATTTCCCAACTCACAATACGAGATACAACTAATCAAAGGCACAGGAACCGGGGGAGCAGTTGCTCCCAACAAAATTATTGGGAAGCAAGTAAAGGTTACTGTTAACACAAAAATTCTCGAAAATTCTCCAGGTTCTGGGGCTTTGCCCCGACCCCATTATACACCGCATATACGTTTTTCGAAAAATACATATTGAATAAAGTTATATTTTCAATTTGATTGTCTGCATTTCACCAACTTTTGCTCCCCAACCAAAAAATTATTCCCGCGCCTATGCAACTAATCCAATGGTACGAGAAGATGGTGCACCGAGACTACTAGTAGTTAATTTACAAGTACAGTATCATTCCACAACCAGAACGTTTCTCTTCTCACAGAATACATCAGCCACCCACAGTGTACGATGCACAACTGATAGTACACGGCAAAACGAATAACGGTAACAAACCAGACCCGGACAATGACGACTGTCAAGACTTATGCTTGTAAGTGGCGTAAACAACGAATGACAGACTGACAGCAGGACATGTTTCTCCACAACTCAGACACAACTCATGCTAGCGCAAAATCCTCCTCCAAATTTATACCACATTTTCCATTACATGTCCTACTAAATATGACATTATTATCTTCTTACTCATCAGCATCAGACTCAGTTTAGCGTAAACGGCAGCAGATTTGTCAACTTTAGTACATTTCTGGTGGTTTTAACCACTTGTGTAATACTATCATTTCTGACAAATGTCACAATGTGTAATTTCGGCTGAAACTGGTCTCTATTCGCCCCCCCCCAAAAAAAAATTGGACCAACTTTATGCCGACTGTTCCAGTAACATGTAACAAAAGTAACATCAGCTACTGTCTGATGCTGCTTCAACAACAGACAGAAATCCACGGACAAACTTCGCTGACAGGACACTCGGCTGCGGCTCGGCTGGCATTTGATAGGCTCCATTCTCACCAAGGTAAACGTAACTGAAAACAGCCGTCAAGTTCAATATCGGCACAGAATATGCTGGAAATGCTAATGCAAAACATAACACATGAGTGTTACTGCAGCTTATATCTGACTTGCAGCTCCAGTTCCCTTCACTCATATGTTCACCGTTCACCCTCTATCTTCTGTAAATGTAGTCTAACTGTAAATGAAAGCAGTGGTTTTTGTTCATTTTTAGTTATATTGTATCACATAGTGTTAAAGAGCTCATTCCTGGCCATTTTTTCACATGTACATCTTCAATTCAGCAATGCTAAACAACTCTTGAAATTAGGTCGCTATGAAATAAATGACTTATCCCCTATTAATTTTGTCATTAATTATAAACAACTGCACCTAGTTATGTAATTTCAAAAATTTCAAATTTTATCAGCTATTTCCTGTCACATATGGCTCCTAAATTTCAACATCAATTCGCCTTTCATGATTCATAAATCTTTTCTTCACACTTAATAACTCTCATATTTTCTTACACCATGAGTGCAGCCTTTCCACCTATTACATGCAACAAACCAGCAAGAAATCTGTCAACAGGGAACTCTTTAACTATTCAGAGCAGTAACAACGAGTATGTAGCAAAGTAAGCTACTGTTCCCCCAGATTTCAAAAGTAAGGGCTAAGCTACATTCTGCAGACCCTAAATATGCATCAAGTCAAGAGCATATACAGCCAGGTTTTGGCTCACAATGCTCCCCAAATCCTCTAACTGGCTAAGGGGAATCTCATCCTTCCTATCCCTGAATTCCTTTCACGACTTGTTTTCCTGGTCACTGCAGGACACACTCATCTGCCCCACAGAATATTATCCTTGGGCTAAATTACAAAAACATCTTATGATAATCTTAGCATACGATAATTGATTTATGATACGTCATAAGACAAACATACAATAGTTAAGATATCCTAAGGTCGCTTTTATGATAATTGTAAGATAAAACCATACCTTTCACTACCTGTAAGTCAAGATCTTACAACAGATTTGCAATCTAATTTAAGATAATCTTACTAGAAATCATAAGATGTTTTTGTAATTAGCCAAGCCATCGATTCTAAGACACTGTTGGTAAAGGATACGGTAAGCGCAGAATCCACAGTCCAGGATTCAGGGTAATTGGATCCTCAGCCTCCGGAAAGAAGACTGGACAAGGAGTTGGAACTGGCTGGACTTTAGGTCGAATCTTTGCTTCAACTGGTCCATCAGGGATCGCGAGATGAATGCGCATCAGCTGACCAATCATAGGCATAACACTTCTACACATCCAACATCCACAACCAAATGAGATCTGAGCAACAACAAGACTACAAATGCCTATCACTAGTTACACGTCTGCACATCATCATCATCATTATTCGGCGTGCACCATATCAGTGCGTAGCTCCGCTTGCTACCAATAGTCTCCACAGCGACTTATCCAAGGCCAGCTCAATAGCATCCTCGAAGGTAAGATTG
>Ga0056131_1000394_pt1 | contig 10644 bp, 8 predicted proteins | sample WorMetLIZISLAND1_2_FD_67480 | JGI IMG/M metagenome (GOLD analysis project Ga0056131, IMG submission 67480) | Marine gutless worms symbiont microbial communities from Max Planck institute for Marine Microbiology, Germany - Olavius clavatus LIZARD... ...
TAAACTAGGTCGTGCTACAGCCATATTTTCGGTTGACATTTTAGTGCCGTTGGCTGAATTGTTGTATAATTAGTCACTGCCAAATGGATGGGACTGGGAGTCTGGGCTTATGACCTGATTCTGGAACATTGTTGAACTTTAATATGCACTTTGGTGCATTCTGAGGTGCATTTTTACAACAAATATAATAACACATCAATTTATCAACTGAAGCCAAAATAGCGTCCGTTGCATGACTTGGGTTTACTTTACTAACCTTGACCTTGCATCATTAGCAGCACAGTTTGTGGCTAACTAACATTCAGCAATTACTCAGTAAAGTGGGTAATCAGTGGAGGAAGCTTACAGCTGGTCAAGGTTAGAGACAGGAACTTCTGGTTGACTTAGTCGTACACTACCATCTCCAATCACCTGTCGTATCACCTGCTCGTTACTCAGATCAGTGTACGGTAAACCTCCAAATGTCACCAACTCCCACATTGCAACACCAAACGACCTGCACAGCAGAAACGTTCATATCAAATATAATCAACGCACACATATAAACACACATAAACTCAGCTTCTGTTTAACAGGCCTATCTTTTAACACTCAACATGACTAACCTTCGGCCTCCAGGCAATATCTATGTCAGCGTCAATGTCAACAATACATCTCATGTGCTGAATGTATTAATGATCAGAAAAAATGCCGTCTTCAGCTGTTGCCTGAAGCAGTTGAAGCTCAATGCTGGATCTTGCAGAGCAATTGACAGTGAATTCCAGGTTGTTGAGGCAGAAACTGAGAACGCCCGAAAGGAAACATTCAGAAACTTCTGGAGAAGTAAAATCTCTCAATAAAAGAAAACTTCTATGGGAAATTATTTGACTGAAAACGGAATCTTCAAAACTGATTTATAATTAACTCAGCCAAGTCCAACCAACAGCAATCATTCCACTAAACACAATGAAATGACAAACCATAAGTTGCAGTCTTTTGTGATATGTCGAAGGATTACAGAACCGTTGGAAGGCTCAACAACTTCTGGAGCCAGCCAACGTATAGGCACTGCATTGTTGCTAGAGTCAAAGTAATAATCATCCTAGACACATTAGCACAGCTCAGTATCAGTCACACATATGCACATTTACCAAATGAAACTACAGAAGTATAACAGCAACATTCATAATGCTCTAAATGGCAGATCAACTACTACAGAACCTGAAATAACAAATATAGACATTTACAGTGCTATTACAACCGCTGTAGCCGAATGGTAATGACTTGATTAAAGTTGATGCTCTACATCAGGCCACGTACTACTGCTATTGTTACTACTATGCATGACATAAACTTTGTGGACCTTTATCAACATATAAAAAACAGCACAGTTTTGAAATTTTACCTTAAACGTCTCTTCTGCAAGGCCGTAGTCACCGACCTTAACAGTCATGTCAGATGACACAAGGCAATTTCGAAGTGCAAAGTCTCTGTCAACAACATCCACAGATAACAAAACTAAATAAAACGTAATATTACATCCAGAAACCAGGGAACAATGGGAATATATTTTGTACAGGATTGGGGATTCCAATATTATGTACAGAAAATCAGTAGACAGTTTCCGACAGTCAAATGGTATTTCAACTTGCATATACACATCAACTTTTGCTTTCAGTGCCATGATGTAGTTGACTGGGCAATACGAAGGGCATCCAGCCTGTAAAAAGTTTCGGTTCAAAACCCCCTGGGATGGCATTTAATGTGAGTGGGGTAGAGACCAAAGCACAGAGTTTTAGTCTGTCCCAAAGGATGCTCAGGATAAGCATGACTGAAGACTGAGAATCAAGGGGACAACCGGCTAATCCAGCTTAACCTGGATAATGTCATTAAATGGTGCACGTGCCTATTGGAAAAGCTACTCTCACACACACTATGGCCAATATTTTGTACCAAACTGTGATATATACCAAACTATAGCGCAACGCACTCGTAGTGGTGCATGCTCATACTGGAAACTATGATTCCAAGAACTTTTACAGTTCTTAATAAACACTTTTCACGATTATATACTTTTCTGCTTTTATGAGTCAGATAATTGTAGACTTCCACCTTGCTTGATAACACAGTGGTCATAGTGTTAGGAAGCAAGGTGGAAGTTTACAATTATCTGACTGGCAAGAAATGTGGAATCCAGCTGGACCTACATTGCGCTGGACAGTACAAATGACTCAATTTGGATAACCAGACTGCAGACTCCATCTCTTTTATAATGTAAAGATTACACACAGAACCTTTAGACATTTCTGGCATCAGAAGTACAACGTTTGCATCGGGATGAGGATTCAAGGCATCTAAGGACAAAGCCCACAGAGGGTCATGGGTCAAATTTCCAAGAAGATCAAAGTAGAAGGCACCTCTGCAAGGTGTCATTTGAGGTTTACAATCCAAACAATTCCAGCAGTGAAACTGTTTCAAAGATCTGTTGCACAATCACAGGCTGCGTGGTAGCGGCAACACTGTTGTAGTGATGACCAGCAAAGTCATCATCATCATTATCATCATTTAAGACAATAGGAAAGCAAAAATTTTGACCCCCTTTAGATCTGAAACCCCTAAAAATACTGATTACTGAAATCAACCACAGCTGAATGCAGAATGATGACAGAATGTTAACATGCAAACATATACAACAACAGCATAAAGCAGCAGTAAGCGAACCTATGTACAAAGTTGTTTTGATGCAATGCTTGCAGACCACTTGCCATATCACAAGCAATATTTAGCAGAAGTCCCTGCTTATCGATGTTTTCATGGTCTGAGCGATGGCTGCGCATATATGACTTCACATCGCCCTGCAGAAATCATAACAAACACACTTGGGTACAGAGGCAGAAATTCATTCGGGCGATCATACATCAACATCGTGGCACACAATTGGGACAGTTTCAATGACACAGTGCTCCTTAAAACTGTCTAGATGTCAAAAAATATACGGAGATAACTGTTACAATAAGGTACCTACAGACAAAATGTGGCAAAAACTAAAATGTCAAACAGTTAATTTAAGTGCAGTCACTAGAGTGCCATGTACATGAAAACTGTTGAAGTATGGCCACTGTCATCACATATTGTATTTTACACATCTCAGCATGATATATGGTAAATCATACATCACTATGGCACTAAAGTCTAACAGCCCATTTATCACATCCTATTTATAATAACTGTAACATCTGTTCTTAAGAAATTCACCTTTTTGTAATAAGCATTAACTTACATGAACATCAAAGATCACTTAAGGTCGTTAACAGTGACTGGTTAAGGTTAGCAGTCAACAATGACCCACAGCTCCAGCAGGCTTTGTTTCCATGCAGTGCTGGGCTAGTTACTTCAAAAAGTAACTAGTTACAGTTACTAGTTACTCCCCTGGAAAAGTAACTAGTTACTTTACTAGTTACTTTACGACAAAACAACAAAGAGTTGAATGTATTTTTGTACCCTTTATAGAGCATTTTAACTCCATTGCACAATATTATGATGTGTATTCAATGTAGCTTAAAACAGACTGAAATGAGCAATTAGCCTGGTAGTTGCATTAACAGTCCATGTTATCAGAGTTTTGCGTTCAAAGTTACGATATTCAGTCTACTCACCACACATATTATCGAACAGTTGCAACCAGGCTCCAGTTCGTAATAACGCAAAAAGTAATGCGAATTTATGTTACTAGTTAGTTTAAAAAGTAACCAGTTACTTTACTAGTTACTCGTTTATAATAACTAACTAGTTACTTTACTAGTTACTCAAATAATTAATGCGTTACAGTAATGCGTTACAAAGTAATGCGTTACTACCCAGCACTGTTTCCATGCAGTGTCTTGTAAGGGTCAGACTGGCATATCACAGTGCCACTGCATCAGATGCTCTGCCATTTTGTTAATGTGTGGAATGCTTAGCAATTTATACTCAAAATTGCACCATATCTTACACTTTTTCATTACTCAAAGTTACTCAACCCTTAGAGTATTGCTATTTGCACTGATAGTCATATTACTAATTATTACATAATTATTACATTATTATTAGTAACTCACATGAGGACAAGGTTCAAGCACAGTCAAAAATGGAGCCATTTCAACACAGTGACCTATCATCTTGAGCACGTTAACATGATCCATATCCCTAAATGCCAACGCATGCCAGCAAATTACACAAATAGCCACAAAAATACGAATAAATACAGACGAAATTTAAAAATATGCGAGACATTTTACAAAAGGAATGCTGATTAAACTAAACTAACATATCTGGCTTCGGTGTCAATAATAAGACAAATGGCTGCATCTAGAAAATGCTATAATCAACCTGAGAAGTGAAAATGAGAAATATGTAACATCAAAAGATACTGAAACACACCAATGTCATCAAGCATCTTATTAATTACGAGTAAAACTATATGTAAAAAAATTTTCATTCATTTAGTGTATAACTGTGAAGGCCATAGCAAGGCTGGCTGGGACACAGGTTGGTCTAGATGGAACCTTTAAGTGTATAACAACAGTTAAATACATTAGGTAAAAGATGCCTTTGAATGTTACTCGATGGCATGTACATGTCCGCCGGCAAGGTAGTACTTTTCTGGAATTCTGTAATCAGGGTTCTTGCCCATTTGTCAAAATCAAAGTCAAGGACTTTCAAGGACCATCCGAAGGATATATTATTATAAGGAGAACGAAATTAACAAAAACCGGTGCTTTTATAAGCATAAGCAGGCAAAGCGGCCCCCTCAAATCCAGTTAGAGGGTCTGGGGGAGCGCTGTAAGCTCCCCCAGCGGGGTCCGGAGTGGAGCCCCGGCCACTAATGCATTTCTGTGGCAACAGAGCCCCGGCCGCTAATGCATTTCTCTGGCATCAGAGTCCAGGAAACGCATCTGGTGATAGCAATCACTTGTTCGGTCACGGCGTTTTATAAAATCTAATTCAAGCACTTTCAAGGACCTTCAGACACAGATTCAAGGACTTTCAAGGACCATGTCTGTTTTCAAGGACTTTCCAGGCCTTGAAAATCTGGGAAAAATTCAAGAACTTTCAAGGACCCGCAAGAGCCTTGTGTAATGACAATTTAATAAATCTTGCTGAATCATCACTGACAGATTGGTTTCTACTGTTTATGTGAGAAATCACCATCTTAACTACTCATCCACGGCTCAAAAACCTCTCGTGAAAAGCTGACATTACAGACAGCAGACCTGTATGGAGCGGCTTCCTGCAGGAACAGATACTGAGCATGCTGGTCGGCATTCTCATGCAGTCTCTGTATCACAACTCGTGATTTCTTGTGACCGGGCAGAATGTCTTGACCATCGGCTAACAGCACCTTCATTGCACAACATTCGACATTATCCGTGACACACTGCATTTTAGTACATCCAAATAAAACAATAACATCAATTGGTTGATATATAAAAAAGCTGCCAATGCATATTAAAACAATATGGCTGACTAGCATCATCATAATTTTAATACTGAGATCCTCCACTAAGATTTTGTGACAATAGACATTTAAGCTAATTGTTGTTATGCAGAAAAAAACACAGTCACCAAGTCTAAAGTTTGAGTGGCTGTCCATCGGCTACCTTTGTGCTTTGTGCATTTTATGAGCATATGATGAGTTGACGTGGTAACTTATTTGTTAAATGTGTAAGTTGCTGAACATTACAAGAAGTCTACAGACTGATACTTTACATACATATCAATCACACTGCTTTTCACTTTATTTACATTGCACGGTGTATACTGTATAGGCCAAGTTGACTGCATGCAATGCAGTGAGCTATTGCATGGATTTCAATTCTTCCGACATTTATTACGACTTCGACGATAACATAACATCACAAAGATCCAGACTACCTGTCCAAACCAACTGGTTCCCATTTCATGCAGGTACTGCAGCTGCAGCCGTTCAAACGCACGCTGCGTGTTTGCTATTCACCAACAAAAAACACAATACAATCATTTACATACAGCATGTCTTCTACAGAGAAGATTACTGATGTCCAATGCTAAACGTCATTATGTCAACCAAATGAATCCTATCATCAGTGTGCATTGTTCAAAAGAAGAAACACTTTCAGTGTCATCTGTCTGGATAATAAACTTAAGTACCATGTCAACACTTTCCATAAAAGGATGAAATTTGCTACTACTGTATGCATAAAATCAAACTATCACACAGAAATAACATATTCTCTACTAAATTATTCTAGTATTAATCATTACCACAGCCATTAACTTGTACACAACTGCTACAAGACTTGAGTCTACATTAGTTACAGTGACATAATCAGACAGATACGTCATCACAAGTCAGAGCTAGTCAGTATAAGCTGCAATTGGTTAGACAAATAAGCCACTTTGTTAGACAGACGACTACACGGTGCAGCTAAAAATGCCCCAGCACCTTATTATGCACTAAAGCACAAATATTGACAAACAAAAAATTTTTCGTGCTTGCAGTACATAATTGTGTTGTTTTATTTCTAAATTTGCACATACAAAACTGGCACAACAGCAAATTTGGTTAGAATTTTGCAACTCACAGTAACTGTGGCACTAATGAGTTCTAGTTTCCCCCGACTGTTGTGAAAGCCACCAAAACAGGTTTCTTGCCGATAAAAAAGGTGTTTCACACAAACCCACCACTGGAAAGTCATAAGTTGCAGCTAATCGTCTATAGGTCAAGCGGAAATTTCTCAGTTCATAGCCATAATTACTACTACTTCCACTGCTGCTGTTATTTCTACACTACTGCTGTTGCTGCTTTTATTCATACTACTGATTTATTGTTAGATCATTCTAGTGCATACTCCCTACTTGATCCAAAACAGCCAACCATTTCAAAACATTAAAGGAATAAATAAAAAACAAAGTTCTGTGTGACGAATAACATACTTACTGGTGCAACGAACTGTTTGTCAGCTAAATAAGTGACGTGATAAATGGCATAAAAACATATGCTGAAAAATGAAAAATGGATGGTACAAAGTACAGGCTGGAAAATTAAAAGGCACACATCACAACCAAATTCACGGTGTTAGGCAAAGTGAAACTAGTGAAGCTATAAGCTGAAAAACTTAAATACGCTGCATGGCAGAAGATGCCACCAAAGTCGACCAGTGCAGTAACAGTGCCTGTTGGAAAATACTAGTAGACTATACTAACATCTTACTACAGTTTACCTTTATGTATTTTCACTGAAAATTAAAAAAAAACACATATATTATAATACAGAATACGCAAAACTGTTTACATCAATATTTTATTTCACTTTCACTTTTGTTTATCCAGTCTACTTTTCCAGATCTGTGCCAGGTTAGGCCACTTCTCAAAGCAGAAGTTCTAGGGATTCTAGCAGCAGAATTTTTGAATGCCAGATGCCTTTCCTGTTATCCAATCAAGCAAGTCAAAGAGCTGTAATAAACTAATATAACCATTCAAGCAAAAACATTAATATAACACGATGACCCTGTCTTTGGTGCTTTGATGCTGTTGGTTGGGTGACAAGTAGGGCGTGGGGCCTGCAAAAACTTGTGCTTCAAAACCCCTTGGGATAGAAATTAATGTAAGTGAGTGGGGTACACTACACCGTGAAGTGTCATGTGGGTACAAAGTGTCGGCATCTCTGTGAGGATGCTTAGGATAACGACGACTGGAAACTGAAAATAAAATTCAAAGGGGCAACTGGCTAACCCAGGCTGACCTGGCATATGGCTATTAAACAGTATGTTTTTGTGTGTTGACTCGTAATGTACTATTTTACATAAAACATCACATAATGTATCAACCCGCACCTAAAACAACGCACTGAACTGATCTTAAGAAATAGTTTTACATCAGAAACAGCTAACTGAGGTCAATCTGACATCTGTCATTTCGGGACTCATTATTCTGTACAACTGCGAAAATCTATGAATTTGCCAGCTGTGTGTCAATGTAAAAATGCCATTGCCACATTAAAACAGCCACAAGTATGGCACACTTTCACTACAAAAGTGAACAAACAAATAATTAGAGAAGTTCATTAAAAGCAACTGCTAATCTGGTTGCAGAAAGAATAATCATTTGAGTTCAAGCTACAAGAAATGTCTATAAAGTAGGCACATGTCACATTTATAACCATTCAAATAATGCATAATTATATATAATACTGATATTACTTACTGCCAAATGACAAATGCTGAAAAGAATGCATGCATTAATAACTTAATATCAAGACTATTGCTTACACAGAATCTTTTCAAGCTTAACACGTTCCTGCAGTAGCAGCATTTCATTTGTCAATGTGTCTCCTTCATCATCACTGTCCACCCTGTCATGGCCGATCTGAGCAATCTTTGGTCGCAGCTGAGCTGCATTAGCATCTGCTGAACTGCTGGTTATCTCGGAGCGCGGAGGCCGAATATTCTCTGGCAATGGCTCAAACTGTACAGTGACATTAAGATCACTGTCAGTCACTGGAGGAATCATGGCGATGCCAGCTGCTGGTGGCTCGATGGTAACATCATTAAAGAATCCATTATTATCAAAATCCTGTTAGGCATAACAAGAACATTGCAACAGACACAACAACAGCAGGCAGCAACAGCAGCATATCTGTAACAGTAATGGTCACCATTAATGCAACAAACGATTATAGTCTGTCATATCTGACAATCACTTACTCACTCACTCAATCAATCAAAATGATCTGATCAGCAGAATCGTACGAGATAAACTTTATTAATGCTTATCTCTTCTTTTAATAGATACGTAAGGCTACTCACGTTAACCCTTTGAGCCCGAACTGCGGGATATCCCGCGGTTCATACTTCACTCGTGTACGAAGCGCGGGATAACCCGTGGAATTACGGTAGGCTAGAAAATCATTTATATGGACCGCAGGATATCCCGCACCAGTCTCAAAGGGTTAAATTACAACAGCTGCACAACATACTGTTTCTAACAAAAAAATGACAAAAAGTATCCAGTAAGTGTTAATAAACTATCAATAAGACCTTAAATGCAGCAGTTTCCCTTGGACAAGGACACCAATTTGTACACGCCAAGATGATGATAATGAAGCACACAATGCTGCATATTGACACCACTGAAACCAGATAACTTGGCTGCCAAAGTAAATTGTGAACATCGCTGCTTGTATCATAACAGGAAACCGACTGCACTATGGCACAGATGACAGCAAATAATACTGTGGCCAGATGCTGAAGCATTCTGCTACTGACACTGTCAACATGCACAATGAATGATGTATTACTTGCAAAACAGCTAGCACAGACAACTGATTTTCAAAAATGACAATAGACAGGAATGTCCGCAGCAGTTCGCTTAATTTTCTAACCCTTCAGGTTTTTGTTTAATCGGCCTACTTCAGTACAGTTACTTTCGATTATGCTGGATACAAAAGAACATCCGGGAATTGCTGCAGCGGTTTTTTGCATGTCACATGCCTCCAATGCTGTGTTATTTTTCCATGTTATGTATTACGAATGCCTCACAAATGATAGGTTGTTCACTATCCATATAGCTTGAATAACAAGACGTGTGGTCTTCATGGCTGACACAACATGTGGGCATGCCTTAACCCCAGCCACCATGCACGATCAGGAAATCACAAAAATCACACTGGCTTGAGATGACTTTCACATCAGTACAGTGTGCATACTGGAAAACGGAAGTACGAAAAGTAGACCTACACTAAATAATCCACACTTCCACTGAAACAATATAGTAATTTTGCTTCAGTAAAATTCAACTGTTACAGCCTATGCCCCAAGTTTTGCCTTATTTTCTCAATATGTAATTGGTGTTGTAGCATGCAAATCAACTTCTGCCAAAGCAACATTCAACTCTTAGCATCAAATGCTAATCTGCAGTTAGTGTGTCATCACTAAGCGTGGCTTGGTGGTGTAGTGGTTAGTACGCCGTCGGACTTGTGATCAACAGGTGCACTGCTGGGTTACTACTCAAATGAGTGACCATCTGTGTGCAGTTAAACCATCTCGGTATGTAACTGAACACAGGTCACCTAGGTCAACTCAGCCTTCCATCCCTCCGGGGTAGGTAAATCGAGTACCGGCCTCTGGCTAGGGTAAAGGCAGGGTGTGTTCATTTGTGTTAGGTGGCAGGTAACACTGTCATCCCATATGGTACATCACAGCTCTAAGATTGAGTTTCATTAAAAGTTCTACTTTACTTAAGTTAACTTTAACTTAACATACTGATCATACATGCCCATCCCCGCCCATCCTAATGTCAGTCAGGAAGGGAAAGGCAGTGAATATTAGAAATTGTTAATTACACACTGATATTACAGTATCAGGAGGTATGTGTGGTACATTACAGCTGTATAGTTTGCGCAACAATTAAAACGCATTTAGCCAGGCCGGTTTTAAGGCATAGCAGAGCCGAGAGCTCCAGTGCCCGTGGCAGTGCCGACTGCAGAGGGCCAAAGGCACTAATAAAGAAGTACGGCAACTCCGCAGATGTGCTGTAAATTCGTATCCTTTTTCTGACAAAATATACCAACGCGTTGGAGCTGAAACGATCTACCAACTAACGATTTCTAAAAAAAACTATCTTAATTAAGTTAAACTCAGTAAACTG
>Ga0056131_1000395_pt1 | contig 10626 bp, 5 predicted proteins | sample WorMetLIZISLAND1_2_FD_67480 | JGI IMG/M metagenome (GOLD analysis project Ga0056131, IMG submission 67480) | Marine gutless worms symbiont microbial communities from Max Planck institute for Marine Microbiology, Germany - Olavius clavatus LIZARD... ...
CAACGACACACTGAAAAATTAATCAAAATATTTTATTTGAAAGAGACCAGTTGATACTATTTTATAAAGCCTAAAATCCTCATACCCGACCTCGTTAAGAACAGGCGCGAGATGAACAGACATCAGACAGACAGAGTTGGTGCAATGCGTACCGAGGCCTCCATGATGGACTGCCGCGCATATAAACAGCTGAGCACCAATAACATACATGACATAAACTTACCTACTGCTATTATCAGGAGACGATTAGAAAACTTTGAAGCCACATATGATTTAGTTGTCTGTTAGTTAGGATCTTTTTCTTTCTTTTTAGTTGTTTGTTTCAACCTTGCTGTTGCTATATATGATGAATAAAGGCGAACATATAATTATAACTAATGCAATATACTTAGAGTACTGTTCAACAACTACAACGTGAACACAGTGAATACATCATACATTAAATTAATATTACATATACTAACAGTCACCCGTTTAGTCGTGATTAACGATAACAAGCAGCACTGTACACGTCAGCATTCCTGGCCTGCAGTATAGACCATACATCTACTATACGAAGCAACGACAATGCATTAACTTTCTCATCAGCAGCTGTAGCCTACAGCAACAATCAACGAACGGAGCGACGGCGGATTTCTAGGAAACAGACACGTACAGTGGCGTATTAAAGCGGGCACCTGCCATGTATCCCTCCGCGTGACATTTTTTTACATACAAATTTAAGCCTATCAAGACTTTGCTGCGCTCGCAAAAAAGCAACAGACAACCGTTCTTCATTTCCTATACTGTCAATCGCTTTATTCTTTTTCCTTCTCTCTCTCTATCCTCCTGTTCCCTTCCAAACGTGACCCTTATCTCCACCCCTTCATACTGATATGTTGCCATAGGTTTTCACTGACAGACGCAGTAGAGAAGTATTGGAGGAGAACTGCCCCTACTTCCCCCTCCAAAAATATGTATTTGCTATGTACCATTATGGTGTTTGTTCACGAGTGTGAAACTGGAGTGCCGCAGATAATGATTTATCGCCAAAATGCACTACAATACAGTGCACTAAATCGCACAACAAATTTCAAAAAAAAAATCACGGAATGATATGCTGGGCCCCATTCACTGGAGACTCTGTCCAGATCGAATTGAAGTATAAGGGAAGCAAGACTCGGCGTTCTCAGGATTACGCACTGGGTTCATCCTTTCACCTTCATTCCCCTCCTCTTTTCCTTTCCACTTCCTTTCCGCTGCTCCTTTCCCCTCCTTGCTCCTTATCATCAATCCAACTATGCACTATGTTTCTTCGTTATCCATGCACTCCATGCACTCTGCACTGCCGACATGCCAACCCCCGTTCATGGTCAGGAGTCTTCAACTTGTTGAAGTTCGACCTTACGCCGAAGAAGAACTAAGGAGTCTTTGGGCGCTGTAAACTCCCCCAGCGGATCTGGACGGAATGCACGAGAAAGAATGGTAGAATCAGGAAACAGGCATAACTCGCATACTTTGGTAAACACTGGCCAGTTATTGTGAAACAAGGAAAATTATGATGTTGATCGTTTTATTTGTTTTATTTACCTGTATCTTTTTTAGCCATCCGGCTACCGTGTTTCAATAAACTTGAGTGGACAGTTGAGTGAAAGCCTAGCTAACGCAAAGGTAAGCGCGCGAGAGCCAAGGCCTATGGAGGTTGAAAATCGTCATTTTTCGCTCACTGTATTTTGCAATATCAACGTAATCTATATTACATCGTTGAAATGGTACTTTCAGTGCGCAACAATTCCGTCACTGACAACCCGGGTCTATCTTCATTCGTTTAGCCGTTGTTGCCTCCCAAAAAAGCGAAGTAGCGCAAAATTCGGACATAATTTGAACTTACAGCAGTTCAAGGTCATCCAGGGTCATCGACCTTGGTGCCCATCGAAAGCGCATATGCAACTTTCTATTAGTCATTAGTAGAAACTTTGGTCGTATCTCGTACCGTTTTCGGGATATTGACGCATAAAGCTATAGAATATTGCTTGTTTCCCCATCCCACCCTCGTTTGACGCCCCGCTCAGGGGGGGGGGGCGCCCGAATTTCTGGATTAAACTTACAACGCAAAAACTAGAGGGTCTGTGCTACTCTGTGGTGAAAGTTGCATGATCATAACTTCAACCGTTTTTGACTTATCCACCCGTGTGACAGACAGATAGACGGACGGGCGATGGCATATAGGGCGCTCTGCATAATGCTGTCGCGCGCTAAAAATTGCTTACGTTCAACGTGGGTATAACTCTGAACCCGTGAACCACTCTACTTATGCCACTGGATGGAGGAAACGCAGGGAAATAAGTGATAGAAATGACAGGGACGCAGGGAATGGAAATAAGAGGAGAATAGGGGTGGGAAAGGGAAATAATAATAATAGAGGGAAGGGAGGGATAGAAGTTGCCCTTGAAGAAATTGCAGATACGCCACTGAACAATAATAGCTATAGCTACGACCGGCAGCGCATTACTGCGTCACGAAACATGAACGCCTAAGCACAAAACTGTCATTCATTCATTCATTTGCTCATTCATTCACTCATTTAATTTGTTTATAAAAGAAATGTATAAATAAAAGCGTTATATGAGAGAAAAACCACTGATTAACGTACGTCCGAAGACGAAACAAAATAGACGCCTAGATGAGAAGCGGTTAGTGTCACAATAGTTTACGGAAGAGAAATACAAATTTTTGGGCCCACCATACGGAGAAGGCCTGCGGTCTCCAAATTTGGTCGATCCTGATCGCTGAAAAGCGGTAACGCCAATGTCGCCGATACCAAACTGAGACGAAAGAAGCCAGTAACGTGGACAGATATGTTATCATAGCGGTGTTTATCAGGGTATCGGAAGGGGGGGGGGAGATGGGAGGATCTAAAGCACCAAATTATTGATGGAGCCGTATGTCATACGTTATACGTCATACGTATAACGTATGACGTTATACGTATCTCGTAATTTCTGACGTTAGGGGAGAGAAAGGCCGTTTAAGCTCCCAAATTTTTACTCACTGGCCCCGGCGCACGGAACAGAGAATGGCGAAGTTGTCATACTCGTGGCGTATAGTTGGCTAACGTCAGAGTGTTGGAAGGCGGTTGAGCGGACTGTCTGGTGAGTAGAAACAAAAGGTCAGCACTGGAGTATCGTCCTGGTCACCGACGTCCATGCGTCCGGTGCCGGTAAATGCCCTCAACTCGCTCACGTAGCCAATCGTCATCGTCATGTCGCCCTTGCTGCTGCGGATCGTAAAGTCGAACTCGTTGCGGTTCTCCCGCGGCTGTCCCGGTAGATCGAACTCGATGCCAGTGAAAGGGAACTTCAGCGTAACTCGTCGGTCGTCAACGCTGCATTGTCCCTGGACGGGCAGAGTCGACGACGACATCGGCATGCGGAGGTACATCGTCGCGAACCCGCGGTAACTGGACGTCGTAATTCCGTCAGCAGACGCCATGTATATAGTCCAACCGGCCGCACCTTATAGCGACTCGCCGTCAACTGCTATTTATTTACGCGGAGACCGAAACCGGTGCTACCTGTGAGCATAAGACGTGATGATGAAACCACTCGTCCCTACAGCATAGAAACAAGTAGGCTACGAATGTACTACAGATCAGGAACTGGCGGACGAGGCTGCATATGCGCCGGGCACATGCCGCGTCTGCACTCACCAGGTGGCAGCACTTCTGTGTGAAATGACGTCATGGCCGCCATCTTGAAAGTGTGACGTCAAATCGAAAACGGCCGCACCAACAAGAGCAAGAAAAAGATGATGATGATCAGTAGCGATATACGATCAGTTCCTGATCCAATGATCATATCAACATTCAATGTTTTCAATGCTTTCCACTAGTCTCCCTGTTACCTGTACTCTAATGCTAATGAACGCAATATAGGCCTAATTCAGCAACAAAAAAGATTCAACTCGATTTTTTTCCGAACTGTGCTATAAAACGTGTTAAAAACAAAAGAAACAGAAAAACAGTAGCTCGCTTGTATGGACTGCAATGCAGTAGTTCCAAGAATCCAAGAAACAATGACCGCACGTTTTATTACAGCGCGTCAGCAATAGCTATGCAGAGCGCTGTATTAGCTATGATAGATTCCGTCTGTCTGTCCGTCACAGTCTGGTATCATGTCAAAACGACTCAAGCTATACGATCACGCGGTCTTCGCTGGAGGATAGTCCCATGACTCCAGTTTCTTCATGGTTAACATCTCCGTGAAATTCCAAAGTGAACATGGGAAGCGAAGGCGCCGAAATAACAGAGTAATAATAGGATTTATGCAACCAGTTCATCCAGCAATGTGCTGCTGAAACTTGCAATACAAACTGGTCACCAGTATCATTCACGGAGACAAGCAATTAAACATGTACATCAACTGACACTGTCAGAAGTCGCGTATTTTTCATATTGGAATTGCGAAGGCGCGTAGTCCTGAGCTTCCCCAATCGAGGATTCTTCTCACTTTTGCCTCATTCGAGTTGCAAATACTCTAAGAGGTAAGGACTGTCTTTACAGATGTACAAGGCAAGGTTTAGAGCTAGTGCTACCTGACAAATGTCTTGGTCACCCACTGACACAAAAACTGGCACCGCCACTGCTTTGAAAGCAGCTTTGGTCCACACAAAATTCTAGGCAATGCCACGACCCCCTATGCGCTAGTGTTATTAGCTCTTATGCCTTACCTGTGTCACTTGCGTAGCGGCCTACATAAGTCGACTAAAGTCACGCTCTCGCTGGCTGTCACACAAAGCCTTTGGCGGCCGGCGGTGTCGGTCGTGAATCGTGATATATCGTTGTATGAGCTATGAGCTGTATGTGTATAATAGAGCATAGGCTTGCCAGCCAGCGGACGACTGATGACTGCGTAGGCGCGTACGTACGGCGACTCTGGCATCCGCCGCCGGCGCGCGATGCGGCTCGCTGGGCGACAAACCCGAGCGGTCAGGCCGACTTCGAACAAGTCGCCTATGTTAGCGCTTGTCAAGCGACTAGCCGCGGCGAGCGATCTTTTAATGACGATCCGCAATAATTCGAAATCTCGAGGACGGTCCACGGAAAGACAGGACGTTCCATCAGCTTTTTATAACTGAATCGTGATCAATGGACTAAAATGTACAGGGTGTGCCAAAAAAGTAAGCATGATAATTTTTGCAATAACTTTGTCAACTGCCAGCCAATTTTCATAATTTTTGGCATATGTACATCTGAATGAAAATGCTACATACGTTCATTAATAATAACATAATGATGATGATGATGATGATGATGATGATAAACTAAAAGCAGTCATCAGCGTCCGTGGAAAATTTTTTACTGGTGGGCAAAAAATATTGCTGATGACAAAGTCTCTTCAAATTCCTCCCTCATGTTCCCATGGCTCATTTAATCATTTTACTTTATAATTTTCCACTTCTGGTCACATTTAACCATTTTTGCCAGGGGCCACGAGGTGTCTTTTTTCCACGTTTTTGGGCACCCTTGAATATAGTGATAAATTATATTATATACATTTTATTATTCCATTAATTACGTTATTTATATATTTATCTGCTATTTTTTCAGTCCTTTTTTAAAGATAATCCAACAGAACTCAGTAGGCCTATCTATATTTGTAAAAATATTACGGCAGCAAATTTACGTTTAAAATCACTTTTTGGAGCGCCATTGTCCCATATAAGCCTAATCACATAGTCCTGTATGTTCTCAACCACCTGTTGTAGCGTGGACTGGACCGCACATTGCCAATCAGCGGACCATTAATTGCGTGTCCAATGAGCGGCGGGACTACAATGGCAGAGTTAATGGAGGTCGTACAATGTTCATTAATGCGATGATGGAATGATAGGAGATTCCATTAGCCCCATTGCTTACTACCAGCCGTCGTTCTTCTATTCCTGTACAGAGTTCCACATCTCAACATGACTATCTGGCAGCTGAGAGCGGACCGCCGGATTACCGCCAGATTCGGCTGTATGGGACAGAGTCCGTGATGGGGATTGGTAGGAAAAACGCCTTGAAAACGGGGATCTATCTGCACTGCTCCAAAAGATATAAGCAGTTATCTTTCACATTTTGCCTGCAGTTTTGAACGCAAAAGTCTGAAGTTCTTAAATATCTCAGTCAATTTTGACTCAGTGTATACTCAAGGCAGACGTTTTGTCATATCATCAAGCAGCAGAATACAACGAAAAATGTGCGGAACTTTACGTAAATCGGTCAACAGTGTATTTACCGCAACAAACCGTAACAACGGTTGTTAGCACGTAAGTGTCGGCTGTAGGCCCATATATCGTTATACGTAAACACGGCCCTATACTACTTCGGTGAACAGCATACAATAGCACTTGCCTCTATATAATTGCTCGTTCACGCGACCTGATGCAGAATTGATTTTATCTGGTGCACTTGCACCACTGCCACATACTACATTCGCGTATGATATTATAATTAGCCTATATAGTGTTTTCGCAGCTTACATAATGCTGTATGTCTATATCCTGGACCTGGAGTGCAGGCTATACGCAGGTTCCGTAATGACACCGTAATGAACTCTTTAGCCTATATGCCGCGTATCTGCAAAAGCTCTATATTACAAGTTACAACATGCAGCATTAGACCTATTACAATAGGTCTAATAGGTCTAATGCTGCATGTTGTAACTTGTAATATAGAGCTTTTGCAGATACAAGACTGCTCTCTGGATAAAGACTGGATTCAAGATCAAAACTACCGGCAACGAATTAGCCAACATTGAATCCGCTGAGAATCTGTTGCTGCAACGTCAACTCCGTTGGCTGGGCCACGTCATACGTATGCCATCAAATCGGCTTCCTCGTCGTCTGCTCAGTGGTGAACTACAATTTGGACAGAGACCAGTTATACGGCCGAAGCTGCGCTGATCACATCAAGTCGATGCTCAGGAAATGCAATATTCCTGAATCCGACCTCGAGAGTCTACTATAGCAGCTGACAAAGAATCGTGGAGCTCATCTTGTGCTAGCCTACCGGACTGAAAAATCTCTCGGCAACATCAGAACAAGTAGCCAGTGATCACAGAGCTGGTAGACATGCAGCTTCTCAAGCAACTCCAGCCGGGCCCGCATGTCCCCAATGTGGCAGAATGTGTGCTTCAGACTTCGGTCTCTGCAGTCACCTTCGTATAGCCATTGCAGACCGCAAAACTAACACTCCAGCAGTACAACGTCATGGTCGAAATTCGACTGACTACTGCAAGCAAGCAAGCAAGTAATCTTTACAATGCACAAGTTGCAGCATTCGCGAAAAATCACAGTAAGCATACTGACTGAGTTCGTGACTTTCTTAAGCCCCGACCACACTGGCGATTAATGTAGCCGAAACGGCGACTATAATCACCGAAACTATAGTCGCCGTTCCGTTTCCGACGACTATAGTCGCCAGTGTGGACAGGGCTTTACGTGCCACTTTTGAATTAAAATGAGAAGCCCGGGCTATTGCTGGGAAATAGCCGATCGTTCGTACCGTACTTTAAACATTTACAGTTTTAAACGGGAGTCGGCTTTTGATGGTTGTTTATTTTGATGCACGACTTCTGCATTATGCATTACTTGAGCATTACGCGGCGTAGTTTTTGGGCGCTCAAGGTGATGAATGGAGGACTGGAGGGGTTGAAAGTTGTAAAATCGGGGGGCATATATATTCACTTGTTCAGACACTTCGGCTGCAGGGTGTATCGTTTAGGCACGATGCACAGCGTCATAGACAGACAGACAGACAGACAGACAGACGAGACAAACGGACAGGGACGACAGTGCAGTGCCAGCGACTAAAATTGGGTTTTCTACTTCGCTGGAGCTGCAGCTGCCACCTGGCGACTCTCTGCGTACCGGATTACGAATCATTGTGACACAACCGTGCATTCAGTATTCAACTATTCACCGGCGTCACCGCCTCACAGGTGTAGCATACCGTAAAACTTCTATTAAACGCCGGGTCCCGAATAAACGCCGGGCCTCTAATAAACGCCGGGGTTCAGAGGCCAATGTTCTAATAAACGCCGGGTCTCAAATAAACGCCCGGGTCTGCTAAATACAGATCTGTCAAGAGTATCAGCCATACACTAGTTACGTCATAGCTACCCCCAATACTTAGTGCTGACGCAGAAAATAACTGTTTTTTAGCTAAATAAGTAGATATAAATGCTGAGAACTAAATGAAGAATAAAATTAACATAAACAGGGAACATTGGAACAAATGACATTAATAAACGCAGGGGGCTCGAGGCCAGTGTTCTAATAGACGCCGGGTCTCCAATAAATGCCGGGTCTCTATTAAACGCCGGGGTTTCGAGGTCCGTGTTCTAATAAACGCCGGGGGCGTTTATTAGAAGTTTTACGGTAATATAACTGAACTGCACGATATCGCAGTTTCTAGCTGCTGGCATGCTACCGTACATAAAGAATCAACATAATATTATATACAACTTAAAAATACAGATTCACGGAATCGGAAGCCACCGTGAAGTGTCAAGTTGAATGTTTAGGCCTATTGTAATGTTCATAATACCACAGTAGGGCTACACTAAGGCGCCGAAGGTGCCTTACTCTACTGTGTTCATACTGTGATAAAGAGTGCAAGAGATGGGCCTAGAGGGCTTAGCCTGCGCTCGTATCGCTACATATACATGTAGGTCTACATCGTCGTCATGAGACAGGATGTTGCCTCTCAAAAATGCACTGGCGGCAGGGCCATGGAGCTCGAAGCAGAACCTCCCAACGTTGTGGTAGGGGACAGAGCCCCAGCTCCCAAGAATTTGCAATACTGTGACAGTGCAGAGGGACGATCGAGTGTTGATTAAAGTTTCAAGACAGAAGAAGCCCTACGGAGCTAAAATATTTTAATTGAGAAGGATTGGACTATGTCAAGCCTGCAGAAGAATCTGATTCAATATCCATGTAGCACCAACACGGAGAGATGATGTAGGAGGAGAAAGCGTATGCTACCGTTAGCACTAAAGCGCAAACTCCATTCCTTCGATTTGTACTTCGATCGAAGTTACGGAGTTTGGGCTTAAGTCACTTTCCTTTGGTGCACAACAGGCACGGGAGGCTGCTGCTTTGTCCCCAAACAAACAACACTTTAACAGCTGTCATTTCACGATGTGCATAGTAACGTAAGCAGCTGCTCCCAAAATTTGTTCTTTGCCAAGCAACAAATACTCTTGCCCCAAGAAAAATTGTGGCTGGCTACGTGCCTGGTGCACAAACTCTTCATGAACCAAGAAAATCAGTCGTGAATGCATCAAACAGTCCGCCAGATCTCACGGTAAAATAAACATTTGATTTCATCGCAATCACTTCACTTCCTGCTGTGTTGTTTCACTGAGTCATGCGACTATTGCTATGTTGGAAACTGCGATATTCGACGTCGGAGTTAGCTTTACACTTTGATAATAACATAGCTATGACATTTTCAATATTTTGTCGCAAAGTTTGTTTATTATGTCATGATAACATTCATAATAATAAGTTTGGGGCAAATTCTAACTCTGGGCAGTAATTAATTTGCTGCCCAGACCCCAGAGTTTAGATCTGCCCCTCCCCCTTCTATCCGATTAGGCCTATGTATGTTTAGATCAAAACTTCCGTGGCCTGGCTACAATCTGTTACTCGTCAAGTTACGGATGAACTTTTAATAAATTTTTCGAACGGTATTGATTTAGGTTATTGTGACAAATACAATCGATTTGATTTACTGGTGATCGTGAACTCACGCTGTGGGAACACTTAAAGTTTTAAGCTGCAGTATCTCGCTTCCGAAGACTGCTATGCATGCTCTTTTTTGCTTCGTGCTGAGTTGCGCCAACAGATGGCATCACCAAGCTGACCAGCACTGGGATGAATGATTTCTCGGACGATGTCGAGTTTCTTCGAAAGTACGAATGCCAAAATTGAAACATCTGAATGGCGTCGCGCCAATAGAGCTGGCTGTCGCCGCTACTGGCGTTCAGCCTGTGAGAGTCAGCTGCACGGCGTCCTGCTTTGTGCATAGCGAGATAGAGCCATCGCTGGCGGTGCTACTATAGCAAGCAGAGAAATAGCAGGATGACATCCAGTCGAACTTGCGACACGGCCAACTGACGTCGTTTTTATCGTTTCCTTGCTGTCGATTTCTGCTTGTCGGCTGACTAAGTTGCCATAGCAACTCCAGGTAAAATGTCGTTATAATTAACCTGTTACTCAGTACGCGGTGGTCAATACTCAGTAGAATGTGACAGTTTACTTTCGACGATAATTCGACTACATCCTAAGAATTTATTAAAACATTTTACGCCGTTTAAACTAAAAAACGTCCACGTGCTTGTGCTGCTGCTGCAATGTACCACATCACATGAATGCGTATGTATGATATCTGGCAAGTGTAAAAACACGAAACTGACATATTAGATGAACAGTTTTTTTCGCGCGCTGTCGAAATATTTTTTTCGGGCAAAGATGGCTCAGACGGTCAGACCCCTAGAAAAAGTTGGCCCGTATACGCCTACAGTTCATGTTGCGTTTGCGTTTGTGGTGAAGTAAGTCGACAGCGCCTCTGAAGTTACGACCTAACGGCACTATAAAAAT
>Ga0056131_1000396_pt1 | contig 10607 bp, 7 predicted proteins | sample WorMetLIZISLAND1_2_FD_67480 | JGI IMG/M metagenome (GOLD analysis project Ga0056131, IMG submission 67480) | Marine gutless worms symbiont microbial communities from Max Planck institute for Marine Microbiology, Germany - Olavius clavatus LIZARD... ...
GTGCAACAACTCATGCACAATGCAATATTAACCGCACTCCCAAAATTCAGCACGTGTCGCCCCTCAGCCCGGCGGCTAAGACGATAATTTTACTTGAAACACAGAATGACTGGACTACTGTACAGACGCGGCAACATACACACATACACTAGTACAATAAGAACTGCCTGTATATTCACAAAGTATATAGGGTGGCCAAAAAATGTAAGTCACCGAGTTTTTGTCGTATAACTTCGACAGATAGCGACCGATTTTCAAATCTCCAACACTGGCACATTCAATTCTATTTCTTTTTTTGTTTTACTTTTTTCTACTATTTATGGAGAATAAAGCCGAATATACAGGTTATTCCTTAAAAGTTGCAAAAAGTGTGCCATATAATTAATTTTGAACCGTTTGTCTTAGCATTGCGCTGTTTTCATGAAAATGCGCAGCAGAGACTGCTGTTATAACTTATAACCGATCGATAAAAGATATTTCTCTAGTTGGTAAACATCCCTTGTTAATTGGCCAGAAGTAGCTGCACGTGCGCATTTTTTTTGTGTGGAACACCCTGCATATAATTTTGCAATGAAGTGACTACAACGATCCAACCACCCAAAGCAATCAAACCACCCACTAACAGCTTTTATGGTCACGAATTTAGCATAAGACTTTTGTTTGGTTGACGGTTTGGATTAGTGGTAACGTCGTTGGGCAGATCAACAAAGTTACTCTACGTCGAGCCGGGTTAGTACTCAGATGGGTAACCGTTCGGGTATGGGGCCTACCGTCTTGGTATTTAACCAAGCCACCCAGGCCAACTCAGCCTGGTCAACTCATCCCTCCGTGGGTAGGCGAAATCAGTACTAGCGATGGTTGCGGCTACCGCTAGGGAAGGAACGGCGAGTTCTGCATAACAGTAGGCTCTGTGACCAGGACTGCTGGCATAATGACCTAGTTGATTAAAGGCGCTGGTTGCTAACTGAGCCGGCCATCCGGCAAACTTGTATGCTAGCTTAATTGGGTTTCACCCTCGCCGGCTCAAAGTGCCTACAGGGGATGAGCTCCCTCGCAACGGATCTAGGTCTCTGCGGAATGTTCTTCTTTCTAATAAGCACTTTATGGCAATTTACTGCTGAATAGGGGCCTACAGATGAAATAATTTTTGAATATCGGTCACTATCTGAACAATGTTATGACAAAAGTTTGGTAGCTTATAGTTTTTACGTGCCACCCGGTATATACAGATATATCAATGATTTGTCGCTTTTACAAGGACGGCTGACAAGACGACTTGCTATGTACAAAACACAATATTATATCATAATTTATAATACACAATAATATTTCATCGAATTCATTAAAATTTGATTTGTGGCATAAATATATACCACAGAACTGTGCGGCTGTGATGTTTCTTTGGAGCATCAATTTCATTTGAAACATTTTGAAGACCGAAAGTTAATTAATTATAATTGTAATTAGTTAAGATATAGTAATTGCCATAATAAAAAAAAATAATAGTAACATTGCATTAAGTTTTCTCAATGCAGGCTCTTCGAGATAAAGAGACATATAAAAAATAGGCCGTTGTTGATTCTTGAGAATTAAAATTATATACTGTTATACTTTTTCAAGAAAGGAATAATAGGCCTATTGGTATCAATAAATTAGCATACAGTGCACTAAAATTATTTAAATAAATAGCGAACCGAACTGTATATGCTATTACAAACCGCACAGCCCTAAACTACACACAGTGGTAAAGTTAATAACAGCCTGTATATAGGGTGAGTCGATAAATACCGCAACAGCTGCGACCAGTTGTGTCATGAAATTGCTGTGAACTGAAACAGCAGCATGCACAAAACGGCTACGATTTTCTTATTCCTCTAATCCTTTATCTCAGATTCACAAAACAAAATTAGTTGTTAAAAGTCAAATCTGTTAATGACGTTCTGGAGACAAAGTGTCATATAATATGACACTGTATGTATCAAAACAAAGATTTTCATTAGAAACTTCTTTATGCAACTGCGTTGACTTGATGGTTTCTGGTTATACGTTCAGATAAACTACAAACTCCTACATCGATTTTTCTCGATTCAAAAACAATTCCTATCTGATGGATGCATACTACCATGTTTTATGACTGCAAAAGCTTAGTTTTTCGTAAGAGAGCTGAGATGCTTTAAACACCCATTTCCAGCAAAAATGGCAAATACAGCCTACACGTCAGCTAAAAACACAATAAATCTGCCATTAAAATGCTATTAACTCAAGCACGTAGCCAGCCTCAATAATGTTTTTTGGGGGGGTCAATGGAGTGTTTAAGGGGAATAGAAGTGGAACAATATTTTGTGCGGGGCAGTTGCTTCATACGTAGGGCTAAATGCACATCATGGCTAGTTTTTAGTTTCTACTTTACGGGATCTATTCTTATCAGGCGTAACATTTAAACCGTAATGTTCAAGTTTATCTTCATAAAATATAGGGTTAGGTTTAGGATTAGGGTTAGGGTTTTTGCTGATACTACAATCGTCCCACCTCCCCATATTATAAACTGACAGCTGTTAAAATAGTGTTTGTCCGATTTTTGGGGAGGGAGGAGGGGGAATAATGCACAACTTTGGGTGGCAGGCTCCCGTGGCTACGTGCGTGCTTGAACTTGAATTTTACGGTCATGGTACTCCAAACCCATGGCATAACCCATGCCATTATATTGACTAATATTTGGGAAAATGCATTGCGGCTCAGCACCCAAATGTTTTTGGGTTATGGCGCCTGCATGCCCCCGTAGCGGCCCATGATCCAAGCAGAGACGTACATGGTCCAAATTCCTTGACCCAACCCAAAATCCAACAGAACCGACCCAAATTTTAGTATGGACACGACTTGACCCGACCCGACCGAACTGGCGGATTTAGGATAATATTATGGGGGTGACTAAACAAAATGGGCTCCCAAGTCACAAACCTTTAACGATTTATGCGACATAAGATAGTGTCGTAATTAGCATATTTTTTGATAATCTGAATAAAAAAGCTGCAAATTTCAGGCGAGACATTATTTTATTTACTCATTATAATAGACAGACATTTTTTGGGTTGGGTCCAGTAGTGTTGGGTCCAATTAACTACTTAATCCAATCCAACCCATGGATGGACCCGAACCATGTACATCTGTGGATCCACGAACGTGCAATACACGAACACTGTCAATGACGAATGTCTCTATACATGAGTAAGTCTATTTATAGATCGGCTATTTATAGCTCTCAGCAGGTGCGCTCGAGCTCGGAGCTGCAAGGAGACGCCGGTCTTCCAGGCTGATTCCACGTCGGCGAGTGATGAAGGTCAACAGAGGTCATTCGCCCGAGCTCGTTCAGTTCTTTAATCTGCTGTTTCTCCTTCTTTACCTTCATGCGTCGGTTCTGGAACCATATCTTGATCTGCCGCTCGGTGAGGCAGAGCGCATGCGCGATCTCGATGCGACGTTTGCGCGTGAGGTAGCGATTGAACTGGAACTCTTTCTCCAGTTCGAGTGTCTGATAGCGCGAATATGTCTGTCTACCGCGTCTTCGCTGCGAAGAGTTTGGTCCTGCACGCACACGCAGACACATCACGGCATCTCATTGTACTCGAAAACCAAAATAACCATTTAATTTCCTGCAATTCATATACTTGTTAACAAATATTTACATCTTTATTTCCAGTGGCGGTTGTAGGAAAAAATATTTGGGAGCCTGGCCCCTCATCATTTGGGAGGCAACAAGTACAACGGCTAAGCGAAATTACTATAGAACCAATTAGAATTTGGGGGGACTGGGCAAAATTTGGGGGAGGGGCTGTAACCCCCTGGCCTCAACATAGAATTGTCACTGTTTATTTCGCCAACAAGCAGCATATAGAAACAACGGAGTACATAAGTAAATTATTTACTTATTTCAATCACACATTTCTGTTAAAAATTTCTTATGTGATTTACATTTTGTTCATAAATTTGCGTGTTATGTATTGTGTGTTAGCTACCTTGTAACGTATTCTCATTATAATAAGTCATTTAATGAACAGAAATATCGGTAAATAGAGTAATTTATAATATGGTTTCGCCATTTATAAAGTACCACGGTATAATCGGTGTTTCATAAATTATTTTGGAATAATTTCTTTTAGCATTTCACGAGAAAAGATTCAATCAACTAAATTTTAAGATAATATAATTGAAAAAAAAAACAATAAAATCAAAACACATTATTTTAGAGGTGAAAAAGTAACGACTGAGCATGCATGCGAGTGATCCTCATAAAATGTTAATCTCTAAAATTGTATCTCTAAAAATTCAATTAATGACTGACGGACAAACCAAGGTGATACCAACTAAAATTTGCTCAAAGTACATTAATGAAGCCAACTGCATGCAAGCCGATACACGCATAATTATAGATTCATATTATATCGTTCTCTCATATGCTTGGCTTTGTACATGTATTTACTGAAACTTTGGTATAACTCCTGCCTCTATCTTTATCTTTATCTTTAAGATAGGCCAGTTCCCCAACCTGTGATTTATTATTTATGCTCATATCTGCCCGGGTCATAGGCCTATACTGTGCTTGCTACGTATTTGGGTCAAAGGTCATAGGTCAGTGGTCAAGGTCATTCGGCATTAAAAATATAATCGTTACTGATGGGTGAAGTCTGTGTGTTTCTGACTCGGATTAAATGATTTACATTACAAAACAGAAACGCAGATGACGCCGAATAAAAACCATGGCTATTAATAGAGAAAGCGGACTGGAATAGCTGCAGTTGAACAATCCTGCAGCCATTTGGATGGTGCATGCAGTAAAAAAGCAATATTGTGTAGCCTTGTCGTCTCTATATGCGCGGGTTTTATGGCTGCAGCGTGACAAGGCTACACATGTTTGTCTGTCTGTCTGTCTGTCTGTACCATGGTACCGTCGACGCGCTGCTCGTGGTATAGCAACATAAAATTTTATTGCCTATTACGTTATGTCTGTGCAGTCCGTCTGTGTACAGTCTCGGCCCTGCAGATGAGTCAATTAAACGACGCACATTCCAGTTACTTTGTAACTATATCTCTCTTGTAGCATGAAACGTCGCTGTTGATTTATACACATGCACACGTAAAAAACATTCGGCTATTTATTATATACCGTCGCTGCATTTTATGTGAAATTATTAATTAACCTACGGCGAACGGGCGAAGGTATTTTCACTTCAAGCACTTTGGTAATAATTGCTCATTTTGGGCCAAAATTACACTAAAATGATTTTTGAAAAAATTGTATATACCTGGCGATTATTTCTTATTTACAAGTAAGTAAAGTAACCGGTAGGCCCATGGTCGGGAGGCTGTTGCAATGGCAGCTGATGACGCTTTAACGTAAACATACAGTTTTAAGAAATGCGTGATGATAGACGAGTGGACGGTTATGCAGCAAATGTTATAAATATCGGTAAAATAATGTGTGATTAAATCTTTACGAGGTAGTGTAGCTACAAAAATCGTGTTAGGTGCACGGCATCGTCCATCTGCAAATTTTTATAGGCCTATAAACCTATATAGTCCTATAGTATATGAGAAAATTGACTGAGAATATAGACAAAGTTATTGCAACGAAAGAAGGTGTATTAGTTTTTTCGGTCCACCCTGTACATTATAATTATATACTGTATTAACGCCGCACCTTGCAGACTTAGTTATACGGTTATACGTTGGATTTTGGATGGGTGTTTATGTGGCCTATACTTTCAATCGCATTTCACATCAATACGATGCTGTGCATGTCGAAATATCGATCGTGGCCAATCGCGCACAGTGCAGCTGACACTGACAACTTGCTGCAGCTATACATGTTCAATAATTTACCCGACGAAATGTTCCATCAATTTGTAAGTAAGATATAGGCCCTATATTGCGTTTGGAAATCTCGAAATGCTAAGTAGACTATACATTGTACGGTGATCATTACTTTTATAATATTTAGTTAAGTCTCATATAGTTAAGTTTTTATTCCATCTATTTTTTTATATTTCTTCTGTCTGCCATTTACGGTGAATAAATATGTGTGTGTTATAGTCTATCAGTATACAAATGTGCATGTATGCAACAGTTTTGTTTATTGTATTTTTTAAATTAACTGTTTGTTGCTACCATATTATGATGAATAAAGATGATTATATTATACGGTATTCAACGCAACGTGCATGCAGGTTTGTTACGGTAGATTGCATTGGTCCTATACGTGGTGTTTATTTACGTGGCCTACTTTATAAAGTCGCACAGAGACAGAGTTCTGCTAAACTAAACCTAAAGCAGCCGGATGATGAAATAAATGTTTGCGTAAAATTATTTAACTAAGTGGGAGTCAAGAAAGTCCGTTTTATTTCTTTCACGGTTGCCTTAATATCATAAATCTTATTATGACCAGAGAATTAATTTTCACAGGCATCCGCTTGTCTCCATAAATTGTGCCACATCAGGCTTACATAGACCGAAGTAGGCCATGCGGCCACCGTGCTATGTATGTAAACTATATAATGCGCGGTTCAGTTGAAACGCCGACCGACTCGACGCAGTTCACGTAGAACTCTTGCATCTATCACTCTGTCGGTCGCTCGCTTGTAAATCTCATGGCACGCCAACCCGAGCTCCCAGCCGCCAAGCCAAGTCGTACATCATGACTGGCACGGATTGCTTCCACTTCGACTGCACAGAGCTGCCGGCCCGGCACGCGACGGTCGAGGCTTAGCGCCGCCGACCCCCGCTAGCTGGTATCAGGGGGGCCGCGCTGTTGGTGTCGCAGATAAACTGAAGCATGGCATGAACACATGCCGGGTTTAATCTGCTAAACGTCTCTCCGCGTAAACAGATTTCACGTCTCGACGGCACGTCATCGACTTTGGTCTGCATGTTAACTTGTTAACTCTTTCAAGTAGTCCGGTAGAAGTGGCGGTGACACTGAACAGTGTATTGGACTAAAGAGTTAGCGATAGGATTGGTAGTCCCTTAGCCCGATAGTCCGATGTTTTGCTAAGAATGACCACTGCAGAAGTGGGGTTGAACTGGGTACAAAATACAAATCCTTTCAATAGTGGCCGAATTATCGCCGTTTTTACTTGAATTCAAACTGAAATGGCGGCCATTTTGGACGCCATCTTGAATATCTCAAAATGCTCAAGGGCGACCAAAGTCCATCCGGCGGATTCTGCAGAATAAAAGACCACCTGGGCTACCTCTAAGATATTTCCCCGTTCGGTGAAAATATCCCATTTATCTGCTAGATTAAAGTGGAGTTTACGTCGTTATTCTGACTTCGTACACATGCTCGTGCCGCACCCGCAGCATGTCAGGGCTGTAATTGTCATTTAATTTTGCCCATTCTTATAGCGAAGTTATCACGAACGTGCTAGCGCCATACTCCCTGCTAAATGGTCCAGATTTGAGATGGCCGCAGAAGCAGGATAATGATGAAGATAAATGGGCTATCGCCAACGGCTGCTGGTAGTTCCAAGATGCGGGACCACATACGGTGAAGCTGCATGATGCGAAACGTGACAGTCGATTGCGCGGTGTCAGGTTACACTCGCATAAACCATATAATGCGTACAGTCACGTTAAGCATTTAATCTGTTGCCGAACTACAACCTTCTCAGCCTCAGATGCAATGTCGATCCCATTTATTTAGACTTCACGACGGGTCACTATTTTTCGTATTGCAGAGGTCGAACTCCTGACCTCATAGCTGGCAAGTAAGCACTTATTGTTACACGATTCATAAAATAGCTTAGATCTAAACTTTATATATTATGTCACTGGCAAGTTCCTTCCTGCTGCAGACTGGAAGATATATCACGAAAAACTTGACTCCAACAGACGTAAGAATCCACCGGTTTATCGATCAGCGTTGTACGCCAGTGATGTCAAGTCTGTACCGCTCGTTGTGGAGATCGCTATACACACACGACCTTCAGTCAGCAGTATATATAAACGCAGCAATGACTGAGCGAGCGAGTTACTGTGCACAGCTAGACTTGCTGCAGCATTCATGGACAGTCGCAATAGTTTCCCAGTATTTTAGTCCTATAATCAAACAGCTTAATTTTCTGGCAAGTTCACGCTGTATTATCACATGCAGTTGTTGCAATACAGGACGGTACTCGATTTACCTACCCCGGAGGGATGGAAGGCTGAGTTGACGTAGGTGACTTGTTACATACCGAGATGGTTTACCCGCCCGCAGACGGTCACCCATCCAAGTACTAACCGGGCCCAGTGTCGATTAACTGCGTTGATCGAAGCCAACACGCTAACCACTACACTACGCCGCCACCCATTGTATAAGCTTATGCCTTTTGGGTCTGTAATATATGGCAGTCAGCCAAAAATGGTGCACAGACAAGCTTGAAAACATTTAACTGATTTCAGAACTGTCTTGTCGGGGTATGACGATATATGGTACGTGCACCCTCATGGCCTTCAGTACTCGTACTTGAACTTCTGCATGCATAAAAACTGGCCTTTGGAGGAGCGGGCTGAAGCAGTCGCTTAACACGCAGTTTCACGGCTGACGTCATATAGCATGCCGGTCTTTGGTTAATGGTTAATGCTTGCTAATTTTGCTGCAGCCATGGAAGCTAAGGAGCTGACCTACATGTACAGGATGCGGCAAAATAAAGTATCCCCTATTTTTGCCAATTTCTTAGCAATCGCCCGGAATTTTGACGTGAAATTTTACAGGTTTATTCCAGTCTATAATCACGTAACAAGGCGAAAGGGCATTTCATTATCTGTAGCTAAGAAAAAAGTGATCGGATTTTTCAGTAACCACATATTATAGTCATTTCTCAGGTTCACCGTCTGCAGAACGAAAGGCGCAAAAAATCCGTATTAAAAGTTTGAAACAGTAAGAGAATATCAAATGACGCTTGGCCATTTTATGCAGGCACGAACTGGTTATAAGTGTGTAAAATTTCGCGTTAAAATTCCAAGCGGTTGCTCAGAAAATGGCTTCAGAGGATACTTAATTTTGCCGCACCCTGTATAACGGCGCCCCGTTTGCAGTGTTTACATAGTGTAGCGACGCAGAGCGGATTCGCAGTTTGACTGTGCAGTGCGCAGTGCAGCTATCAACGTGCTATCCAGTCAGCTGCTAACTATAATACACAGACACCCTTTCCGACGTTTGGTTGACAGTTCTGGTCTCGATCAACCAAGTTACTCTACGCCGGGCCCGGTTAGTACTTGGATGGGTGACCGTCTGCGGGCGGGTAAACCATCTTGGTAGCCTATGTAACAGCCACCGACGTCGACTCAGCCTTCTATCCTCCGTGGAACGGGGTAATATGAATATGGCAACTACAGGGCTGAGAAATACGGTTTACCGGCTCAGGCTGCTTATGCGGGCCTGTGGCTCAAGCTGGTTGACTTGATCCAAAGGTCGGCGGCCGCTTGGCGCTGTGCTGTATTCATCAAGTGAACCGAGTGAACTCTCACAATGGGTCTATACCCTGATGGCAGCAGTATAATCATTGTCCTGGTTATTATAAATTATTATTATTATTATTATTATTATTATTACTGGGCCAACTTTCAGCGATGTGCATGCATATGGAGGCTCTGGATATTCTCTCTGGCGGGATTTTTTAAAGCATATTTGGGGTCAAGCGATCTCCGCGTTTGCCGTCGTTCACACCCGCCATGCAGTGACTGCAAATGTGGACTTTGATACGGTTGAATAGAATCAGTGTTGGCCAGGCCTGCTATAGCCGACTGAACGACGAACAATGATGTATGAACGTCGGTATGGCCGGGAGCGGTGTGTGGTCTATATAGAGGCCAAGGTCGCTTATTGCAAGGCGCCGCTCGCGGCGGCCTCTACAGCTGTGTTGGTTGCCCGGCATTCACATAGGACTATCTATATGGGCTGTGCAATATATACAGTACACATCGCTATGTTCTCTGGCCAGGGCCAGGCCGTACACCGTTATTCGCTCCCAACGCATGCACGCAACGCCGCCGCCCGGTCGTATATATTCATTATTCACGACCGTTAAAAAACCTGCGCCCGTTTGACATACAAGCAGCTGCGTGGCGAGATGACAAGTCCATTCGTCAGACCTGGTTTCGTATTAGTGTGTTTCTCTATTCTATTTTTAGACACAACACACATGCTAGTATTTTTGTAATTTATCGCTTAATAGTTCTCATTTGCGGTCTGCGATCATTCTGGGCGCTACAGCAACATCGCCAACGTTACAGCGAACAGTAAAAAATGTGAAGGTGCGTAAACTTTGTGCATTTTTTCCTGCAACACCCTGTAGATCTCCCCGGGGTTCGGCGAAAATACAGGACCGGAAATGCAGGATCAAATACTCGAGCGGGTATTAGTGTGTTTTCAATAATGGTGTCTTCACGTTTGTGTGACTGACTATTGGATTTGTGCTTCACTTTTATTAAACGCCAGTATAGTATGACAGCTGCTTGTAGTTCCCATTGCGTTACGTTGAACGTTCCGAAATTAAACACTGTAAAAACGGTGTCCTCCCATTTCGCCCAATCCCATTTCGCCCAATGGGTTAGGGTTAGAGGGTTAGGGG
>Ga0056131_1000397_pt1 | contig 10599 bp, 8 predicted proteins | sample WorMetLIZISLAND1_2_FD_67480 | JGI IMG/M metagenome (GOLD analysis project Ga0056131, IMG submission 67480) | Marine gutless worms symbiont microbial communities from Max Planck institute for Marine Microbiology, Germany - Olavius clavatus LIZARD... ...
TCCGACGATGTTCAGTGCATGCGCGATGTTCAGCGGCCTCTGCGTTGCTCAGGTTCTCTTGCTTCTTCCACTTCGTTCGACGGTTTTGAAACCATATCTTCACCTACAACCAATCACAATGGACCATTTCAGCCGCTTATTATTACATACAGTTCACGAAGTTAAAACTATACACATCTCGGGCCGATTTCGAAGCCTGGGGACGCCTTCGATGTGCTTCCTATTTATTGTCGGTGAACGTCCATCGTAGACCTACACGGCAGTCCACCGTCGGCGATCGGGACTTCCCTGTTGCTGCTGCCCGTACTTTTAACAGTCTGCCCCAACATGTCACGTCCGCATCGCCCTCTATGTCTGTTTTCCGAAGTCGCCTCAAGGCTTTCCTCTTCCCGTGACTTTTACCGCAACCTTTGTAGTGCCTGCGCAGTGACAGTTGTTAATTCAGACACTAAAGTCGTTCTTTTTGCTTGCTTACTTTACTTACATGACACTAGCGGTGGCGGTGCTGACATATTCACATAGTTTGATCGTTGTACCAGCAACGGAATGAGCATGTTGTGTCAGAGCTTCGTGAAACGTGGTTACTTCGATGTCTTTTGACCTCTGAATTTTGAAATGGCACCGACAATTACGAGCGTTTTGTTACGCACGAAATTTGTAGGTTTTCCGTACTAGAGTCACGAACCTTAATGATACATGCAACTGCACAACTATGTTGGCGGCGTGATGCCTCTGAAGACTTTGTAAGTCTTCAATTTACGGAGGAATATTTTCAACAAGTATCAAACTGTATAGCCATCCATTCGTTATATCTGTGGCGGATTTTATTTTAAAGCATATAACGACATTGTTTCCTATGAAATAAAATGGCTGGTTACGGTTGTCATTAGAGCTTGTGTACCAAATTTTAACTTTCTGAGACTTTATCTTTTATCAGGAATTGATTCAGGAATTGATCTCTTAGCGCTATACTCATTATCATATTCATCATCTTATTCATCTTCTTGGAGTGACCATCTTCAAAAAAAGCCTTTAAAAAATAAAACGGATCTGGATGAAATTTGGCAGGACTGTTTGTCAAGTAAATACTCATCGATTGACTGAGTCTGATTTTCGATTTGACGGCACACTTTTAAGATGGGGTCATGACGGTCTCACGCAGAAAAGTGTTGCCACCTGGTGAGTGAACACGAAGCGTCTGCCCGACGCCTACGCAGCAGCGTTCCGCCGGTTCCTGATACTACACTAGTACTTCTGAAGTTAAGCGCACGGGACTGACAGAATGACAGACAGACAGACAGACGGTCGGACGGAATGCAATGCGTGATGTGGACTCCTGTAATGCATTAAAACATTACTGTTCGACGACAACAAATTGTCATCGTGTCTACTGACGCCTATCAAAGTTACGTATCGTAAAAGCCTGTGGTGTTCAGGTGTGTAACGGCACGGGTGACACCTGCAGATTGGATAATGACACCTGATGCAGCTAGGCTATATTCTCTCACCTGAGTCTCGGTAACGCTGAGCAGTGCCGCCATGCGCGCCCGTTCACTTAGCGACAGATATTTCTTCTGCTCGAACTGTTTTTCCAGCTCGAAGATCTGACGCCCGGTGAACGTCGTCCTCGCTTTCTTCTTCTTGTCGGCGGCCGACGGCGCCAGTGTGGGACCAGGCGTCCCCGTCACGGCGGCGCTCGTGTCGGAGCCGGCCCTGTGAGATGCTGCGCAGCCGCTGGTAGCTGACGACGGAGATCGCTGCTGATGGTTGCCATCATTGCTGTCATTGTCTAGTTTACGTGCTGTTGCCGCAATTGAATTCATGTCTGCGCTCGAGGTCCCTATACAAATAAAATCATTCACATGGTATTTAGTGGTCATCTTCATGTTTTTCATTAGAAGTTAGTCAAACGTTACTTATTTTCGAACACGAAGTGTCTACCCAGCACACGACCGGCAGTAGTAGCATTGAACAACGTAGACTTGATATAATTGAGTACCATGATTAAGTGTATATATGAAATCAAGTAAAACTAAAATTAAACGGGATGCATGACAATACTCAGCGTGATGGCTTCCTTCTTGTACTAAAGATGCCAAAATTTTGAGAGAAACGAATGTGAAAATTTTCGTTATCATTGCAACAGAGGTCGGTCGGGGGAAGTTTAAATGGCGTCTGTCAGAAAGTATAGGCCTATATATTTTCCTCACCTTGACGTCAGTAAACCAAGTTGAGTGCTTTGATGTTTAAGAAAACTGGAAGTCGTTTATTTTCATAACGCCAATATAACACAGCAATGAAGGCGAGCTACATAATTCAAACTCAAAGTTTGATGTTACGCCAATTTAAAATGCACGTGATATAACTCCGCCGTCTCCGGAAAAAGCAGTATATTAATGGAAAGATATACATGTACGTTAAAAAGTACACAAAATTTTGTGTAAAAATATCCACACGTTATATACTGAATAGTCACATTTTCAGATGTTTGGGTTTAAGCCAAACTACGTGAAGTATCTGTAAGCATCTAAATCACGAAGAGGGCACTATTATTAAATGGTTTTAAATACAATTTGTATTTACTGTAATCTAAATACCGAAATTGGTATTTGATATTTAAACTTTAAAGACGCTTTCTAGAGTATTTAGCAAAGTATACAAGTATTGCAGAAAATAACGATACTGGCGATATGATATTCCATAACGTAGGTCTACGCTAAAACACACAAACCGGCTACTTCAGTATAAGGTACATGTTGGAAGTGACGATGCGGAAATTAGAAGCACCAGAAGTTTGGCCGACTGCTGAAATTCAAGACTCAATTAGGCATTTCACGCTAAACACACAAAGTAATGCTAAAGATGGAAATGTATACCATTGTCTGACATGTAGTCGACGTCGACATCAGACGGTGGAGTGCGACTGGTAGACGACTCTGAGCCTGCACTGTGATGTCGACAAGTCACTGTCCTCGCCAGTCGTAGGTCCTCGGCGGAGCGCTGTTCACTGCCGGGCGACGTCGTCACGTCATCGGCGTTACTGCTCAGCGACGGCGGAGACGGCGACATCGAAGTCCAGAGACCGTTTCCGTCGACCTGCTTCGCCGAGACCGAGTTGCTGGTTGGCGACGATCGCACCTCATCGTCATCGTCGTCGTCCTCGTCGTCGCGCAGGTTGAGTATGTCGGCGATGTAGTGTCGTGTCGGTCGACGAGCGACCTCGGCCGGCGGCTGCAGCAGCTGCGGCGGCCGAGGATCGACAACACCGTGATGCAGGGCGTCGTACCAGCTGCCACGAGACGCCATGTTGAAAAACATCACCGGATATCCGGTCCCGATGTAGCTCTGCATTATCGCGGTCCAGTGCAGTTGAAGGAAATCACGCCAGGAAATAGCGTTGACAGATCGAGACAGCCGTCAAGTTCACACGTTATCCAGTATTATCGATGACACTAAATCGACACAATCCAAGTTGCAACTTGTTGTATATGCAGTTTTGTACACATAACATTTAACTCGAAATTCATATCTTAACGCACTTGCTTCGCTGTCACAAAACACTATTTGCTGCCACTGTAAATACTGGGACAGTAACAGCAGGTTGTTGGGGGTGATATTCATCTATTCAGAGAGGTTTCTACACCCTTCCCTCCAATTTTTGTACAACACCCCAGGGCTTCCTCTCCTGATAACTCCATAAATAACTCACACGGGGTGCTGAATGTTGCTTTTACAGTGCAACACGTATCACAAACACCTCAGACAGTCGCGGCCTACCCAGGCCTGACCCCCGCCCTGAGCTCGACATGGAGCAAATTCTAGAAAACAACACCCTGTGTCTGCTATCAAAAGTATGTATGCCTGCTCACTGTGGATATACAGACCGGAAAACCAAGAAGATAACTGCACGTATAATGATGCAGAGCTGTGAGAAGGCGACGCTGATCTCAGTGACCAGTCTGAGTTCTTCAGCCTCAGACCAGCGTCGCTGTCTGAGATCTTCTTACGTAATGAACAGACAAAAACAAATAATGGTGACAGTTGGCGATTCTTCATTTCGACAAATGAACTGCGCCGCGGTACGTGTTAGCAATGATTATCTGATACACCTGTACGCGTAGGTCGACGTACCTGTAGTGATGCGATTATCGCATGTCAGCGCTCAGACGTAAATTAATTAAAGTAGATAAAAATCGTAACGTATACACGTAACGGCTTGATACGGCATCTACAGCAGCAGAAGCAGGAGTGTAAGTTCACAGTTAAGCGTCGAACTGACGACTGATGGATTGTTGGCAAGTAGCGACGTTCAATCTACCAGCAACTACCAGTCACCGACGCCACGATCAGATCGACGAATCCTATTGGACACGCTCGACTCCGGCCTAACTATACAGGCGACTCAGTTACATCGACAGACCGGATTAGCGCAGAACGCTTAAAGCACTGATGCCGCGGCTGCTGCAGCTATGCTACTGCAGCTGATGATGATGATGATGATGGCGTGGATGCCATCACCGGTCATTACGATTCAGTACAGTTAGTTGTAACATACCAGCGCGTTCGAGATCACTTTACACTTTACAGTTAACGCGCTATAGAAATTACTTACCTTTTTTACGTCTGTTTAGTTTCTGCTGATCTCAGTACTTGAATGATTGCTGCAGTGTATACGGAGATTGTATCTACTACCTTACCCGCATGACTGTCTGTCGCTATCAGTTAATTACATCACTAACGCCACTATTATCAGCATTAAGTAGGCTTCTGTGATAAATTAATATATATATACATATATATATATACATCTTTATTCATCAGCGATACTGATAGCAAAAAAACAAGAAAAAAGAAACGATAATGCATTAATGGATTATAGCAGGAACACCTGGTTCAACATGTTGCGAATTTGCGATCTTTCAACATGATCTGCTGTGTTAGCAATAGTGACTGTTACCAGCATTGGTCACCGCTTTTGCCAGTTGATTCTTCTCGTACTCTGCGTCTATCATCTAGAACATTCTGCCTGCAAAGATTTTACTGAGTAACTGCATATCTGGTTTCTTGAAGACATTTCTTTTAATTCCTGTTTTTATATCGCTTGATTGATTCCGTACCCGGCGTCTCTGTAGCTTCGCGTATGAGGCTCTATAATGTGAATTATTATTATTACAAGATAAAAACGGTCCAACGCAAGCAGGGTCACGTGACCAAATTACTCCACTGCAGCTGTACACCGTTGCGTAGGCCTAACTGAAAACCGACCTATCAGCGACAGAAATAGCTACAGAAATGATAAATGCAAGTAGTAAAGAGAATGCCAAATGTCGGAAGGGTTTGTTTTGCAGACAGAAAACAGTATTTTGTCCTAACGGCGTGGAGTTAAATACAATCGGCGATGATCGAAACAGCAAAACAGCGTCGAGCAGTTTGCGATGAAAGTGGCGGGCGGATAAACGGTTGTACCGACTTCGATTGCAGCTGATAGGGTTCCGGGTCATCCTGAGACGCCCGTCGTCGAGCCCGTGTACCGAGTGGTAATTGAACCAATTTCGGTATCGGCAATTTCCAGCCGTGCGTGCATCACCGATGTCGGTGCATGCTTGATGAAGATGGGACGACTCTGCCGGGGCACCAATTATAGCGTAATGGATTAATTGAGTCCATCTTTGAACGTGCCACCTGCCGAGACCTTTCGCCATCGCCAGCTCAACTTCAACTACATGGGGCAAACCGCAATTATATATATACATCTTTATTCACCAAACATGGCAGCAATTACAACAATAATGCTAAAAGAAAACACAATATGAAATAAAACGAGAAAATTATATCCAATACTGACAATACTGACTTATGCCAGGTGCCCGCGTGCATGGCTGCTGTAACTTATTTTGTACAACTTTGCTACCGCGCTTGGTGAATAAAGCTGTGTGAGTTGTTAAATTTAAGTGCTATCATCACGCTTTGACCACAGTATTTGGATGTGTCGGGTGGTGCAGCGTGCTTGGAAATGTCGTATAGAGGTGAAGTTCACGTCGTCACTTTGCTGGTGTCTCTTACAGGCGGTCAGTCTGTTCCAAGCAGCAGCAGCAACCCACGGCGCTCGGTCTAAACCAACACACAGGACTCATCAACGCACGCCGGCGACCTTTGAAAGACCGCTGAGTATAATCACCCCATTTACTGTTCCAGCCAACCCCCACAGACACCGGTACGACTACGATACTCTCGCTGTGTACTACTGTACAGAGGCCGTAGTGTCGGATGTCAAATTACCATCGCTCTCACATCAGTCGAACGACGAAAGAATTTCTGCCATTAACTGGATCGCGCACTGCGCCATTCGATAGGGCACTGAGGGTGGTGTCTCGCAGTTGTTTTTCCACGGATTTAATCGCTGTTTTCTTCTTTTCATTGAACCTTGTCACAGGCAGTTGAAGATAAGTATGACTTTTCTGTCTTGATATTGATCTTCAGCCAGATACGTACCATCCCTCTGGTTAAGTCTGCTCTTGGATATTTGTGTGGTTTTCACACACAGAGAGAGATAACGTTATTCAGCATGAAATGGCAACAGAACAACAAATATGTACAAATAAAGAAAATAAGAATAAAAACAACATCAAGTTGCTATACCGGTACTTCGCAGTACATGTTCGTTTAGTTCATTTTGTGCCACAGGAGCAAACAGCGTGCGCAAGCTATTGCATGATTTCACATAATCAGCCAGAAATTTAGCCTAACTTAATGCTGATTTACAGCAATAGGCCTACAACAGAAGGACACCCGAACAGTGGCATCATACTATCATAAGTGAAGAGAACTGCGACAGACTTGCAATCGATCTTACGATAATCTTAGGACAAATCTTAAGATATTTTGTAAATCGGGCCCCAGTTTTCTAAACGCTAGCGTCAAAGGCTCGTGAGAAGTTTTGTCCGCTGAGTTCAAGTGAAGGGAGCGAACGATTCGTGGCGTGCGTCTCGAGACATTTTATAAGACGACACAAGTGACGCGTCTGTTGTATAGCGATTAACTTGGCGGTTCGCTATCGTCAGCTCGCACGCCCGGCAAATGATCTGTCCTTATCAGCTGCAGCAGCAGCAGCAGAAAGTGATGCTGCCTGCGACTTAGACCTTGATGACGCACGTTAATGACGCCATTGGTTTCAAATGACGTGACGTCACGCCCCTCTATCGACCAGCAGCTCATGCCAATCATGCCATCTTGGGTGATGATAAACTCTGCCGAAAAGACAATATGGAAGATTTGGTTGTCTTACTACTGTCTCGCAGACTTCAACGCTTCGGCAATCCGTTTGCTACTGCCGACACTTCCACCGATGACTTTGTATACAATCCCTGTACTATTAAACTCCGACATTAAAGAAATCTCCCGAGGTGTAACAGTATCTTGTGTTAGTCTTGCTGGGTGGCAAATCTCGTCCATCTAGCTATCATCACGACTCTCAGTGACAGCTCGTCCACCGCTAACGCCACTGCGATTAATAATAATAACAACAACAATTGCGATGCTGATGAGTTTTCGCCCAGCAAGGCGCATTAGCTGCCTGCTGCCGCCGGCTTGAATATATCTGTAGCGACCAGGAGTTTCAAGACGAGTTGTAATATGGGACCTTTACTGGACATTAACTCCCGGTCGTCGCAATTCTATATTGAAAACAAATAAAAAAAATTATAAAGCTCATAAAATGCTTTCCCAACGAAAAGTTGATTTCACGTTTATCATCCTTTTCTGTATATCACTAAATACTATTAGTTACGAAATAGACGTGACGACAACCTTCTGTTCTATAAAGATGCATCTGCACTGGCCGATTCGACTCAAGTGGATGAATGTCTTCGGTCGGTGTAGAAAGGTCTTAAGCGACGCGAATAAAGTGAACAGCTGTGTTGACATTAAATGCGACGAGTTGAGCAAACTCGATCAAGACGCATCAGGGCGATGCGCTTTGATGGCGTTTACGGTCAAACAAGGCATCATCGACACGACACATCGCGCCGCCGCCGTCTACACGGAGCCTTCTGGTGCCGCTAATGCTGCGACTGTACCCCGCCGTTGGCGATTGCTACTCATCTACATAAACTCGTTTCTTTGGGACTTGGGTCATGGTCCTGAGGTGTCATCTTGGATACGGACGCTGACATTCGTTCAGATAGGCCTATATACACCCGATGATATTTTATCATTGCGATGATGATGACAGTGATAAGAAACGTATGCGATGTTGTTTATGTCACAATTCTAGCGTACGTTTGTAAGAGTTCTCGTAAACCAGTAAAACGGCTAAACTAAAGTCTGTAGTATATAGTTACTTCGAATTGTTATAGGCCAATAAGTTTACTGATTATTTAAAGCATAGGGGGGCAGGCAGTCATCAATTTGAATTTTGGAAATACAGATCGCCAGTTAAGTGTCGTTTTCAGTCCGCCATAGAACAGAATGGCTCAGTCAAACCGTCAGCCTGCATCACCAGCGGGTTACATCGGCGACGTCCAAAGAACCTCCTCTCGGTGCATAGCGCGGTCAACGTATTACAGAGCTGACATCTGCAGCTGCACCAACAACGACCGTATGGCATGCTCAGAACTTCTTGACGGCTTTATAACAACTACATGTATGGATTATTGCTCAGGTGTCCAACATAAGACACGATACTATGTCATATATTCACACTTGCATTGTAACTTGTAGGTAATATTATATTACAGTAATGTAATTTTAAAAGTAGTTTTGTGCTGATGTTGTTATTAATTGTTATACTATTTTCTCTGTGACCTTCATGTCCGTTGCCCGTGGCAGACCGACGGTACCGCTGGCCGATAAATTGAATAAACAGTTCAACTTTTGAATCTCAATTCAGCAGATAATCGTAGTTTGTCGACGTTCGCTGCTGAATCATTAGCACAACTGCCTGCGACGAATTTAGGCGAGCAGCGTTCGAACAGTTTGAGCTGCTGAGCCCTGAGCCGGTTAGAATGCTGACTGACGATGACGGTCGGTAGCGTTCTCGGATGAAGTCAATAATGGAACGACTGCTGCGTCGATGAGCTGGTCATAAGATGGAGACATCACGCTCCGTAGGGCTGCTCGGCGGTCATCATTAGTCTAGCGACCTGATCGGCACGCACAGCGTCGTATCGTATCGTATCGTACTGGCTCTAATTAAACGCGAAATTCCGTGCAGCCCGACAGCACCATCACCAATAGCTCAAGCGACGACGTCATAGCCGTGACGTAATGGCGATGCCGTCGGCCAGTTGGGCGATAAATAGCCCATTTGCGGCGCAGCCGTAGTAACAACTGGCGCGAGATCAAACGCGCCTGGTCCCAATGTATCGGTCCGCCGTCGGAAATCATCGATGAACGGTCGAACTTGTAGAACGGCTCGATGGTCAGTCGCTGAGCGCCGATCACTTTGTAGTGGTCAAACGATCAGCGACCAGCGCATCTCGGCGGGATAGACACGACGGTCAATACGCTGCAATAATATTTTGTCGTTGTCAAGTGCCACCGAACAGCGCCGCAGTCGACGGGAGATAGATTTGACCTACATCACTCATATGAAACTCTAGGTCAAAGTGGTCATGAGCTTCATCTATTCTCTGGCGCAGTGCTTTAGTTATGTCCATCGACAACGGTTGTCGACTGCAATATTTCTAGACTCAGACATTTCCGGTTCTTCGTTTTTGCGAACATTTACTTCTGAATCCATGATACAGTTTCTAATTTTCTACCATTTATTGGTGAACAAAGTTGTCTATTGAGCTACAAACAAATGACGCAGGTGCGTAATAACTCTTTATCAGCACATCATAGGTCAATGGTCAGGATAATGTAATGTAAGTGCAAATCATTATCACTATCATTAGCAGCAGCAGTAACTGCCAGTAGCAGCAGCCGTGGTAAGAACTTTAGAATGGTGGGGCGTCTCAACTAACTGTTAAGGGTATCACGCAGTGTTTCGTTGAAGAATGCAAAACCGAATGGTTCGGCCGATGTATGAACAGAACTCTTATGTATGAATGTAACGGTCAGAACATTTTGCTTTGTGACTGATCATCGCCTGAACTTAGGTGTAAAGGAGTTAACAAATGCATTGTGCTATAGCCTGGCAGTTAATGTTGAGCGGTATCAATCATTTGAAAGCGCAGCGATCACAATCAGACCACTATCACGTCGCTTTGTGCTCTCATTGTGAATTCATCAACGAACAGTCGTCTGTTTGTTAGCCAAATCTGTTGCTAATCGCGCAGTGCCCAGACAGACAGATGGACGGATGGACGGTTGTGATGGAAAACAAACGCTGAAGTACCCACCTGACGACAGCCGGCCTCCTCCGCTCGAGAGTCCATCAAACGCTCTACCAATCTAAGTAATTAGTCGGAATTAATAGGATCCGCTGCTCAAGCCTGTCCAACGTTTTATTGCTTGGCTGCTGGGCAGTATGGGTCTTGTCGCCGGCTGACGATTGAGGGAGCAAATCAGCAGCAGTAGCAGCAACCGGAGCCGACTTCAATCTGACGGTCGTTCGTCTGACGGTAATTGCAGGCACATTCGCTAGAGGGCAGGGCG
>Ga0056131_1000398_pt1 | contig 10593 bp, 7 predicted proteins | sample WorMetLIZISLAND1_2_FD_67480 | JGI IMG/M metagenome (GOLD analysis project Ga0056131, IMG submission 67480) | Marine gutless worms symbiont microbial communities from Max Planck institute for Marine Microbiology, Germany - Olavius clavatus LIZARD... ...
TATTGACTTTATTTTTGCTTTTATTAGATTATTATGTTATTAGGCCTATATTATTTTATTACATTTTTGATTGTCCCAATCCAGCCTCCGGGCTGCAATATCGCAATAAACGTATTCGTACTTCCGCTTCTGACAAACTGCGCATCTATTCATTCTTGGAAATATCGACGCCAGCGTGAGGAGACGGTGGGTGGGAAATGAACCGGTGGGGACGCAGAAAGAGAGATGGGGAGGGAGAATGAGTGACAGGTAACTCGGCGCCTGACCATGACTCATTCAGCTACGTCACTGTACTACCAGCCAGCCTGGCGCTGCATGGCCACGGCGTTTAGTAGGACGTGCTGTGTGTACGACGCGAAAGCTGTGAAGGATGTTTTTAGTGTACAACTACGTCGTGGCTTCTATATCCGATGACATTTTGGATTTGTTTAGTAACTAGATAACTGCTGGATATGCGCCGATTAAATAGATTTCTGTCGTTTTCAACGTTGAATTGTTCGTAGCTGGCTTCGTCACGTGATGCACGCTGACCAATCGGCTGTCGTGGATTTCTCGAGCGGTATAAAAGGCAGCGGTCGGTTGTGGTCGAGAAGCCATTGCTGCTGCGGTTGTAAGAGGTCGGGCGGTTTGCGGTGTTGATCGCGTGATATCGCGGGAACGCAGCGCCATCCGACTATGCAGAATTATCAGCAGAATTCTTACAACATTAACGCAGGGTATTATAAACTTATTGACAGTTGGATATAATTTACCGAACGTATTTCGTGTCGGCAAAAGCGCGCTGTCTAATACAAAGACTATCCGCCATTGCTGGCTGAATGCGTCGCCATTATTGATTCATTACGTTCCCGGCGTTTTTGTTTGTTTTACCTTCCTTTTTTAAACGTAGTGTATGACAAAGTACTCGTAGTTAATCATTTTGTGGTGATTGGTACACATTCCAGGGTATTTATGTGTTTTTAGCCTGTTTTTGCATTATGTACTCAAGACAATGGATTGTTTTGAAATCGAATGTGAAAACTGCTTGTTAAGGATTGTGTTTTAATAAAAATGTCATCATTGAAGTTACTGTCGAAGCTTTGTTGTCTGTCATTTACAGTGATATTTATAGAAGTAGCTAAAGTGGTGAATTCCTGCTAGGTTTTGTTACTGTAAACATTCATTTAGAGTAGTGTTAAATTTTCATTTCTCTCGACAAAACAAATGTATCGATGCTGGAAGATTGTATTTAGCAACAGAGTTGTTGGTAGTTGGAACTGTCTGAGGATTATAGGCGTGACACACACTCAGGAATCTGGTACATGTTTCTGGTACCATAAACTTGCACCAAATAGAGCTGCGTGCAGCGTTCTATTCGGTGCAAGTTTTTGGTACCAGAAAAAATCTTGCACAAGAAGGGTTGACACATTCAAGAAACTCGCGCAAGTTTCTGGTAGCAGATTATTGAGCGTGTCACCCCTTTACACTGGCTGCACTACACTAAATGAATTTAAATTTAGCATAACTTCCATCTGGAACAGGAAAGCAAAAATGAACTGTTGCTCTCAAGCGATTACACAGTATGGCAAAGTCCTGTCAGTTGCGTAGCGAAGGGGTGGACTCCCCCGGGCAGAATTTGAAGGGGGAGGCAAAAATAGGGGTGATAATGGCAAAAAATGGGAGCAGTAAGGAGCATCGCACATCTCACGACTTTTGGGGGGTGGAAAAATTGCAGTATGCCCCAGGTGCCGATAACCCACGCTACGCTGCTGAATCCTGTGCATAGATGTACTTAGGACATCAATGTTGTATGCGTTGGTGGCTTCGGTCAGTGGCAAAAATGTTAATATGCTGCTAAGAGTCATATCACATCAATAGCTTCACAAATTGTATCAGAATTTGCTGTCCATAGATGCTGCTTCTACATAGGGACTAAGACATTATTAATTGCTACTGTTTGCATTAGAAGTTGCATAACAAAGCAACTGGTATTGTCGTCTAAGTCGTCTTATCCAATTAAGTTTTCAGTAAACGTTTGTGACATCGGAGAGGAAAAGTTGGTAGATTAGTAGCTTTGCCTCTGGTCAGAAGAGTACATTTAATTTTAATTATAAATGATTGCACAGTTGCAAGCAGATATTTTCATACATTTTAATTCCACAGATGACACTAAACATGCCTTAAACTTGCTCTTCCAGCCATTTGAGAACAGACTGCCTCTGTGATCTGGAATTTGTGACATTGACTGGTTATTCAAAAATCTCAGTCGCTTGACTCGCTTGTCTCTTCATCATTTATCAGTTAAAGATATTCTCGTTTTTGTTACAGACACTAACTGATATGACTTCCGAAGTTTCAGTGACTGCTTTAATCGTGCTATATAAAAATATTCTGCTGCTACTACTACCTCCCTCCTGAATTACAGAATAGAGTTTACAGAATCAGGAATTGTTACAGAAATCATTTCACAAATTGTGTTTGAGATTGATAAAGCAACTGCAGAACAGTGGATGTCATCAGTCGGAATATATTGAAGTTACAGAATATATTGAAGCTCAATCAGTTCTGGATGAAATCCGGCTTTTTTCACATCTGGTCAGAATTTGGCTCAGGCTGAGTTTTATATGATTTCGACCAAATGTAAAAAGTAGATGATAGGCCTCCTGGAATATTTTTCACTACAGCAGTTTGAAACAGTCCATCCTACGTACAGCAGGAAACAAACGGTTGCTCTGATGAAGTGCGTCACATAACAAAGTTAATATTAATCTGGAGTGGATCCAGGTATGGGCCGGCAGGGCAGCCATCCCCCCATTGACCAAAAGTCGCGACTGGTCATGTCTGTGGGAAGCAGTCTGCCTCGGACACGGGGACAAGACTAGAGATGTCACTTAAATCCTTAACTTTTGGCCCCTCTACAAAAGGCTTTCATCTTCAAGTTCCCCTAACCCCACTGAGGGCTATGCCCCTGGACCCGGCTGTGTGCTTCACACCCAGACCCCCATTATAAGCTTGCGCTCTGCGCTCGCCATCATTCACCCCTTAGCAAATCGTGGATCCACCCCTGACCATGACAACAACCAAAAAGACATTGAATGGAAGATGCCTTCAGTGACTATTAATACAGTATAAAATATATTCATCACATTGCATTTTAGTTCATGGAAAATATATCATATATGAGTACATGGATACAGGTATATTATTAACTGAGCTTCATGAATGACCACTATATGTACCTTGGAAGTGATAGCATTTATGTATACGGTATGTCGGCAAATGCATTATCAGCCGGTGCTCAGGGAATCTGCAGAGATATCTAGGTCACAAGAAAGGCAAATAGAAAAACAAATGTGCCCGCAAGAGTCGATAACCACGGGCAGATCCAACTGCAGTCTGCAATAAACTATTATTATTAAAGTGAACAGCACATAAAGAGATAGTCTGATATGGCTGGCTGCAGTGTTTTGTGAAACAAAATGCCGAGATATTTCAAATGTCCAGTTATCTTGTTTACTGAAACTAAATGAAACCATTTTTAAAAAAATTTGCATTATATCTATCTATATGCAAGGGCATTGTGGTCACTATAGACTGCATAAAAGCTGTAAGTTAATTATCATAAGCAGTGTGATTCTAGTGTGTCAGTACAGTGCTGATTTACTGTGTAGGTCGGACTTCACTCCCGTACGTAATGGACTTCAGCTGCTGAAAGCAGATGCAAGCATGGATGCCTCATTTTTGGTTTGTTTTATTTTCACTGAACTGCTGTAATTATATCAGGCATAGTTATCAAGCAGTATAATTTGGTATGATAATTGCATGAGTGTGGTGATGCTTGCTATTGCTATATTATATAAGCTGCGACAAGTGCTGACTGTGACCGCTGGTCAGTGACACACATAAGTTTGACTGTGGTCTGACGACACTCCGTCATGATGATCTCCGTTGGCTGGACGTACCAGAGAGAATCGTATATAAGCTTGGTGTTATGATGTACTGTACTGCTCCATGCAGAGCCATTTGAAGAGCCATTTGATGGCCAGCTGTGTCCGGAATATTTGTGCCAAAAATCGTCAAAATCCGTTAATCGTTCTTAAAGTTACAATCGATAATGTCGGGGTCCCTCTTTTGAGACACAGTGTATATAAATCTACGTTTTTCTTGCATACTTATTTACTGGAAAAGTAACTAACCATGTCCATGGCCCTAGCAGGAACTAATGGCTGCCCGCCACTAAGTTTGTTGAGCTTCACCTGCTCATTAGAGAGACCATGATAATTTCTGGCTCAAAAGGTTGATACTTGTTTTTTTATCATATTATAAATCAAAATATGTTTTAGATATCTATGATAGTACATCTTCATCGATGTTGTGTGTTTGCAGAAGAAATCGGCCAAAGTTGAGGTGGAGAGACTTGCTCTGACAAATGGACTTGGCAGTAACGGACATAACAGTGTGAATGGCAAAAAGTTTGGTGCGAATGGATCGGCCGCAAGTGCGGCACCGTATCCAGTGACCAACCAGCTGACATTCATTAAACGAACTCTGTATCCGTCAGTGTACAAACATCAGTATGCATGGCCGTTTTACAAGCCTGTCGATGTGGTTAAACTCAATTTACCGGTATGTCTGTCGGTTCCCTAATTTTTCTCATACGGTACTGCAGACATCAACTTTCATTCCATGCAGTTATTCATTCATCTGTTTAGTTTATTTCACATAACATAAAATCCTCTTAATCATACAGAATAAGCAATACAGAATACTTGTATCACAGTGAAGGATGAATGCTACGATACAAGAACAAACACACTCAGTTTACAAAATCATGAGAATGTATAAACTAATATTAATAATTAATAGTGATAGAATAATATTTGCTGATTGAAAATATTTGCCAAGCTGCTATTTGATGCTGATATTGTGAGTGTGTGAGTGAGTAGTTTTCTTAAATGGCACATCAGCACATAAAAGCAATTCAGTGCCTTGAAATCATTTTGAGTATAAACAAATATGTAGAGAAAAAAAATAGATAAAAATAACTGGTGGTGCTGTCACTGCTGTGCGAATATTCGAAATTTCGAATCGAATCGAATAGTTGCTATTCGATTCGATTCGAAACTGACGCAACTATTCAAAATTTTCGAATACTAAACTGTGATCAGCCGGGCGACAGAGACGCGCTTTGTTTGTACGCAGCCACAAGCTGCTGCACTCACCGTTGTTGAACCCAGTGCTGCGCCGTGCCCGCGCGTGTGTGTGTGTGCGTACCCCTCCCACTCCTCTGACCACCGCACGGGGGGAGCTGCTGCAGGTGCCAGTCTCAACCGTGAGACTTATAACGGCGCTAGGCAAACGCAGCGCACGGTCAGTTGAACGCTGGACTTTCTGTCAGTATTGTTATGGATTCAACTGTAACACAGATACATGATGCATTTAAAGTAGGTTGTGAAACTGGTCCTGCCAATGTGATACTGTCGCTCTGGCTCGCACATGCCGCATGCTGTCTGGTCAGCGCCGTGCACTGTCAGAAAAACCACTTCAGCTCAGCTACAGCCACGCATAGCCATAGTCGCTGACTGGCAGGCCCAGTAGCGCAACTTGGGTGGTCCATTACACACACAGGATGCAGGAAATAATGCACAAAATTAATTTCACGCTCCTCTGGGTCCTGATTCTCTTCTGAGACTTTGGCGCTATATAAATCACTTACTTACTTGCTTAAACTTATACAAACAAAGTTCAAATTTAAGTCAAATTTTAGCAATTAAAGTTCGCATTTAAGAAAAAAAACGAATTTAACATCCATACTTTTGATAACGGCAAAAACTATTCGATTCAATTCGAAATTTCAAATAATAGTCCAATATTCGATTTGATTCGAAACGAAAAAACACTATTCACACAGCACTAATAACTGGTGAGATTGTGACCTATGATGATAACTCATGCACCACTCTAAAGGTGGACATGTTGAGACAGAAACCACATTTCATTCTGAGGTCTTTTTATACATGTACAAGATGAAGTATGGTACAACATAAGTTAAACTTTTAAATATGTTTCAGTATTTTTTTAGTTTATTTTCTTTGCACAGTCTCCATGCTGCTCAGATATGTCAAGCAGATAGATTATGTGCATATAGATAAATATGTCCTGCATTTTTGTCACTACCCTTATTTTGGTAGTCTGCCAGAGGCACTAGCCGCTTGAGTGCTTCTTTGCACAGTTTGTTTTTAGTTTCTTTTTGGGTTTTTTGGTGTATTTTCTCCTATTCTCCTGTTTCTTTTGAGTTTAGTTCAGTTGCGAGTACTAGAACAACCTGGAAAGACTCGACTCGTATCCAAAACGACATGTCGAGTGGGACGTAAAACTCTACTCACTCATGATGTTAGTTGTTTTGTGTAATATTAACATCTTGTTACCTTTCATGCTTGCAACCTTGTTGATGGGATGCCTCAAGGCCAGATGGCCGGTAAGAATGCTGCTGCAGGAATCTTGAGAAGTTTCCTCGGAGGTTAGGAAAGTAGTTATAAACAATTAAGGTAGATCGTGCTACTTTACGAGTACCATGTAGTCTGATTATTTCCAGTCAGTTGTCCGATAGCAGAACTGCTCCGTATAAAAATTAAAAAATTTTATATACTGTAGTATTGTGAAAATACTTGAGACTTGGTATTTTTCACAACATATAAAAATACTTGTGACTTTCCCAAGTGTATTTTGATGTTCAGTTGTAGTCTTGTAGACTTGTAAGGGAATAATATATATTATATATAATATATATTATATATAATATATATAATATATAGAATATAGTAAATAATGTAAACGTAAGATGTTGAAATCATTGCAGGATTACTATCGTATAATAAAACATCCGATGGACCTGAGTACAATTAAGAAGAAACTGGATACGCAGCAGTACTCGTGTGCGAAGGAGTGTATTGACGATTTTAATCTCATGTTCAACAACTGTTACACGTACAATGGAGAGAAAGAGGTACCTTATGGATTCTATACTGATTCATTGATATTTTGCTCCTTCAGTGTTTTGAAGCTGTTTATCCTAATGAGACCTCATTAGGATAAGCAATATCAGAACACTGAAGGAACAGAATTTTATCCAGCCTGTAAAGAAAGTGCTTTGGCAGAGGTTTCCCATGTTAGTCTGGTCATTTTATAAATATTGGGAGCTAGTATGCCATTGTGCTATATTGTACGCAATTCTCGGTGGCCCTTAGCAGGGGCTGGACTGGTTTGCAGTTGTTTACATTGGCAACGCACACCAAAAATTAAAAAAAACACTTACATAGATAATAATTTATCATCCTGTTTTGACATTTTACAACACTACACAGTAAGTACACAGTCTGCACTAATTAATTTGACATGTCATATTGATCTCAATGTCGTACGTATGCCACATAAGCAAGCATACTTGTCCCACTATTTACAAATGGTCTGCTTCCCTGGTAAAAAAAGGTAAAAAGGTAAAGGCCAATATAGCTGTTCATGGGAACCCCATCTCAGAGCTGCGAGACATCACTTGCCATATGGGATCACACAGTGTACCTGCCACCCGACACAAGTGAAAGCGTCCCACCTAACCCCAGGTAGTAATTGGTGTATTTTAGCCCTAAGCAGTGTTGCTGTATTTTGAATGAGTTAAATTTGTTTCATTGTTTTTTTCTCTGCTATATATTATTGCCATATATGATGTGTATGAGCTGAAGATTTATTTGCTGGATGGAGAGCCATTGTGCATGTTATGTACTCATTTTGTTATAAGTCTGTTTTTGACATAAAACGATTGAATCCTCCAGTGTAGTATGAGTGACAATATTACTTGTTGAACTCAACTGAGCGTTATAGAGGTGCAGCTTGAAGTTGTGCTGTTTTCAGGATGTGTATCAGATGTGTAAGACTCTTGAGAAACATTTCAATGAGAAACTAGCAAAAATGCCGGCAGAGGTTCGACGCATGTCACTGTTTTAGTGATTTTAGCAGACACTGAGAATTTATTGTGTTATCTGATAATACATACTTAGTACAGCACAGTGAAGCACAGCTTGTATCAGAGTAAGTAAGTAAGTAAGTAAGTAATTTATATAGCGCGTTTCTGTAATAACCTCGAACGTGCTAAAACTCTTGGTATCCTGAGGCATGGGCATTTGCTAGGTGACGGAGGAAATGATTTTTTGGTCGGCACTGGAATGTTCTGATGACTGTTATCAGTCATCTGGTCTCACATTGCGCAGAATGTCATCATTATGTATATATATTTGAAAACTTTTATGACGTGACACACTCCCAGACCCACCCTCTGACAGGAACATGTTTCACTTTAATGCCCTCACGTCTGTTAAATTCACCATCGGTTAAGATCAGCAGCTGTAGAAGTACGAATGAATTGTGATATGTTTGTATAATATACTTGATTAAGATTACATTCGTGTGTAATGTATCTGTAACTAAACTTTGTGAAGCGGCATTATATTTGTCTTGCGGCTGTTATGAACAAATTGTACTTGCTGAGCTCTGGTCTGCAGTAGAAGCTGATTCTCATTGACCAGTATAAATATTTTATTGTTTAGTAGATTTATTATTTATATTCTTAACTTTGTGAAGAAACAGACGTAGTACCGACATGACTACACATACTAACTTCATTATCATACAGCCACAGAGTTAGAAATTAATGCACTCACACAGTTGATTCTCAGTCTCCACTCTCCAGTCTTCCTTATCCTTAATTTCTTTGTGGGACAGGCCAAAAACTCTTGGTATCCTTTTTGATGTAGCCAACTGGGGTTGCCCACAGGGTATTTTGGTTTTCCCCTCCCTCCCACTTACATTAACTGCCATTGAAAGGGGTTTTGAAGCAGAAGTTTTTATAGGCCAAATGCCCAACCAAGGGCATCGAAGCACTGAAGGCACTCTGGTTAGTATTTGTAATGCAATAATCTGGTAGAGACTGTGATGGAAGCTTGGTTGGTTATGCGAGGAGTGTGGATTGGTGTACAGGAAAGCCTTGTACAGCCGGCTAGCAAGAAGTTGATGTTAACCCCGTCACGGCCGTCATCTCGATCAACACCTGAAACTGTCACTCGCCGAGCTGTTGCCAACGGAACGACTCCAATAGTCCCAGCATCGTCTGCTATGTCAGATAGTGTCATAACGAAGCCCAGTAATGTCTCAATTAATCGGTTAAATGAGCAAGCCGCTGCTGAGGCGAGTGAGCCACCTACAGTGGTGGTGAAGCCAAGTGCAGTTGAAGCTAAGACGTCGGCTGTCATGCTACCTCAGAATTCTGCAGTTGTTGCTCCAGCCTTGTCACATTCAGTGAAGGTATGTAGTTAGTGCACATGTTAGCTGAGAGATAGTTGTTGGCTGCTGTTTTTTTGTGACATCTACTTTAAAAGTATTCAGATGTATTTGTCTGTCAGGGGTTGGGATTGTGTATCAGTTCCTAGTGTTGGGTACGTGGTGAAGGTGTGGTACAAATGATTTTGTCAATGCCATCTGCTATCTGCACTACGGATCCATTTTCTGTTAGTACTGTGATTAGACGACCACAATGTGCCAATCGGCTGCCACTTCAAGATTAGAATGCTGTGCTTGCTGGTCACAGCTTGGTTCTAAGCAGAGCTGTAAGAAATACCCACGCCCTTAGACATTGCCTGTTATGGGATTGATGTTGAAGACCAATGGAGAGTGAGAATCAGTCGGCAGCTGGCTAACTCAGTAAAATATTATGTGACTTAGTGTTGATAATGTAGCCGGATTATTTCTTAAAGCATAAAATTGTTTTTGTCAGACAAAGAAAGGAGTGAAGCGGAAAGCCGACACCACAACGTCATGTTCAGTAACTCCTGCTAGCACGTCTGTATATAGTTCTTCATTAGAGTGCACTAGCACACCGCTGTCGGCACCACCAGCACTCGGCCGACATGACGTCTTACGGCCAGTCAAACGGCCTAAGAAGGACCTGGCGCCGCAGAGCGATGGTCACCAGCGGCTTAGTACCAACACGTCGCCGGTCTCGGATGTATGGAAATTGTGTGCAAACATCGTCCGAGATTTAATGTCTAAGAAGTGTCAGGTAAGTCGGCAGTTGTTTGTCTCGTAGTCAGTAAAGCAACAGTGCCACAGAATTGCAGATTTATTTACAGTCAGAATTGACACGTATGAGAATTGAAGGAGTTCATCCGTGGAGAATTGGTATATGTATGTATTGACTGTAATCGTGTATGATATGTCACAAAATGTCACACCATCATTTCCATAAATTTAATAATTTGTTGATGTCGTCATGACGAGCCCATCAGGCAGTGCATATATGGGGAGGCAGATACCCTGAGAGCTGAGGAATTGATTCACATAATCCTGAAATAAATCTTTGATGTCAGTAGTCACCAGAATGACATAATTGAAATAAGTGTTCAGCAGTCTGTTCCCCACTGCAGTACAACGGCAGCCTCTGAGCAGGTAGCCAGCGATCGCCGAGCTCGTAGACATGCAGCTTCTCAAGCAACTCCAGCCGGGCCTGCATGTCCCCAATGTGGCAGAATCTGTGCTTCAGACTTCGGTCTCCGCAGTCATCTTCGC
>Ga0056131_1000399_pt1 | contig 10591 bp, 18 predicted proteins | sample WorMetLIZISLAND1_2_FD_67480 | JGI IMG/M metagenome (GOLD analysis project Ga0056131, IMG submission 67480) | Marine gutless worms symbiont microbial communities from Max Planck institute for Marine Microbiology, Germany - Olavius clavatus LIZARD... ...
TCTCGCTTAGCCGTTGTTGCCTCCCAAATGATGAGGGGCCAACCCCCCCGGATATTTTTTCCTAGAACCACCACTGATAAGGGAGATTGGTTTTGGTAGAGATTACCTTTTAAAATGCCATTATCAAAATAAAGATGCACAGCAAACTACAATCGTTAAGTAGTTTTATGGCCCTGTCGATTTACAACATAAATCTGCACTGATCTTCCATTTTTTTGCTAGTTCTTGCTTAGACATTTGTGTAGCGTTGCTTTGACCGACAGGAACACAACAGTTTGACGCTCTTGTTTGGAAGCATGCTACTAAGGACATCTCTGATAAGCAGGAACAGTCTGTCAATCTGTTAAGAGAATGCATGACTGAGAATGTTACGGGACAGTATCTTAACTTTCCCTGATATTTTTACTGTGACTGACATTGAACATATTATTACTGAATTATGTAGTTCGAGTTAGACTTTAACCTGCTGTATTATTTCCTTTTTAATGTTTTAATGTACCTTGTGTACGATTTTCATAAAAAATATATAAGGGAGTATCAGATAGCATTAGAAACTCATTTGAGTTGTGGCGTATCCATCTAGTGAGCTCGATGAATTGCCACTGAAGTCGACGTCGGCACGCTGCTAAGCGACATCACCATCCTCACTGGGCACAGACAAGTCCTATAAGAACCGCTAGGACAATCAGGAGCGCCGCAACACCAAGTAACACGCCTACCAAGATCCTGTCCGTCGGACTCAGATCCTGGGAGTCTTGACGACTTTCACCAACGAATGGCTTTGATGCAGTCGGACTCTGAATACTAAAACTGGGAGTGGATCGCACAGTTGGAGGACCTGGAGTTGAACGTGAAGTGGTTGATTTAGATACCATGGTGGATCGCACAAATGGAGGACCAGGCGTTGACCGTGTAGTGACAATATCAGATATGGCTGATCCAGATAACATGGTGGCTGTATAGGAAAACACTGGAGAAGTAGAAGATTGAGTACTATTTGTTGCTGAAGTACTAAAATCAGGCCCTGATCCCAAACTTGTTACCGAAGTGAGGTTCGAAAATGCGAAAGAACTCGATGATTGAACAGTTGTCAGATTGAATGTGGTTTCAGGAAACATTGTAGGAGAAAGCACAGTGGTCGACACAGATGAAGTAGAATCAGGCAAAGTTGAAGACGCTTTAACAGGAGCTGGTGATATTGAAGACAGATTATCAGGCACTGAGGGAATGATAAGTTTAGCAGATGTAACACTAGCCACGGATAATTCGGTTGAAGACTCTGTTAAAGGGGAAGGCGAAGCTGTTGACACGCTAGTTCCATAACTCGACGTTGATTGAAATGTAATGTTAACAACTGTCGAAAGGTCCACGGATTCAGTATGTGTCACGTTAGCAGCTGATGATACAGCAGCTACTGAAGTAGTGACAGATTCGGCAGTTGTATCATTGTCCAGAGATAGGCCTACTTCAGTTGATACGGGCATAGTGGATCTTTGGAATGGAGATGCAGCAGTGGTATACGAGAATGTGGATGAAACATTGAGTGGAAATAGAGTGGTGAAAGGTGCTATAGCAGCATTCGAAGTTGTTAGTAACATTGAGGAAGTTAAAGCAGTCAGTGACACTTGACTGATATTGGCAGTTGATGAAGACACAGAAACTGCTGAAGGAGTGGCAGATTCGGCAGTTGTAGCATTGTCCACAGGTAATTCAGAGACATTGACTGGAAACCATGTGGTTAAAAGTGGTGTTGTGGCATTCGTATTTTCTGTTACTGGGGAAGTTAAACCAGTCACTGACGCTTCGCTGACATTGGCAGTTGATGAAAATACAGGAACTGCTAAAGGAGTGACAGATTGGACAATTGTAACGTTGTCCATATATAGTACAGAGACGTTGACTGCTGATAGTGTGGCTAAAGGAGTTGCAGTGGAATTCGTAGTTGCGGTTATTGGGGAAGATAAACCAGTCGTTGACTCCTGAATGTCATTAGAAGCTGTCGAAGATTCCAGAGCAACTGAAGGAATGACAGATTGGGCAATTGTAACATTGTCAATAGATACTTCGGAGACATTGATTGGAAATTGCACAGTTGCTGTTAGTAAGGAACTTAAAGTGGTTGGTGATGCTTGACTAACATTTGAAGTTGACGAAGACTCAGGAACTGCTAAAGGAGTGACAGATTTGGCAGTTGTAATATTGTCCATGGATACTTCAGAGACATTGATTGGAAATATCATGGTTGAAGATGTTGCATTAGTGCGCATTGTTGCTGCTATTGATGACACTAAACCTATCGGTAACGCTTGACTGACATTAGCAATAATTGATGAAAGAGTGACAGAATCAACAGTTGTAACGTTGTCCATAGATACTTCAGAGACGTTGACTGGAAATAATGTGGCTGAATGTGTACCATTCTTAGTTGCTGTAACTGGGGAAGTTAAACCAGTCACTGACACTTGGCTGACATTAGAAGATACAGCAGCCACTGAAGGAGTGGCAGACTGGACAGTTGAAGCATTATCCACATATATTTCAGAGACATTGATTGAAAGTGGTGCTGTGACATTCGTATTTTCTGTTACTGGAGAAGTTAAAGCAGTCACTAAGGCTTGACTGACATTAGCGCTCGATGAAGATACAGTATTTACTGAAGGAGTTGAAAAATTGGCAATTGTAACATTGTCCATGTATACTTCAGAGACATTGACTGCAAATAGTGTGGCTGCAGGAGTTCCAGTGGCATTTAGAGTTGCTGTCATTAAAGAAGTTAAGTGAGTCACTGACGCTTGACCGACATTAGCACTTGACCAAGATGCAGGAGCTGCTGAAGGAGTGACAGAATGGGCAGTTGTAGCATTGTCCATATATAGCTCAGAGACATTGATTGGGATCAGTGTGATTGAATGTGTTTCTGCAGCATTCGTAGTTGCAGATATTAGGGAAGTTAAACCAGTCGTTGACTTTTGACTGACATTAGCAGTTGAAGATACAGCAGCTAATGAAGGAGTAATAAATTGGGCAATTGAAACATTGTCCATAGATACTTCAGAGACACTGACTGCAAATAGTGTGGCTGAAGGAGTTGCAGTAGCATTTAGAGTTGCTGTCACAGAAGAAGCTAAATCAGTCGCTGATGCTTGACTGGCATTAGGAGTTAACGAAGACAAAGCAGTTAGTGAAGGAGTGACAGATTGGGTAACATTGTCCAAATATAGCTCAGAGACATTGATTGCAAACAGCGTGGTTGAAGCTGTTGTAGTAGCATTTGGTGTTGCTGTCATTAAGGAAGTTAAAATCGATGACGCTTGACTCCTCGAGGAAGATACAGAAGCAACTGAAGGAGCAACAGATTTGGCAGTGGTGTCGTTGTCCTTAGATACTACAGTTGATGTGGGGGTTGTGGATCTCAAAAACGGTAGACCAAGAGTGGAAGATGATGTTGTGGAGGAGACATTGATTGGAATGGATGTGCTTGAAGGTGTAGTATTCGTAGGTGTCGTTATCAAGGAAGATAAACTAGTTTGTGATGCTTGACTGACGTTAGCAGTTGTCAAATATACAACAGGAATTGAAGGACTGACTGACAGGGAAGTTGTAACATTGTCCATAGATAACGTAGTTGAAATGGACGTTGTGGATTTCAGAAACGGTGGACCAGGAGTGGAACGTGAAGTTGTGAAGGAGGCATTGATTGGAATTAATGTGGTTGACGCTGTTGCGGTAGTGTTTGTAATTGATGTTATTAAGGAAGATAAACCAGCCAGTGACGCTTGAGTAACACTAGCAGTTGACGAAGATAAAACAGCAATAATTGAAGGAGTGGCTGATTGGGCAGTTGTAACATTGTCCACGGATACTGCAGTTGACGTGGGCGTTGTGGATCTCAGAAACGGTGGACCAGGAGTAGAACGTGAAGTTGTGGAGAAGATATTGGATGGAAACAGCGTGGTTGATGCTGTTGCAGTAGTATTCGTAGTTGCTGTGATTGGGGAAGATAAACTAGTCGGCAAAGCTTGACTGACATTGGCAGTTGACATTGGCACAACAGCAACTGAAGGACTGACAGATTGGGAAGTTGTAACATTGTCTATAGATGATGTACTTGATATGGGCGTTGTGGATTTCAGAAGTGGTGGACCAGGAGTGGAACGTGAGGTTGTGGAGGAGAAATTGCTTGGAATCAGTGTGGTTGAAGATATTGGAGCAGTAGTTGCAGTTGCTGTTATTGAGGAACTGAGTCCAGTAATTGACGCTTGACTGACATTAGCAGTTGATGTATATGATTTAGATGCGACCTGAGTGGTTATGAGTAGTGTACTTGGCGACGTGGTAAGTGATGATTTTAAAATAGTGGATGTTTCACTACCAGCTGTTGCTATGGGTGTGATCAAACCACTAGTTGTTATGCTTATTGTACTACCAGGCGTTGAAGTGACAATTTCCAGTAGTGGTGTAGTAGCATTCGAAGTATTGATCGATGGCGTGCTGACTGCAGACGAAGTTGTAGAAATTTTAGTAGAAAATGTGGATGATGACAACAATGTACGAAAAACGGACGACGTTGAAGCATTTGTTCTAATTGTTGTAATTCTTGTTGTAATTTGACATCTTGAGTCATTTGTGGGTTGGTCTATTGGGCAACCACTGAGCGGCGTGTAACAGACAACCAACTGGCCGTAAGTGTCATAAGGGTTTAAGCACGTTGCGTTGTCTATGTAGACGAGTTTCTGCAGTTGGCGAATCCACACTAAGCCACAGTTACATTTCCACGGATTTTCAGCGAGAAATAAATGAGTCAAGCTCGTCAGATTGTTGAACTCGCTCTGCGATAAAGTTTCAAACCTGTTATTGCGAATGTTTAGTAGGGTTAGAGATGACGAAAGTGACGCAATCTGGCCATCAGGAAACTCTGTGAGTGAATTGTAGCTCAAATCTAGTGTTGCCAGGATTGTTGCACACTGCTCGTATTCAGTCGCCATAATATTTGGCACCGACATGTATAATCCGTTCCTTGACATATTTAACATGTTTACCGCGAACACAGTCTGCCAGATAGTTGGCGACATGACGTTAATTTTATTTTTTGACAGATCAAGTTGGTGGATATATTTCACACGCTGAATTACCAGTGGCAGCAAATCACTCAAGTTGTTTGAACTGAAGTCCACGTGTCCAAATGAACCGATCAAATGAAGACTACCAGTATTCAGCAAATTATTTCGCTGAAAGTCTACCACTACCGCTCCTTCTTTATACTTTCCTAATATTGCCAGTGACGGCAAATTAATCATGGAATTGTTTGAGACGTTTAGTGTAGAAATTCTCGGAAAGCGTCGTAACCCGACGGGAAACATTCGAAGCCTGTTGCCACCAAGATGGAGAACTCGAAGCTTCGGCATAATTGGTGACAGAGTCACTGATGTTAAGATATTTTCAGACAGGTCTAGAAGTTCCAAATTCTTCAACAAGCTAAATGCTTGCTCGTGAACTTGCGATATTCTGTTGCAGGACAGATCTAAATGTTGACAAGTTTGTTGCAGCCCTGAAAAAGTGTAGCGGTTTATATTTTGTAGAGCATTCATGCCAAGTGACAGCACTCTAACATTGTGCATGCTCTGAAACAAGTGATGTGGGATGAAGTCTATACCGTTGCTATCGAGGAGCAATTTGTAGAGTTTAGTAAAGTTTGACAGAACAGAAAATATAGTCGAATTTAACTGGTTACGTCTCACTGAGAACACGCGAAGAACTTTATTCATTGGTGTTTCTGCAAGATAGGACATGTCTTGTAAATGATTGTTGTCCATTGTTAGGACACGAATGCTGGTTAGATCAGAGAAAGCTGCCAAGGACGTCAAGTTGAGTTCATTGGCAGATAGGTCCAGTTCCACCAATCTGTTTGCAAATGAAGCAAATGTATCATTCGGGATTACCTTTAATCTGTTTTCGTCCAATTTCAGACTCGTTACGCTGTGAAAAGTTTTCAAACCAAACGCCAGTGAGTCACTACGAAGTCGATTTGGCCAAGATCGAGTACGCTAATTGACGCTGAACCGTTATAATCGACATCTGTCAGATAGTTGTTTCGTACAGACAGCGTATTGAGGGAAGTGATTTGTGGTAGTAGTGCTAAGCTGGTGAGATTATTTGAGTCGAGACTGAGCTCAGTCAGTCCAGTAAGACCACTTAGCGCCTGTAGCGATTGGTCATTCAGTCCATTTGAGCTCAGGTTCAAATTTCGTAGGGTCTCAATGTTTCCTATCCAGCTGTACTTGATCGATTCAAGGCGGTTACCAGCCAGCTGCAAATCGCTCAGTCTCTGTAGTTTAGAAAAAGCTCCATCGGCCAGTGTACGAATCCTGTTATTGGAGAGATCCATGGAAGCTAGTCCACTCAGGCCCGCAAACGTCTTACTGTTTACTTTGGTCAGAATATTCTGACTGAGCGACAGGTGCGACACTGACGACAATACAGCATGGTTGAAGGTGTTGTTGGGGATGTATTCGATACGATTTTTGGCTAAATTGATCGACTTGCTTCCCCACAAACCTTCAAATGCTCTTGGATCTATAGAGCCAATTTTATTGCCGATTAGTGACAGATCTTCGACATCTAGTCCGTCAAAAGCTCTAGGTGGCAGTGTCTCGACAAGATTGTAGTCCAGATACATATTGTTAAGTAAGGAATTACGATAAAACAGTCCCGAGGGAACATTAACTAAACGGTTGTTATTCAAAAGAATCGTCGACAGGGCAGCAATGTGGTAGAATGCACGCGGATGTATAAACTCAATCTCGTTGTATGACAAGTCAATATAAGTGAGCTTGAGATTGTAAAATGTGTGCTGGTTTATCCGTCGAATTGTATTTCGTGATAAATCAATCGTAGTCAATGACGGGCCATTGCGAAAGACATTCAGAGGAATTTCCCTCAGTTTATTACGTGACAGATTAATAGTCTCTGACGTAGAGGAAAACGACAGGAGACCAGCTTCCATCTGAATAATTTTGTTGTCAGACAAATCGATCACCTGCAGCACTTCAAGATCAGTAAATAAGCTGCTGGAAATCGAACGGATGCAATTCCCTGAGAGAAGCAACTGTGTTACCGATGTCAGACCGCGAAGCGTTCCACTTGAGACGGTCATATTGTTCCCAGAGAGGTTCACGGTCATTAATGACGTCTTGTTGGCAAATAGACCATCAGAAAGTCGTCGGAGAAGGTTATTTGAAAGATCTAGCGACTTGAGCCTAATCAGAGGCGACAAAGAACCAACAGGCAGATTACTTATCTGGTTAGCAGACAGATTCAGTGCCACTAAACTACCTACTCCTTCCATGGTCGCTTCGTTCAAGTGCAACAGGCGATTCTCCGACAAATCAAGTTCATGAAGCGAAGTCAGATTTCGAAAAGTTCCATCCTTCAGTGTCACGATGTCGTTTCTGCCAAGACGAAGCTTAACGAGTTGTCGTAAACTGCTGAATGAGTCCCTGGTGAAGGTTGTGATGCGATTACCAGCGAGTGATAGCTCAGTTATATTTGTTGATCCAGCCAACATCGCTGACGACCATCTTGTCAGCAGGTTGTCTTCGATCTCAAGCCTACTCAGTTGACTGAGTCGGTTTAGTAGACCGTTTGGAAGACCAGAAGTCGTTAGGCGGTTATTGGAGAGGTGGAGGATAGTTAGGGATGAACGTAGATCAAGAAATGTGTTGACATGTAGCTGGGTGATGTAGTTGTTGCGAAGGTCCAATTCTGTGAGTGACGTCAGACCCGCAAACACCTTCTCAGGAAGAGCTTGAAGAGCGTTATTAGCCACGACCAGATGCTTCAGCTCCGACGCGCCGAGTCCAGAAAATGCAGCTGCGGCCAGAAAGATGAGGCCCTGATCCGACAGATTAAGGTTTCTAACATGAAGTCCAGCAAACGCCCGTGGCTGTATTCTCAGTACTTTCGTGTCACCTTGAAATGACAAAGACGAAAAGACCCTGGATGACGGATTGAACGTTGGCATCATTGCTCGTTGTCCCATTTCTTCACAGATGATGCTATTGTCGTCATAGCAGCGGCACGCAGAATCCGCAGCCGGGCAGTCGTTTTCTGTCTGAGCATAGACTTTGTGGATAAACAGTAGCATAAGCAGCAGCGACTGTCGTTCTGATTTTATCATCTTCATTATACCTGCAACAGTTTTAATGATGATATACGATACCAGTTGTTTAACTGCCTGTATATCAATAACGATCAAATACAGCATTTCAATCAAATCCAATCCACCGGTATAGCGCCATATGTCGCTAACGAATCATTAGTATCCTATTAACTGAAAATATTCGGAAATTTCACTAACGAAGGAAGAACAGGTGAACTAATTTTACTAATAAAGTAAATATTCTGTTTTAGAATACATTTATCATGAATACTCACGGGTACAAAGTTCTGATAAAACCAGGCCAGACGGATGGGCAGACAGACGTACGGACGGACGACATGATGCCATGCCATAGCCGATCATACTGTGTAGCAGTTATCTTTGAAAGTCGAAGCACCTAAGTCCAGCTAATACACTATTCAGCATACACGTATGAATGAAACGTTGTACAGTTGAACATTTAAATTTCACAAGGTAGTGCGACAACGGAATTCAGGTGCGGTGGAAGATTTTATTTTACCGCATTCCGCAGTTTGTCTACGAATCCAAAAGTGAAAGAATTATTGAAATCGGTCCACTTTTGCCAAAGTTGTCGTAAAAATAAAAGTGGCACCATTTTTATGGCCCACGGTGTATATATTACAAAAGGCCACACATCTCAGGACATCTCAGAAATGACGCTGCATTAACTGACAAATTACCAATTTTAGCGGATCCACTCCGGTTTGTTGCCTTCTATACAGTAAACCCAGCGAAAAATTCGCACAAACCTCTTTGATCAGAAACTGCAGTTCATTGGCCACATTTTTTGTCGCTGGCCGATGTTCATTCAGTCACGTATGGTCAGCTCTGAAAGCCACAATAGTTCTGTAACTTGCGAAAATATAGCATCGGGAACTGCAAATTCGTCGATTTCAACCATCCCATTCCGGTTTGACCACAGCTGTCTGAGATTTAAACGCTTTCGAATATCTAGAAATAATTTATATTGTCAGAAACGAGTCATTGAGCAACTTTTCTACCGCTGATAGCATGGGTCTATAATTGTTACTTTTCACGCAGTTATCTTTGAAAGTCGAACCACCTGAGTCTGAAACTGCTGGCACGAAAACGGACTTTGACATGAAATAGCCAGTCAAGGTCATTCTAGGTCATTCATTTTGCAATCATTTACAGGCCGACAAGGGGTAGAAAAACCGTAGCATATCGCCATATAATATTGATAACCTGATCTCTAAATCGCCAAAAATTGCCGTCGTTGACAATCCCACTCTCGTTTGATGCCCCATCCACAGGAACCCCCGCAAATATCCGCATGCACCTTATATTTCCAGAAACTGGAGTCCTTAGACTACATTTTTGTCGCTGATAGTATGGATCTATCTTCATTCAAATATTTGCAGTGGCTCCAAAAGACCCATCTTTACTGCAATAGAGTGCGTAACGCCGTTCAAGGTCATCCAAGGTCGATAATTTTGGTACCAATCGAAAGCGCCCATGCTACTTCCTCTTAGTCCGTCATTGTAACTATGGTCCTATCTTGCACCGTTTCTGAGATATGGCCACTTAACTGAACTATGCCAGACGGACATACAGACGGACGGAATCTATCGCGGCTAATACAGCGCTCTGCATAGCAAGCTATGCTGACGCGCTGTAAAAATATTCACATGAAGCTGGACTTACCGGTTGAGATGAATTTACATGAAGCTATAGTCTCATTAACACGGCTATATGCGTGAAGACGGCGGCCGTATAATGAATGAATCGCATGCGTGCAATGACATTAAAGTGTCAGTCTGGGCATCTCACAACGCTATACGCACGGTCGCTCGCTGTATAAGCTTGAGAACAGCTGAAGCGTGCATAACTTAAACCTTGCTTGCGTGCATCATGTTCGTCGCTCGCGATTTTACCTGCGCTGCTGAGTGATACTGTCCAGTTAGCTAGAGCGATAGCAGTGCCGGCGCTAAATAGTTGGAGGCCCCCCCCCCAATACAACTGTGAGGCCCCGTGTTTAACATTCAAGAGAAAATAACCGTGCATTTTCATACACGTGTGTACTTACACACAGGACAAGCACAATGACAATATTGTAAGTGGGGTTCTTGGGGCCCACCAGCTAGGTTAGGGTCCGCCATAGCTAGGGGCCGCCATAGCTAGACCTCTATTCCATAGCTATGGCGCCATAGCTAAGAACTATCAGTATCCTTAACCCTATCGCTAACCCTATCACTAACGCTGGAGGTCTAGCTATAGCGGCCCCTAGCTATGGCGGCCCTTAGCTATGGCGGGCCGTCCCCCACCAGCTAGGGGGTCTGGGGGAGCGCTGTAAGCTCCCCCAGCGGGGTCCGGGGCGGAGCCCCGGCGACCAACAGATTTTTCGCATTTTGGTGTGCCCAGAACGGCTCTCCTACGCAACATGAGGCCCCT
>Ga0056131_1000400_pt1 | contig 10591 bp, 4 predicted proteins | sample WorMetLIZISLAND1_2_FD_67480 | JGI IMG/M metagenome (GOLD analysis project Ga0056131, IMG submission 67480) | Marine gutless worms symbiont microbial communities from Max Planck institute for Marine Microbiology, Germany - Olavius clavatus LIZARD... ...
TTTTTGAGTACCCCCTATTATCTCAGGAACGGGTAAAGCTACAAACTTCAACTTTTGTACGCACATTCTTAGCATCGATCGGAACAAAAGTCCATTACAAATTTCTGGAAAAATAGCCGGGTGCGTAGTGAGGACTCTGAAAACTTTTCAGGGCACCCATATATTTGGCGCATCGCGCGGTCTACTGTGCGATAGCTATGCTGTCTTGTTTACACTTAATGTGACACTGAAAGTACAATTACCGGCAGTGCTTTGCTGTACAAATTTGTTACGTGTTCTTGTCTCTACTGTTAGCAAATATTTTAACCACGTCAAAACTGTGGGGTTTGCGCGTTTGAAAACACATAACTTTGTCAAATGTCAAGATAATTAAACACTAGGCCTATTTGGCTATTTCTAGCCATATAAAAAAGAGTATAATTGCTAAGTTTCATCAAAAAATTCTAAGCCGTTGCTTTAAATTTGCAAAAATACGATAGGGGATTACTTTTTTGCCGCACCCCTTACACGAAGAAGCTGCGCTCAAGCTGCGTCTCGGCGGGACGCATGCAGAACTCAGGCGAACTTTAGAGTAATTGAACGGAGAACTAATAGGTAGGTACAGGGTGGGCCAAAAACTGCATTTTTACAGCGCGCCAGCATAGCTTGCTATGCAGAGCGCTGTATTAGCTATGATGGATTCTGTCTGACCGTCCGTCTCACCGTCCGTCTGTCACACGCAGGTATCATGCCAAAATGACTCCAGCTACGATCATGCGATCTTCACTGGAGGATGGCCCCATGACTTTAATTTCTTCATGGTTAACTTCGCAAGTTCGCCGCGAAATTCCAAAGGGAACATAGGGAGCGAGGGCGCCGAATAACAGAGGGGTAGGAAAAATAGGCAATTTTTAGCCAATAAGTCGCCATATCTCAGAAACTGCAAGATAAGACCATATAAGTCACATTGACGGATTAATAGGAAGTTGCATGCACGCTTTCGATTGGTACCAAAATCATCGACCTTGGATGACCGTGAACGGCCAAAACGCACTCTGATGCAGAAAAGATGCGTCTTTTGGAGGCCACTGCACAAATTTGAACGAAGGTAGACCCATACTATCGGCGACAAAAATGTAGGCCAATGAGTCTAGTTTCTGGAGGTATCAGTTGTATGCGGATATTCGCGGGGGTTCCTCTTGGTGGGGGTATCAAATGAGAGTGGGGTTGTCGTGACTTGGCGATTTGAGTGATTACTTTTTCGTAAACTTCAGATATAAGGCCAGCAATATTATATGGCGATATGCTACCACTTGTCGGTAAGTTGTCGCCCTGTAACAGATTGCAAAATGAATGACCTAGAATGACCCCGAGTGGCTATTTATATTCATGTAAAACTCGGTTTGCGCACTAGCAGTTTTAGATCCAGAGGGTTCGACTTTCAAACATAATTACGCGAAAACTAATGCATACGGTAGCTACGGAAGTGTCTGTCTGACTGTCACATGCGTCGCTGATACCGTATCAAACCTACGCAAGCTGGAATCTCAAAATCTTCACTGTGGATACCGGTAGCTCAGTAGGCCTACTCAAAGTTTTTGGCAGATAAGGTTCAAATAGTAATTCGAAAACTTCACCTGAAACCATGTCGTTAAAAGTGATTTGCGGTCAACAAACGGTGCATTAGGTGATTTTAACAACCATGAGGCCTAGGCTAATACCAATCGTGTTTCATTTATGAAACACTAAGAACTATGCATGCGTAAACTGCTACTTGATTTTGAAATAAGCCGAATTGAGTTGATTTAGTAATGATGACAATTGACGACGATGACACACGTGCGTCAGTCTTCACTTTGCAAGGCGGCGATCGAGTTCTCTGTGCTAGCAGACAGAACCTAGATAACACTGTGTATCGTACCGTCCGTACGAGGGCGGATGCGTTATTTAAAGTCATAAACAAATATCAATCCTTCATTAACTTTGGTCTACATTTGCTCGAGAAATGACGAACGATTCCTTGACTACATACTGCCGCAACAGGCAATGTTTATGTCTAAATAATCTACTGACTGCTTCAGTTCGTCTATGAAGCGGTCGCACTGCCCACTGTACCAAATGGATTATAACAGTCATGATCAGAGACAGTGGGTTCCCTCTGTGGCTGATCTATAGCTACACAGCCGACACTGACAGAAACGCATCAACAGTAGGCTAGGACGATGCTGGCGCGCCGACACGTATTGGGCGTAATTTCTGCACGCAAATCATTGCCCATGGTCGGTTTACGGTATACTGCGTTCCATCGGGATTCGGGAAGATGCACCGAATGCACAAGAAATAGGCCTACTGTGCCTGAATGACCGTGACTTCTTACGCCATCAAGATGGAGACGAACGCTATTGATACGACAAACTAGAAAGCCGTGCAATCGCAGGGAAAACCGCGCGATGCCGCTGTAAATTTCTACATCAAATTTTACAACGACATCATGCGGTTTCTCTGCCACAGCGCGGCTTTCTTGTATGCATCAGCGACCATTCAAAATCCAGAAATTACACGCAGAACGCTGAATTTCACGGCCGTGACGCAAAATCACGCCGATAGCCGAAAATCACGGCACACGACCAAAATTACAGTCATAGGCGCCGACTTTTATAAATGGCCGTGGGGCGACATTCCGCCCTCCCCTTCTCCTCCCCTTCCTTCCGTACCTCTCCTCCTTTACATGTCTCACGTCCCTCACCTGTTCCCCTCCCCTAGCTCCCACTCCTTCTTATCCTTTCCCCTTCCCTTGTCCTTACCCCTACCCCTTAAATCCAGCTAAGGGGTCTATAGGGAGCGCTGTAAGCTTCCCCAGCTGTTCCGGGTTCCGACATGATGTCATTACCACTGTACACGAGACAACGAAAAACGGGTTGAACCAGACGTCTATGCATGCAAAACATCGCCCACAACTTATTGGCCGTGGGGGCGATCGCCTCCATGGAGTCGGCGACTATGATCACAGTAAACGTCCCGGTCATCCTAATTTTGGGGTGTTCCCGTTGGACCAGATTGTCCATGCTGGGGTCAGCCCGATCGTAAACTTTAAGTTAATCAGTCGAGAAATTATTTTCGAAGTATTCCAACCCATGTGATCACGGTATCTGAACATCACAGACGGACGGACGGATGACTTACTGTGGCATAACCGCGTTCTGCGTGGCATCACGTGGTAAAAATTCTGCATTCAAAAACTGGATGAAAAGCTGTCAGTTTAGTTTAGCACATAGAAACTAAACAAAATAAGTACGAATCAGGTACTGTAGCGGATAGGCCAACGACGTCACACGCGGCGAGCTAGAGGTTTTTCGCGATTTTTTTTGTAATTTGTAATTGGATGATAAATATACAGTTAGTTAGCCCAACTAACACGTATGACGTCATATCCGAAATCCGACTCTGCCAGTCGATGCGTACTCATTCGCGTAACAATCACGACAAATTTCATCCCGATCGGATTTGAAACGACGGAGCCTTAGGCTTTTACTGTAAGAGATCGCCCCAACAACAAGAACAACAACAACACGAACATGGTGAGTAGCGATATGGGATCAGTACCTGATCCAAAAAACTCACGAAAAGAACTAAAATGAAAACCGACGAGTATCATCGGAGTATGAACCTTACAATCAGTTATAAAGAGTTCGGTAGCCTAATCAGTGATGGATGGTGAAAGCTAAAGAAATCGAATGAGAACAAAAAGTCTAAAAGTAAGAAAAACTAAACAGAAAACCCCTGAGCATAAAATATGTCCAGTTATTCGTTAAAGCAGTACGGAGGGAAGGATTTATGAAAAAGGTATGTTTTGAACCTGGAACGAAAAAGCGGTGAGGATGACATGACATAGACATGAGCATAAAGAATTGATGAATCAGGAAGACAGATGAAACAAGTCACGCACGATGTTGATTCCAGAGATGAGGTGATCCATATTGAAAAAAGAGTGATCAGTAATTTTAAAGGTGATCGAGTTGCTGGTCAAGCCATGGTGACAACTGTGCTGACGACCTAATGCAGCGAGGGGTTGAAAAGAGATCATAGAGGCAAGCGGTTGAGTGGTGTTAAGAATTTGACAGGTGAGAGCATCTCGTATATAATACGTTCGTTAAATTTTAAACCAGGGTAGAGGTTTAAGAACGGGAGTCACGTGAGTATAGGCCAAAATCTGGGGGCCTTGATGACACTGATAGCACGAGGAAGAGAGTTCTGAATCTGTCGGAGCCGATGTAGTTGAGAGGTTGGAAGATTGTAATATCGAGTTACAGCAGTCAAGTTTGGAGTGAACAATGGAAGTAGCGATAATACTGGCTGTTTTGGAGGAATCAAAGGTAAGGTGATGCATCAATATTTGAAAATATGAGATTAACAGGATTTAGATGATGTATTATGATTTTGTTTGAGAAAGTAAAATGTTCGACAAATATAAAGCCTATAAGTTGCAAGCTGAGCGTGTAGTACCGAGAGAGGAGTTGTGGATCTTAGCAAGTTGTTGTTCAAGTCCTATAAGAAGAAATCCAGTCTTAGAAAAACTGTGAGTCAGCGAATCATCCACGAGATCTGTCGTAAGATTTGTAAGACGTCTTATGCTGGAATGAAAGCTAGGTGGGCAAAAGGGGGAAGAGTTGTGTAAACTACACAAAATGGTGACCGAGAAAAAGCAATGAAAATGAAATCAAGGTGGTGAGAGGGGCGGTCTACATGATGAAAAGTAGAGGATCAAGACAGCATTGCATACACCACAAAAAGAATGAGAGCAATAGAAAAACAATAACACAGTTCTGCCAATTTGGAACTAAGTTGAGAGAGTGGGATAGTAGTATCAAAGGCAGCAGAGTAAGTAAGTAAGTAAGTAAGTAAGTAAGTAAGTAAGTAAGTAGAGGGGAGTTTAGTGCCCTCCTTGCGCAAAACCGGACCTGAATGGCATTACACAGAGAGGTCAAGAAGGCACACAATATATTGTTCTTGGGCTCTTGGTCAAAGCCACTGTTCTTTTTATATCGATGTTTTTTTCACTTCATCACCTATACTCGACCAGTTCATATCCAAATAAAAGCTAAATCAAAACAATGGAAATATTTCTTCATAAAACACAAAATCAGTAAAAAAGCCCAACCAGTACAGTTACAACTTACATAATTAAACTGCATAACGCAAGTGTAACATATGTAACAAAATGTTTAAAACCTCACAGCAGGCAAAAGTAATTTTAAAATTACTTAATAAAGTAAACATGAATTCACAGAAAACAGGAACTGCAAACAATTTTGTACAAGGGTAGTTCAAAAAGATTGTCCTGATACAGAAGGATATGATGAATGCTTTCGACAATTTGTCAGTGTTTAGTTCCACTCATCACAACATTACTCCATATGCTTGCTATGTTTGGGCTACTTTTTCACCAGACAGTGTGCTGTTGCAGATGAGATGACAATGATATCAACATGGAAAATCACAAATGACACAAAGTGCGAGCTGCAAAGTATTAAGTAAGTAAGAACTGGCAGCAATCCAAAACTGTGGGTATCAATTACTAATCACCCATCATATTCACCATAGTTAGCACAGAGTGACTTCTATCTATTTCTTAAGCTGAAGGAATATTTAAGACGATGCAAATTTACCAATAATCATGAAGTATATGCAATTGCACGCTGGAAGACCAAGAACGACAATTTTTCTACAACAGAATCTGTGCTTTGGAGAAATGCTGGAACAAGTCATATCTGTTTTTAAAAAGTGACAAAATATGGCGAACATCTCTTGTGGCAAACTGTATCAGGCCAGAAACTTTTTGAACAACTCTCATATATTCTGTCCAATTAATTAAATGCCTTCAACTGTTAGTTAATAGGTTTAGACAAAAAAAGTACAGTACTTATTAGGATAAACCAGCAAATTTGATGAAAATGTAATACAGTAGTTATTTGCTTCACGACATTTTACATCACTATGCAGACAATACATTGCTAAATCGCTTAAATACTGTAACTAATGTCACACATTGCAATGTAAAAATATTTTTTTACAACTGTCAACTGAGCTCATAACGCAAAAGACAAGATAGAAACGTTTTCTGAAGTAGACATTAATCCACTAAAATTTAACAATTAAATGACCAATTATTCATTAAAATCTGTACCCTAATAAAAACTGTAGGAACAAAAACATTACAGATAGCATTAAAACACACATAATACACACAGTTGAAGAGGTCGCAGTTTTGACTCTCAACGATTATTGTTATATAATGCTTCTGGTCAAGTTGCATGCTGTTATCATCAAGTGTTATAATTTGGCACAGTCAAATGGCACTGAGGCTGCATTCATGCATTCACACTGTCACAGGTATAGTACTCATGTTAATGTGAACGGCTGCTTTTGGAATACATGCAAAGTCATGTTTACTATAACCGCACATGGATATGTGCGGTTATAGTAAACATGACTTTGCATGTATTCCAACAGCAGCCGTTCACATTAGTACGAGTAGTGTACAAGTAGGATTTACATTTGTACAAGGTACACGGGTACTGTTTATAGGCAACCCATACGAGTAAAGCATACCGACATACCTCATCCTAGCGACAAGTTATCACCACAGCGACAAATGGACAAATGGCGCAGCAGGTTGCCAAACTGCAGCTTGTCATTAGTTGGCACCACTGGACTCTGCCAATAGCTTGTTGTCATACTGTAGTGATATTTATTTATACAGCATATAGTACAGATATGAGTGAAACAGTTTTGATATAAACAGCTACCTACAACATTACCGGTAATAGTCAAGTAAATTTTTGAAAAAAATTCAATGTATTTCGCCATTTTCACCAAATTTTTAATTGTGACTGAATTACAAGTGTTTGCTTATACGAGTGACTGTGAACGTTCTACTTGTACAAGCTTCATACTGGGACTAGTACCGGACGAGTACATGTACCACTGTTAATGCAGCCTGAAGCTCTGTGAGTGAGAAGGAAACTATTTGCCATCATTGCAATGGCCATAAATCATAACAATCAGTGCCTCAGTGCTATTGGGAAACAGGAATGGCATCCAGCCTGTAAAAAGTCATCCTCCAAAAGTTCACTTTCAGGATTTGGCCTAACCTGCAATAACTATGGATAAATTAAAACATTAACAAAACACTGGCTATCATAGACTCTGGGCTATTTCAGCTCCAGGACTTTTACGTTTCTAAAATGACAAAAACTGACTGCAGTCTTAACAACATTAAGATACAAACAACAAGCAAACAGACTGTCAGCAATGTCTGCCACATTCATCAACAACTCTGCCACTTTGTGTCACTATAACGTTATATCGCTCAAACATACTGTTCAAAGACACACACTTCACTCACACTGCACTAAACAATGGACTTCATCATCATCATCATCATCATAATCATAACACATGCAGATATACACCATGTCCGAAAAAAAGCTACAGTATTTCTAGGCATAACCCTGACAAATGCAGACATAGTTTCGTAATTTTTGGCACGAAACATCCTGATATGGACATTTAATAAATGCTTTCCAAAAAGAAAATCATGACACCGCAAGTCAATTGTTAAACAAGTCTGCGAACAGAAGCTGGAGTCGTCGTTGATTAAATCTCTTTCAGAAAGAAATTGATAAATTCAGTTTTGTTTGTAGTGGACGTCTCCAAACTTGAGCATGCCATCATTGTTCACTTCAGTGCAGTCGCACTGTCATGGTATCTCAACATGCGTTAAGGCAGCATTACACATTGCAAACAGTGATTTTGAGTTAAACTAGCATTAATAACTTTTATGTCAACTTTTACTACTGCTGTAGACCACTCAACACTATGCACTAACAGACTTCTGTTTCTTTGCGTGCAGAATTTTGCCCCTTTTGGTGTAGCTGTGTAACAGCTTGGAGAGCGTTTCATTTTGCAAGGCAAAGTAGCAGCATTAATTAACGGAGGTGAACTTTTGTTACAATATTAGTCCCTGTTTAGTTTCATAACGTTGCCTGGCAAAAATTATGACAATGCGTTTTAATTTTCAAAAGTTATCAGACAGAACATTGCTCGATATTTTATCGAGAGGATATAATTATGTGATAACGTCATTTCTAATGATGTCATGATTGCATCATCACTAAGCAGTGTTATAATAATACCTGGAATAAATTTTCTAATTTCTAGTAAGGTGGTTCATGCCAAAAATTACGAAATTACGTCTAAATTTGTCAAAGTTAAGCCTAGAATACTAGTGGCTTCTTTTTTTCCGGGCACGGTGTACAGATAAAATCAGGCCATCGCACCGTGTAAAAGTCAAAAACAACCATAAATAGTTAATCAAAAACAGAATTTAAAAAAGTTCGTCTTGAGATGTTTTTTTTAAAGTTGCTGCATTAGTGACATGATAAGTTGAAGTGAATACATCAAAAGTGCACAGTCTGACGCACAGTGTACGTGTGTCATACGAAATGAGATTTGAGATTAACACTCATCAGTGAGTGACGGATGAACCGATGACTATCATTAGTTAACAGTTAACACAGAGCACTGTCACTCAGCAGCATTCAGCAGATATTTGACATGACCAATGACTGACAGCCGACGCCCAGCAATCAGGCACTGGACCACCCATTCAGATGACACAACAGGAATCTGCTGATGTTTAGCTGACGTCAACGTCGTCTGACTTATATGTTTGTCAGCCACAATGACATCAACACTGCTGCTCTCATCACCTGTCAACAAACATCAACACACTAAATAACTACACTGGTGCATACACACAGTCTTCTACGCTGCAAACTGACAACACAACTGTAACAAGAAAGTGTCAAAAATGACACGGTGTCACTGTGCCGACACTGAACAGTCAAGCACTGAAGAAGGAATGGAGAAGAGGTGGCACTTGAGGCGCGATGGGAAGGTGCATCAAAGGTGCAGAAGTAAACTGGTTTGACAAACATAAATACAAGCAGCAGTAACTGGAAAGGCATGGTCGCCGATGGTAGATCATCAAGCATGGTCGATGATCAGTGATGAAGACGACATGGAACAGAGTGTCTGAGCATTTGAGGTGCGGTGGGATGATTATTGCAAATTTCCTGCTGAATGTCAGTAAAAATTCAATTCTGAAAATCAGCAATTATTACGACAGAAACTTTCTGCCCTATTTTTCTGTACCCAGCTGTATATAAAAACTCAATAAAACTTGGTCTGTTAAATAAAAATCAAAAGTATTACCAGTAAATAACTAGTAATGGTACGACAAAAACACATATGCAAAATTTAATTTTGTTGCACATAAAGAGAAAAGTGGACTTTCCGAGTACGGTATTGGTTATCTGTTGCAACATCTGCCTTTGACTGATAAAACCATATCAACACTTAAAACCTTACATACACTAGTTTATAATGGAGCAAATATCACTCGTGTCAAAATATGATACTGATCGTATTCATTGGCTACAACAAAGAAAATGCTTCTGTCATGAAGACGGCATTGGCAGCCGGCTAAGAACGGTACAACCAGCGGCCTCCAACACTTGCCTTCAACTGATGAAACATAGTTCCTCCAAGTGCATTATAAGCACTTTTGCGACGATGTGCTGCATAAATTCACTTTGCTTGCTTACTTAATTATTCACGCTCCTGGTGCAAGTCGTAGTCGACCACCCATGCAGCGACCGTGCCAAATCTTGAGGACTCAGCCAGTGGCTACATTCCACTTGTTGTGTCAATTCAGTGGCTGAAATTTCTCCAGCTTCCAGCCACATCGCATTTACAGTACGCCGTTGGGCTGTTAGTGTTTACTGGTTGTTTATAGCTTTATAGCTTCTATATTGCCAATCTTCGTCTTAAAAGCTTAATCGTGACGCACTGAGCTGATTGTTTTACTGTCACCTGACGATTTAGATTAGACTGTGACTGCTTAATGCCGTTAAGTAGCAGCTGAAGTTTTTGCCATTTCAGCAAACAGCCTGTGAGTGGAACAAGCGGTGCTGCAAAACGGCACAAGAAAAGAGCAGCTGAGCAGGAAGCGTCGACGTTGAAGAAAATAGAGTTTTTTCACTATTCGGAGCTGAAGTCCACGACACATTCTGCTTTTCCATCATCGTCGCTGACAGATGTCACTCGAGTGGTAGCTGCAGTACCAGTGGACGAGACGCCAGTTGACGTTAGTGACACGGTTGATGAGCAGCACAGCGACAAGGAAACCAGGGCTGAACAGAGTGTGGATATTTCATCAGCTAGAGACGTAGTTGGTCACAAAGATTTACAGACTGTTGAAAATTCTAATTATGCCGCTATAAGTGATCTCCTGTCTCGAGAAAATCTGACGGACAGGGGCCATTTCCCGGTGAATCTGAATGATAGCCAGTCTGACCAGATTTAAAAAATTCATCATTGACTATGGTACTTGCGTCCTAATGGACAAGAAGCTCAGCTACCGCAGAGAAACAGCGCGTCAGCTGCCCACATGGAGGGGGCTAAGCCCTCCAGTCCACTCCCCCTCCCCCTCTGGCTAGACCTATGCGTACGGTTGAATCCGAAACCCGCAACAAACGTACGCCAAGCG
>Ga0056131_1000401_pt1 | contig 10582 bp, 5 predicted proteins | sample WorMetLIZISLAND1_2_FD_67480 | JGI IMG/M metagenome (GOLD analysis project Ga0056131, IMG submission 67480) | Marine gutless worms symbiont microbial communities from Max Planck institute for Marine Microbiology, Germany - Olavius clavatus LIZARD... ...
TTCCCGTTGCACCAGATCGCCCATGTTGGGCGTCAGCCAGAGCAGAGGCCTTAAGCTATTCGGCCGTGAAATTATTTTCCAAGAATTCCAACCTATGTGTTGCTGATACCTAAACTTCACGGACAGACGGACGGACGACTTACTGTCGCATTACCGCGCTCTGCGCTAGCATCGCGCGGTAAAAAATGCAAACAATGATGTACTTAATGTTAGTGTAAAGTGCCTGTAACTCAAGTAACTGCTCAGTGCTCAGGCAGTGTTTTATACCAACAATAGAACGTGTCTTAGTCAAACCCTACTCAGTGTGACCTCTTTTAGCTCAAATTATCAGCAAAATTATGCTCAGCCACTGACTGATTGCTTTATCTATTCAAGACCTGTTCGATCTGTTCTCAGAGCTGCGTGCACTTCACGCCATTGAAATGCCTTGGTGCAAATGCTTGTTTAATGTTCACAGTTTGCCATACAGTATTGTATGATGTTTCAGTATTTCAAATAAATTCCCTCAGACATTTTCTGGTTCCAAGTTGTCCTACCTGGCTGTGAACGAGTTCCTTAATGTCCTGAATAAATAAATGGAGATACGTATGAAGATGTAATTACCACAGTGTGATAATATCTGTTGTGATCAGCTGAAGCTGTTTGTCTCTGGTGCAAGTACAATCCCTGTCGTTACTCCTGTTGCTACAGCTACAACGCTGCCACCATCGATAACAGCCCTACAGCTACAAGGTTTGCTTCGTTTGTTCTTTACTGCTGTATTATTTAAAGAATTTTTAAGTAAGTAAGTAAAAAGTTTTTCACTTATTCTACCACCATGGATGTAGTTCATTCTTCACCACCATCAGTCACTGTAAGAATGTGATGCAAAATTAAGAGCTTTTTTTGACAGTGGTTTATATTTGAACAAGACAAAATAGTGGGTAGTTAATGTCATGTTGTTCTCAGTTAAACTGAGCAGTAGCATGAAATGAGTGACATTTTCCGTTATTGCATTTGTTGTTGTTTTTATCCTCTTAGAGATACAGGAACAATGTGCAGAGGGTTTGATTAAGTAATTCTGATGGAATTATTTGTTTCCTGAGCTCAATTACAGTGTTGTCTGTTTAATAACGAAAGTGAAAAAATAGAGGATTTGTTTGGAACACATCATACAGTGCACTTAGCAGATTAACAGGAAATACATGAATGCACTGCAGCCTATGTTAACTGAACACTTCAAGTCATTTACCTGGTCTGGCCAAGCTGTATGATTGGAATGATCAGACTTTGTCCTTTAACGAGTGAAAATTCCAGTTGCAATAAAACAGAAAATATAAATCTAAAAGACTGCAGTTTGAAACATGTCAGTGATAACATGCAGTGAGTAACAGCAAAAATGATAGAAGCTGATATTATTTAGAAGCACATTGACACTTGGAGTAATGTGCGATGGTGGGTAACATCATAAAGATTTGTTTTGTTGTTTTATGTGTTATCCCGTAATAATGACAGTTATTTACAGTTACGCTGTGTATCAGTATGAATGTAGACAATTGCAGTTGATAAGCAGTTGTATATTGGTGGGAGTAGAGACTCAGGAGTTAATAGTTTCTGTCAGATAGTTTATCTCATGTTCTTGGTCTCATTGAATGCAGACTCTTCACGTGACTCAAATGTGTTCCGCAAAGTGGGTGGTCGACATGGCATGGTCTTTGGCTATGTGTCGCCAAAAGCCATCCATCTTCCACCCTTGGTGCCAGGTAAAGTGCCAAGGCTTGAGTCAGTTTGCTTGCTAGCTGTGGACAAGGAGATGGTTGTGAGTTGGTTGATCGTGGCATATTGTTGCATGTTATTTGTCATTTGAGTGTCTAGTTCTGTGTTCAGATGGTGTTACTGATGGTAATAGCTTCTTCAGTTTCTCGTGTGTGTTTCTAAAATAATGTCTTTTCCACTTGATTGAAGCTGAGTGCTAAATTTTTACCTCCCAACTTTTCACTGAGCTATCAGTGAATGCAGATCACATTGGTTTCTGTTCATTTGCTTTTGGGATGTTTTATACAAACAGTTGAAAGAAGACATTTGCTGAGAGTTTTTCATAGCATGAAATTCTTTCGTGTGTTTTGCCGTTATTTAATAAATGGTTTCTGTGTGTTTGTACGTGGTATGGTATTACCATCAGTGTGTTGTTAACTGCACTGTGTCAGGAAAGCTGTTCTCCTAATCATTGTGTGATAAAGTTGCTTGATCTCATTGGAATTGAACCACATTTAACGTAGAACAATTACAGTCTGATGATAGTTCTGAAAAGTTTTGTTTTGAAATTATTTCAAATAACAGATTTGTTAATCGTGAAATTTTGATTTGTTAATCGTGAAATTCAGCTGACAGGAAAAGTCTCAAAATTCCAATGTAGCATTTGTCTGCATTTAGAAGACACAACTGATACTCTGGATTTTTACAAGCTTGATCAGTTTCAGATTCACACATGGTTTTGCTGCAACACTACAACAGCTACAGACACATAGGATGGTAATATTGTGGAAGTGAGATAAAGGCTGGGAATGTCAGCTGTAAAATTATCACTGCTTGTAGCGTTTATCTATAAACTGCAGCAGCAATAGAACATACATATGCAAGAAAGAAAGAACACAACAGTAAACACAATGTGTACACAGGAGAAAAAAAGTTAAAAACTTAATTAAAAAAGCTTTAAAAACTTAACCAAAAGGTAAAATTTTAAAACGACCTGGTGAGCACAGTAATGTAATGTCATGTCGTGGACGTATTATTTTTAAAGCAGTTTGAGCATGGCTAGATGGAATGGATAGGTAATGAACTGGATGTTGTTACACCTAGTGTGGGCTGAAGGTAAGGGAATAATTGAAGAAGATTTTTGGAGAGATGGTTTGTAGATTAAAAGAAGATAAGCAAACAGTTAATGGTGACTGAGACTGAGTGATTTCTTACTGAGGTTGTTTTAAGTAAGGCACATGAAACTACTTGTATTTTAATTTTGCAACATCTTCAAGTTTTTCTGGACACAGTGTAGTCATCCAGCATGTCTGTGTTTGTTGTTTGGTGCATTTTTGGATTGGTTTTCATGGTTGTTACATCTTTTTATCATTACCCATATTTAAGCCATGTTTAGAGCACTAGTATAAAATGTTGCGGTTTATTATCTCAGGTATAGATTTTTAGCCAAGTATATTATGTTATTAATTTGAATTTGTGATGATAGTCTGATTTCTAGTTATACAGCTACTGCTGCTGTTGTGGAGACTTGAGTCTTCTTGCTTGGTTAATGTGTGATCATTTGTGGTGATAGTAAAGAAGTCATTCATTACTAATGAATACATGAGCTGTGTATTATAGCGTGACTTGTATTTACAAGTGCTGGCAGTGATGACATGTGTCGTGCATGTGTAGGTGGGATGCCACTGAGTCCGACAGCTGCCAGTACAACAGTCGGTTCTCCCACACCGTTCACATTCAGCTGTTCAGTAGCTTCATTATCTACACCAGGCACTGCCGATACATTGTCGGTGTTTGAGCTGAATAAACCTGCTAATGGCCAGCCTTATGATCTCGACTCCACTGTACCTCCCGTTTATTATACTCATCCGTCTTTTCTTCCGAGGTCTGTCTGTACAGCTGTTTGTTTTATTTAATGCTGCTATCAGTGGTTGAAATGATTAAATGTACACTGAAAGCTGAAACTGAGCTCTGGGCTGTCAAGTGAACAAGACCAAAGTCTCGGACCAACAAGACTAGTCTGTGTGAGACATCAGGACCAAGTCTGTATAACTTGAGATTAAGACCAATAGTGCCAAAAGCAAAACATGTAATAAGAATAATAAATATTTTGGTGCATTTTTAAAAGAAATTAAGTGAAAATTAAGTAAATCCCCACATCTTTACAGTAAGTTTTGAGTTTATCATGACAACAGTGAAAGACCAAGAACTAGGCCGCAGAGTCTGAGACCAAAGGCAAGACAGTAGACTTTGAGACAAAGACCATGCTATTCAAGTCCACATCTCTGGTCTTGAGATTAACACTATGGTCGTAAGACCAAATTCCTTGTCCTGGGGCCCAGTAAAGCTGTTGATAGCTGTTACCAGGGCTCCATATCTCACAGTTCATTGCCAGATTGCTGTAAAATAAAGTTTACAAAGTGTTTCGTAAGTCATAGATTGAGTGTTGTGATGCTGTTGGTTGGGCACCAGGGAGGGCATTAGGCCTCTAAAAACCTGTAGCAAAACTTTCCCAAACTTTCTCTCATAGAATCCAGGCTAACATGGAGTAAAGTAAAGGAGATAATTTATATCGTGGATTCTATACGATCAAGATCACTTCAGAACCGCTACTACAATACTCCCGTTGTTCATTGTACCCATGAATGGCAGCCAGATACTGTGTGTTAACATGGAAGCCCTCGCAAGGTACCAATTTATACTGCTTGGTGAACAGAGGCACATTGGTGTTAGCAACTTTCCCAGAATTGTTGCCTGACAGTGTGCCGTCCGGGAGTCGAACGCGTGACCCTTTGATCACGAGTCTGACACGTTAACCACTACACCACCGAGCCACCAAGTAATGTTGGAAAAGCAGGCCATTTAACAAAAACTGAAAGCAGTAGCAGTGAAGATGCTGTGTAGTATGCACTGCTGAGCATTTTCATCATTTGGTGTTATTGTTTGTTGTTTCCTTAATGTTGGATGTATTCACAGAGCATGGTGATCAAAATGGAGGGACTCCCAATTGAGTGACAGGCTAGATTTCCTGTTCCTCAGATTTACATTTTAAATACTGCTGGTATCTATGTATAAAGTGATGCTGTTACTGTTTCAGTTAAACGTATGCCAGTTTGTTATGTATAATTAAGAACACAAGATATATGGTGTGACAATGCTGTTACATTGTTACTGCTGCTCAAAAGAACTGAAAGTGGTGTGTCTGCTGTAAAGTAAATGTATTTGGCTGGTGATGTGATTTATCTGCTGGTGATGTGATTTATCTACTGTGTTGTCGTTTGTGATATCAACGCATTGTTGTGACTGATCTAGCGTGTCGTCAGCTGGCAGCAGTGTCACTAGTTCAGTAATAACGACATGTGTAACGTCTACACTCTCAATTCAGACGTCGTCACATCTACCAGCCGTGTCGCTTGGCACCACTGCAGCAGCAACTGTTGTCAGCAGTGGCAGCAATTACGTCTCATCTTCACATGATGCAGTAGTGGAACAGGCGAGGCAGGTATGACAACCCCACCAGTACTGGCTAATTCTGTTCATTATTAGACTCTGTGTGAAATGGTAATGTACAGGAGCAATTGACTTAGTCTCTGAACACACCCTAAACTAGTTTAATACCGTAACAGTATGTCAGCAATAAGCATAGTTTGGCTATGTGTCATGTCATCTGTAATTCCCAAAACTTCTATGTTGGGGACTTGGAATAACAGTGATATTTACTCCAGAAATGTAGGCCAGTTGAACAAGAACTGGAATTAGTGGTAACTTGTAGTTAATTCTGACAAACACTTGTGTGTGAATTGTTGTGTAGGAAGCTCAAGTGCTACAGCGTGTTGGTGAGTTGCGGCGTAGTGGCATGTGGTCGTCACGACGACTGCCGAAGGTGCAGGAGACGCCGCGCTGCAAAGCTCAGTGGGATTACGTCCTGGATGAGATGCAGTGGCTTGCTGTTGACTTTGCACAGGAACGTCGCTGGAAGATGGCTGCCGCAAAGAAGGTTGAGTGTTTGTCAGACAAACTTTTCAGATGTATTTTTGTACAGTCTTATCAGATAGTATCAAAATAGTAAGTCATTTATTGTGTGATTTGTATCACCTGCCAGGTGTTATTTGGCAACCCCCACCTTAAAAACCAGCCAATAAAACGACTGTTAATTTTGGTTTCTTGTGCCACTAATCATGAAAACGTGTTGTAAAATTTTTCATAAATAATTAATTCACTGAACTGAATGTTAACATTTTATTCATTATGCTGCAGTTAGAGCACTGTATGAAAATAGTTACGTCATTGTTCTTTTAGAGTTTTTCCATTCAGTATATTTCTGACTCATCTATCAGTGCTCGCCCAAAAGAACCCACAATAAACCCAATAAAACCCTACAAAAACTGCTGTTTAGGTTTAAAAAACGGGTTGAACCCTACTCAATAGTGTGGCATGTCATGTGCTGTACAGTTGGCACATGACATTATGACGTATCATGAGCGCCAGCGTCGGCTACAGCGAGTCAAGACAGTACGCATCGCTAACACTATAGCAAGTCTGATTCGTGATTTCTGGACGCGAATGATTGAGGCAAGTTGCACCTGTAATAACTCACTGATTCATACAATCACCTTCAGCTGTTACTGTATCATACATGATGTTTGCTTCTGGTTAGTCAGTCAGTGACTATATTTTCACTAGATGCAGTGTAGAATGGACTGAGGGAGACAGTTTCACAGATCGTTGAGAAGGATGTCTGGCTCGTAAATGCATTGTCGTCAGGATGCTTGGCAGCAGAGGCCCATAGCACCAATCTGGTTCGCTGGGAATGTCCACGTTTGACTGCAAGGTCCCATTCTTGGTGGATGGAGGCTGCGGAACCTTCACCAATCTGATGCAGCCAAGTCTGCCTTGGACGTCCAGGTGGTCTGCAGCCCGACGGAGGGTGTATCTCAGTACAGGAAGCATAGGCACACTCAAGGGCATCTCTAGCAGAGACATCACTATCTAGCCAAGGCAAGTAAATTCCCATTCCAACAATCTCTAACCTGTAGTTAGCATGAAAAATACATGGGCGGAGTGTAGCAGTACGAGTGTGTTGTCAGATGTGCAGTACACTTCAATCATGCTCTTAGTTACTGTAGTTTGTTTTACCACGTTGATCTATGACAGCATGATATCGTGTGTGCTGGTGACATGAGCTAGTGCTTGTGCTGCGTGTATAGATGGCATTCTACAGACAGCAGCAGCACATTGAGCACAAGCACAGTAAACTGATAGAGTTCATTGTCAACGATCACACTGCAGGTCTCCACTCTTACTTCCTGTCTTTGATTATCAGAGTGTATTTTAACTAGTGTGATCGATATTTTTCATTAGTTCTTTCACAAACTCTAGAAAAATCGGTAGAAATTGGAATTTGGTTGTATAGTAAATGTGTTTATGAACAATACATACTTGAATGATTTTGGATAACTACAAAATAGTTATAATAAGTATTGCTATAAAATAGTCAGTTAATAACTATTATGATAATTAGGAATTATGAAGGCTTTTTCACCTACAGTGCTGTGACACTGCTGATTGGGGCATCCAACCAGTAAAAATGCCGCTCCAGAAATATGTTCTAGATGTTTTCTTGCAGCTGGTGTTAGCTGATGTAGGTAAATGTGGAAATTTGTCTGTCTGCATATTTGTATTCAAAGTGTTGTTTTATTTTGAGTTTGCACAGTATTATCAGCTATTGTGTGCAATAAGAGTGTGATTTTTAAAGCCGGTTTCAGTTGTGATTTTGTGAAGTGTTTTTGAACCTTGTCGCCTGTTTCTTACTTACTGAGGAAAAGTTGTTCGTTAATCAGTTAAAACTTTAAATCTGTACTGCCGTGATTTTTGTACAGTATCCTATTTGTGCATTATTTCATTTATGGTAATATTACCATGAGAGTATTTTTGTTTCACCGCATACTTTCCCAGGATTAGTCCAGGTTAGGATGGTCTCACAGTAAACTTTTGGGCATTGCTGTATCGGCTGTATTTTGTTGATTATTACATTGTTTTTTTCTCTTGTTCAGTGATAGAGTTTATTGCCTCAGTGCTTTGATGCTGTTGGTTAGTCCATCAGTTCTGAATAGTTACCTCTGAGGACTGGTCTAACATGGAGCTGCTATGGAGAAGTGAGCTGGTTAAACAAAAGCCAATGATAGTAGCAATAGTGGTGGTGGTGGTGGTGGTGGTGGTAGAGTTTTGTCATCTGCAGTTTTCTGCTTCATACTAGCCATTAAATGTCAGATGTTTGCTTTTGTAGATGATTCTGCCATGGAATCAGAGGAGGTTTGTGATAATGTCTTATTTCCTGTCTTTTTTTTTTGCCTACCAATCGCAAATGTTAGCTTTAAACCTATTAATCTGTGATTAGCCAGTATTAAAAATTTAACTGAAAACTGCTCGGGTTCATTATGGTTGGCAAACCAACAAGTTGAGTAGACATGTTAGCTGTGAGCTACTCTTGCACTGGTTTTTAACCAGCTATAGTTCTGCAGCAGCAGATGTACTTTTTCAGCCACATGGTGTAAAAAGTACTGAATATTGTTCCAGTTTGTTTTGTGTTAAGCAGTAAGGCTTGAGTGTTTTGTCAGCTGTACTTGACTAGATGATGCAAGGCAAGATAAACACTTTGATAGGAGCTGAATTATTAGTTAGCATCCTTTGGTGTAAAGTTCTGTATTTTACAATAAAGATTGATTGATTGATTTATTTATTTATTTATTTATTTATTGATGTGACTTTACTGAGTAGATTGGTGAGAGTAAACCAGAGCAAGTCACTGGCACACAACAGGAAATAGATGAGCTCATTAGAGAAGGTATTAGTGTGCAATTTACATAGAGATGGTACTTTACTTCTACATGGGTTGCTTCACTTGTGCGTACTGTGACATTGCTGAGTATGAGCTACAGATATTTCTGTGTGAAGTGTATATCTGTTACAAGCAAGTGATTTTGCATTGTAATGTGAAAAATGATATACATTTGTCTCATATGGCAGCTTGCTGTTAACCTGCATAAGTTGGTATATAATTCTTTCTGCAGTTGACCAGAAGGTGTATGGTATTTAACTGTAATTATGTTTGTGCCTATAAAAATGGTTGACGTTAACTGACTTTGCCATGTTGTCATCAAGGTGAGTTGTGATGACTGTAATGAACAGGTGAGATGCCACTGGATGAGCTGCTGGCAAAATACCACCCGACTGGAGCACACGATGATGATGATGATGGTGGTGATGGTGCTGGTCTTTTCCTGTATAGTCCAGCTAGCTTGTCAGATGCTTCGGATACCAGTGACGGTAATTTTGTTATTCATAACATGTGGTTTAACAGCTGGCTGTAGCCATTCTGGCAGTGAAGTTTTGCTGTGACTGTGTGCATCAGTGTGTGTCTCGTTAGTGAAATTATATCAGAATCTACCCAGCAGTTGCACTAGAGTAGCTTATGGGCACTGTGATGAACATCAGAATTTATGAGTGTGTTAATCTCATGCAGCAGTGATTAGTTTTATAGAGGTTGAAGGTCATGGTCAAGAAATGCCTGTGAATGAATGTAGTATTGATTGTGTGTTGGTTATAGCCGCCAGAAGTAACTGAATTGAATGTCATTAGATGTTATGTCAGTGATAATGTCACGTGTGTTGGTTGTATGTCTCTGTGCGTTTTATATGTTACACAGAGTTGAGCAGTGAATCAACTGACCAGGAACCTGTCGACGATGTCCACAGTGTGACAACTGACACTGTGTACCAGTGTATCTGCCTAGTTTATTGATGTGTGTTTGTGTGTTTTATACATTTCACAGAGTTGAGCGGTGACTCCACTGACCAGGAACCTGTCAATGATGTCCGTAGCGTGACAACTGACACTGTGTACCAGTGTATCTGCCTAGTTTGTTGATGTGTGTTTGTGTGTTTTATACATTTCACAGAGTTGAGCGGTGACTCAACTGACCAGGAGCCTGTCGACGATGTCCATAGTGTGACAACTCACACTGTGTACCAGTGTATCTGCCTAGTTTATTGATGTGTGTTTGTGTGTTTTATACATTTCACAGAGTTGAGCGGTGACTCCACTGACCAGGAACCTGTTGATGATGTCCGTAATGTGACAACCGACACTGTGTACAGTAACCTGGCTAGTTTATTGACTGCACTTCAGTCTGCACGTCCAGCTGGTCACACTCTTGATACATGTCCAGTAAGTAACTTCTGCTGTTCACTGTCACCGTCTCTTGGTGATATTTCTAAACGTCTCCAGGTCTGTGCCCACAGTTAATTTTTAAGTCAGCAACTGTTCTCTTATTGCTACTCATCATATCTTGTTGTAGTTGTTCTTGTTGGGACGACCGTGGGCACCAGTAATCAATGATACTGCTTGGAGATATCTTCAAACCGCACAAAATGAGGCACTCCGCATTGCTACTGGCTGTCGCAAGATGTCACACGCAGATCATTTACATGTGGAAACAAAACTACTACCTATTAAATTCCATTCAGAACTTCTCGCCAAACTATACTGGCTTTCCTGTTACCAATCACACCATCCATGTCATCATCTCACTTCTCTGCCTGCTCCAGCAAGAAACATGAAGGGCACGTTGATGAAGTTCAACAATGAAGTTGTACCTCTCTCAGAAGAAGGCATCACAGATACAGATATTTACCGGGACTGCTTACGCACCCTTCACAGCCAAGCAGTCGTCGACGCAAGAGCGAATTTTGTACCAAACAGAGTCCTTGGAGCTTCACCACCTGATATCTCACCTCTCGAAAATCTGCTCCCTCGGTCAGTCCGTACCACACTTGCCCAGTTGCGTTCC
>Ga0056131_1000402_pt1 | contig 10581 bp, 8 predicted proteins | sample WorMetLIZISLAND1_2_FD_67480 | JGI IMG/M metagenome (GOLD analysis project Ga0056131, IMG submission 67480) | Marine gutless worms symbiont microbial communities from Max Planck institute for Marine Microbiology, Germany - Olavius clavatus LIZARD... ...
GTAACACTGTGTGATCCCATATGGCAAGTGATGTCCCGTAGCTCTGAGATGGGGTCCCCATGAAGAGCTATATCAGCCTTTACCTTTTTTAGCCATTTGGGTAGTTTGAGGGCGCAGAGTCGGTGTAGGGCTTGAAAGTTGTAAAATCGTGTTCCAAGGAGCCTTGAAGGAGGGCACTTCCTATTCATTTGTTCATACACTTCTGCTGTACGATGTATCGTTTAGGCACAATGCACAGCGTCACAGTCAGACGGACGGACAGACAGACAAACAGACAGAATTGCCATACGACGTTATCATGCCAATAGCCGATCATATTGCGCATAGTACGATCGGCTAAAAAGCGATGATGACGGAATGGTGCGGCAAATTCATCGATCTGTGTTCTCAGCGGCAGCTATTTATTTGTGCTTTCATATGAGCAGCGGAGGCCAAAAGTTGGGATGCATCCTCTCCCTTCACTTTCTGTCCTCCCCGCCCTTCAGCCCTTCTTTTTCTCCTTCCTATCACTCTCCCATCCCTTTCGCTGACAGAGACATTTTAGAATGTACTATGTCAAAATTATACAACATTGCTGGAGTTCGTGCCAGTGGTGTTGTTTAAAATAGGGGGGGGGGGATAAACCCCATAACAGTGTAGATAAAACTATGGGCAAAGAATTTTAAAATTTTCCAACGGCTTAAGCTTCCTCACCTTTCTCCCTCATCTTGCCCCGACTTCTTTTGCTCTATCAGTTTTTTTCATGTCCCCTGTCAGGGCCTGTCTCTATTTATCCACGTTTGCGTTTTCAGTGGAGACAGTGCTTCAGCTTCCCTTTGCCTATGCTTGTGGGTGTCCGTGGATAACACTACCCAGCGATATATAGCAGTATAGGGTTATCACATACTTGGTGCATTATCATTTAACACACGAAGATATTTAATATACTCATTGCCGGCGGCTTCAAGCCTCATGCGTACCGAATCTTTTCATTCCGCGTACGGCCCGAAAACCATACTGTCCCAAAGTCATCACTGTAGCCGTGCGGCGTAGCAAAATACCTTCCCTTCGCCACATGACCGCCGATACGTCATCTGAAATTACTTTTCAACGGTTTAGTTACGTGCCCGCATTTATTATTGACGTTCTGGACCGATGCTTAGCGCGTCTCCCTCCCCGCCGGGAAATAACCCTCCAGTCTTGCCGAAACTCGTCACGTATAACTCCATTCTGACTCATAAGCCTATAGTTTGGCTGATCAACAGCCGTTTTCATCAAGTCAGCAGAAGGGATATGTGAACATTAAGCGGCTGTTTATGACACCGTCATATAAAAAGAGCACAACAGAGAAAACCATTTGGATCACACGTAGGAACTGCAGAGCCGTACCAGCGATCTGTGAATTAAGGGGCCTTCTTCTCGGATGCTGCAAACAAGTACGAATGTACTGTGGATCAGAAACTGTAGACAGAACTGACAGGAGCAACAGGCGGATGCAGCACGATCCGGACAGACGCTGCAGCACTTTTCTGCGTGAAGTCAATCGATGCGTATTTAGGCCTACTGGTACTTGAAGAACAATCCTGCCAAACTTCATCCAGATCCGATTTGAAACGACGGAGCCTTGGGCTTTCTTGAAGAGCGTAAATTGCCCCGACAAGAAGAACAAGAACAAGGTGAGTAGCGATATGAGATCAGTTTCAGATCAAAAATCTGAGCCAGTTGCACTCTCATGTGTTTTGCAGTCACTGTTTGTCGGGTCAACTCAAGACACATTTCCTGCCGTGTCCAGATATCCTAATGCGCCGTACTCAATGAATCAAACTGCTCAGCACTCTACGTTTTAGCTAGCTCATGTCCCCAAATTTAGGTCTCACGTCCCGTGACGCTTGGATTATCAACGCTTATGGACCTCCGGAACTAGAAAGCAAAAGCAGCCGCATATATAGGCCTATTCATACAAAACGACAGCATCAACTGTCGAACGGAATAATTCGTGAAGCTCGTGCTGGCGGGCTGTAAACTGCGGCGACCAACGGCTGGATGACCGCAGGCTAGCCGTATAGAGACGATATCAGCCGCCAGCCGCCGCATCCAATATTCAGAGATGAATTAGTCGGCTTCTTCGTCTCAGCGGTGAATATTTCATGCGTTTCCCGGCGGTGCAGACTGTCGACGAGTGGCAATCGACGGCACGCGACGTGGCTAACTAAATAACGACCGCGCGTCGCATGACTTTCGATACGTCCAGAAATGTTTCTGAGACAGACACGACATCCGTCGAGCGCTGATCGGCGAAAATCGAATTTTTAACAGTTTGAAATATTGATGTACTAGTTCCAGTTCATAACGAGGACAGATAAGCGGTCAACTAACGACATCGGCAGAGTATCAACAATAATATTATTAATTAATTAATGCCGCATGCAGCGCTTTCAAATCACATGTAAACGTCAGTCGACTTTTAACGGTTAAATCGTGTAACAACATGCAGCGAAAATAAATTTACCTCTCGGTCTTTATCGGCGAAGTTAATGCACAGTGAGCTCATGGCACGAATAATAGCGACCAGCGACTGCGTTGTATTACTGTAGACGACTGGCTTGAACTGTTTATTATCCTCGCTTGTGAATCCACCCTCATGAATGATCCTGTCAGCATCATCAACACTAACGTCATCATCATCATCATCGCCATCATCATTTACTAGTTTACGTTTGAAGCAGCGGAAAACAAAAGTGGGAAAATAAAACAACTAAAACATTAGCCTACATCAATATTACCCATCTCAACGAAGTTTTTTTCATACTGATAAGACGAACAGTTCCTGATCCAACAATTTCAGCGTCTGGTTACAGTTGTAGTCAGAACTTAGTTTGGAAAGTGTTTGATGTATTTTCGCATCTTTGATAACCGGTTTAATGCTGCGTGTGCCGGTAAAGTAATTTGATGATGAACTGATGAAGTTATGATGTTGTCAAATAGGGTGGCTTACTTCTTCATGAATCATCAGGTAAAATAGGCTACTTTAGAAAAACTACGACAGAAAAAAAGCACGAAAGACTTACTTCATCTGCTTCACGATGGTACTTTTTCCAGATTCACCCGCACCTATAAAACATGCGAAAAGGAGATCAACATTCGGCCTATACAAAAATACCAGTAGAGTATATGATTCGGTACCAGTATGATGTTAGAAAATTTTGACTTGTACTTAAAATTGACACGGCTCTTATCGCTGGGCTGTCACGAACTCACTATGTCGTGTAACGCACTAGGCAGAACAACGCCAATAAGACTAAAAAGATCAAGAAAACCGTGCTATCGCAGGGAGGACCGCGCGATGCGAGATATTGAAACTGACCTTAACCCCTATATTCCACCCGAATTTTAGGGCTGTTCCCATATGACCACCCCGAGCTCATACCATAAGCTAATCAGCCGTGAAATTATTTTCGAAGTAACCCAACCGGTGTGATCAGCGTACCTGAACGTCACAGACGGACAGAAAGACCGACGGATGACTTACTGTGGCATAATCGCGCTCTGGGTACAGTGGGTAGCATCGCGCGGTAAAAAGTTTTCCTGAACAAAACGTCAATGAATGTACACAACCTGATCTTTTGTGCTAACTGCTGTGGGGGTGGCGCCCATCCGTCTAAAGCCACTCAGCATGGATCACGGCGCGAAGGTAAGGTAGTATTCCGTAGAAAGACTCTCATTCCAAGTTTCGAATATATTGGGAACGGCATATCGAATTTCCAGAAAGATTGTAAGCTTAAGTCATATTAGGGGCGCCTTGCTAAAAATCATTCTAGAACAAATAGACTACCTGGTGTATGTTAGCACCGCATTGTGGCATATACTACACACGCAACCATTTTTGCAGGTCCCTGAGCCCTCTGGCCACACTACAGCGCCCCTCGCTCACGACAACGGATCCCACAGTCGGACTGTCGGACAAGAGTCCCGAACAAACCTGAGCATAGGCCTATTCGGCCCAGTCCCGGTCCCTACACTTTTCGGTCCAATCCCAATCCGTGCAACTGCAAAGGTCTGGTCGAGAAATTGTACAAGACACAACAACGAACTTAAGTAGGCCTATAGACCTAATAATTCCATTTCCGTTTTACTTATTCGACTGCATCAGAAACATGTCCTCAATAGACAGGCGAACGGACAGGCAGACTGGCAGGGGCGTGTCAAGCATGGGGCTGACGGGACTGCATACCCAGGCCCATACCTCAGATAGGTCCTCCGGAAAAGTAAAAAATAAATAATAATAAAATGTACTTCAACAGAAGGGCCGGAGAATATACATATACGCACACAGAGATCCAAAAATTAAAAAAAAATTCTGGGATGGGAAACTCCCCAGATATCTTCCAAATAAAGAGGGGACACCTCCTTACCCAACCCCCATTCTCAGCCACAGGGCCCACAGAAGTCTTACGCTCCGCGGACTGGGTGAATAAACGATGCGCAAATTGTTCACGGCAGCAGAAAGTTACCGAGCAGAAGCAGCTTGATGTCCTTCGCCGCCTGGACTCCGTCTTCTTTCAGCGCCTTGTCGATGATCTTATTCCGCTCCAGCGCCTGCCGTTCTTCGGCGCTCATTGAGCAGCCCATCTCGCCACCGCCGACTTCGCCGGTGGGTCAAACGGCGCAGGCAACCGATCGAGCGGTCTTTATGAGAGCGACCTGGCAACGATGTCAGACGCAGGTCGATGTCACCCGTTTCAGACCCGCTCGATCACGCCTGAGCATTTACACCGTCCTAGACGGGTCGCAGACGGATACCGGTATTTAAAAAATCTACCGGTGTTACTTCCTCCTAAAGTACCGGCAACACAAGGTCTCACGCCGGGGTCGCCGTTTCGATGAATGGCCGGCCTCAGAATTCTTGGCGTGAGCAGGCCTCGGAGCTAGATACTAGATAGGCCGAGCGGAGGCGTGCGTGCGGGCGCGTTATGCTAATGCTGCGGCGGTCGTCGATGCCGACGAGGCAAAACGACTCGATTGCGATGCAGGGGAGGCCCTTGGGTGTCAGCAGCAGCAACAGAGAGGCTGCTGCAGCTCAGTCAATTGATAAATCTCCAGGACGAAGGCGGTGCCAGTATGCGTCCGGCGTAGACGGGCACCACTGCTATGGTTGCTGCAGCTGATGATTGCGGTTGTTTCACAATGACGCAAGCGTTGGCACTTGGCAGGCATTCTTTCCTCGCGTCGCCTATTCAGGTCAATGTATGCAGATTGCAGAAGCAGCTGCGCTGTGCGCGCGTACTTTTGATGCCGCCGACTGTAAATAGCTATGCACTCACCAAATAGGCGAGCGGAGTCACAATAGCATTGATTTTCGTTGCAAAACTTCATTTATACGCGCCACAAAGGCACTCGCGTAAGTACCTACCCAGATTTGACTGGCACTAGGACATGCCGACCATGACCATGGCAATTAGTGCTCTGCAATCTGCATAGCTATGCCAAGCTGACGCAGGGACCCAGTGCATATCCGTGCTGTAGTTATCCATTGGTAAAAAAATAATGGATTTATGTTGATATTGATAGTGTTTTCTTGCTCTGAGTTGTTATATCTTCAGAATCTTTAGAGACAAGGCTAAAATTACTGTAGGGATTTCCTCTACATAGCGGAGCACTTTTCTCTTTTGTTCGATCTGGCTAATGTGAACATACACCGCGTCTCAAAAAAAACCGTGCCAGTATTATTTTTTGAATAACTCCGTGAAACGTTAACCAACTGTAATAATTTTTGGCATGCAATGTCACGAAGAAACGCAGCAAAAATGACTGTAGTTTTGCCCACCTCACCTTAATACTGTTGCTACACGACCCTGTGAAATGCAAAAGTCATAGTTTGGACATTTACAACAATGAATTCATACTGGGTAGTGCATTCTGGCTAAGAAAATCAGTGTGAGACCACAAAATCATTGAAAATCTGTTACTTATTTAACATTAATCAGGAGCGAGTCTATCGTACCAAGATCTCGGGACGTCGACGAACTGAAATGACACATCAACTGCGAGCGGGCCACTCTGAGACACACAGTTATTCAATGTGCTGTTGGAGAGTGGTGCAACATCTACGCGTTTGTGTTCGTGTTGGAGGGGACATTTTGAGCACACACTGTAATAAAGATTATGTGATGTGACACATGTAACTTTTTGAGAGACAATAACCAATAACTGCCAGTCATGTTTGTCACTATTCAGGTAATCATTCAAATGTACACTTAATTATTGCGTTGAAATTTTCCAAGGTAGTGCAAGCACATACTTTAGGTGAAGTGGGCAATTCAGGCACAGTTTTGTTACGGGTTTGTTCCGGGACACTCGTCACACTCCTTCCAATTTTTATTGAAATCGGTTCATATTTGACAGACAATGAGCAAAAATAAGTTGGCACAGTTTTTTGAGACACAGTGTACATTTGTCACCTAGCCTATATGTAGCACTTTTAGGCACGATTTAGGCTTTGATAATGACAGTCGTAAAATGTTGTCAGAACATGTACAGTTTACTGTACACAGTTTGTCTAACGTTACAAAACTTCATAATGTCAAACGCTACTGCCTCCAATTTGAACTCTGTAGAGATAACTAAATGCCAGTCGACCTACTGCTCATATGAAGTTCCAAGCTACTCGAAAGAAAACCAAGCAAAAGTCACATCAGAGAATCTGAATGACTACAGAAAATATTGCACACTGTGATCAAAATTAGAATTCCACAGAGCTTAAACATTCTTTTCAACAGTTGTATGACTGAAGCCAGGAATAGAATATTCATTAAATTGTCATTTTCATTAAAAAGAAACAATAAATCAAAGTAGTTCAACAATGCTATTCATACTGGCAATAATGACAAACAGAGAGCAATACACAGGTTTGTCAACTTATACCACTAATAAACAAAGCCCAAAACCTGCAGTGTGAACAACATCACTCACTACATAATGCCGAAAAAGACAAATCTTCTTGTGTATGTATGTACCTACAACTTCGCGTGCTTACAAGTACTACAACTCAAGTCGACAGATTTGTAACTTATTTTGACCAAAAGTGCAAAAAGGGAGAACAGCAAGCAGCAACATACCATCAGCTATTAACCAATAAACATCTGCTGCTGCAACATCCGACAAATGCAACAAGTCGACAGACTGGTTTCAACACAGCAAATTAACAGAATGTAAACAAAATGGAAACAAACACATGAGCCACTCTTCAGTCCAACTGTCCTCACTTTACAATAAAATACATACAACACTAAGCATGTACGAGTGACATCATTTCTTCTTTTTCTTCTCAGCTTCCTCCTCCTTTTCTTTCTCGATTTCTTGAATCATGCCATCGAGCTCCGACGAGTCAAGTATCTAAATATACAGCACACACACACACAATCATTTCATCAGCCATTTGTATTCCACGTTTATGGCCGTTCACAAGGGTCTCCCAGAAAACGTTTGGAGATTAGGATCGCCCAGAAATATCAATGTCATCCATACATCGTTGAAAAGTACTTTCAGTGTGCAACAATTCCCTCGCCGACAATGCGTGTGTATCTTCATTCGTTTAGCCATTGCTGCCTCCCAAAAATGCGAACTAGTGCAAAATTCCGAGAAAATTTGAATTTATAGCAGTTCAAGGTCATCCAAGGTCGATGACTTTGGTACCAATCGAAAGTGCATGTGCCACTTCCTATTAGTCATTAATAGTATCTTTGGTCCTATCTAGCACCGTTTCGGAGTATGGCCACTTATTGGCTGAAAACTGGGTATTTATCTTACCCCTGTCATTCGGTGTCCCCGCTCCCTGTGTTCCCTTTGGAATTTCGCGGTAAAGTTAACCACAAGGAAACTAGTGTGATGGGGTATGGTGTGGTGATGTGGTGAAAGTTGAATGATCCTAACTGCAGCCGTCTTTGACTGATCCACCTGTGTGACAGCTGGACAGACAGACGGACGGATGATAGCATTCAGTGCACTATAGCATATATGCTGTCGAGAACTAAAAAGTGGGCAGACTTTCCATACCCGAAGCGGCTCTCTCCGTCGCATCACAGCCACTTCCATGTTCTTGCTACCCGACTGAACGACCTCCAGCAGGGCCTTCAGAGCCAGTTTGACGGTGCCACGTTCTGTCACAACCTGGTCCTCTGAGTAATGCTTCTCAAGGAACTCACGTACAGTCTTGGCACTGCGACCGATAGCATTCGCCTGGCACAGAACATGCGACAGAAATGCACGTCAGAATGAGGAATTTCCCTTAAGTGATCCGTCAGTTATGGTTGGACATAAGCAAGGGCAGCCAGAATGAAAAAAATACCATCCAATGTGATCATAACTTAGCATTTTCTTGGAGACCTGGGAGTGAGTGTGTACAGTTTGACATCCCGCCCGACACATACAGGGCATTTTGGAGACAAGTCTTAACAGGCAATCACTTGCACTGGTACTGACTGACAACTAGACTCAAAACAAACATGAGAAAATATACCAACAATACAACAAGATACTGTAAAACAAACAAACTGGCTCTATGTAAGAAAAACATGCAAAACACAAAATATGCTAAGCTACACCTAAACCAGCAGTCCAGCAGGCCCTAGGATGTCTGTAAGCACTGTTAATATGTGTCTGTTTATGATTCTGAACACTGGACAGTTCTGACAATCTTTCCTCTTATCCTCCAGATAATCATCACAACTCAAATGATGTCAATTGGAGGGCATGGAGATGTGGGAAGTGACTGTAAAACAGATTTGAGTTTATTACATATATTAGAAACAGCACAGTTTTCACACGGCATTGAATACACAGCTTACAAATGTCAAACACATTATATCCCACAAAACCTGATAACTGTAGAGTTGGTTTTATTAGCAGACACTGCCAGCCACTTAACTACAGATATTCTGATAGAAAACGACTAGTGGCTCTTCAAAGATTTTACTCACAATAGAATCTCCCATAAATACAATGTCTGTCCACTTCATGTCCTTCAACTAACGCTCTTTAAATCATCACTCTACCTCTAAGGGCATAGATTTTTAACTGAAACATGAAACTGCAAATGGTGCAGAGAAAAAAAACAGACTTTGAAGGCAACAGTTCCATACATCAACAACCAACAAAACGAAAATGTCAAGTAATAACATCTAAAAACAACACTCACCGTCCACTCAAAATAAGTGCCGGAAGGATCGGTCTGATAGAGGTGCGGCGTGTCGTCGTAATCAAATCCAATTATCAACGTCGATAGACCAAACGGCCTTCGTCCATTGCTCTGTGTGTACTTCTAACAACGTGCAACACGGGCAACATCAGTATGCTGGAAATATTAATTTTTCAATCAATAATTGAATCAAAACATTTGTCAGAATGCCCTCGATTAACCACTGATATCATTCAATGCTATATTGTTCAATGCTCTGACACTGCTGGTTGGCTGTAATAAATGCCAGCAATTCCCAAAAAGTTCCATTTTGAGGAACCGCCCTAACCTGGAGGACCCTGAAAATACTACAAGTGAGTCATTCAAAAGTTCAAAGCCCGACACAGTTAGCTACAACACATGCACATTATATTTTACTTTTCAACACAGTCTCCTGCAACTGCATGCACAGATTCCACTGTAGAAAAAGTTGTTCTTGGTCTTCCAGCCAGTCATTGGCTCTACACGAAACGTTCTCATCATCAATAAATTTGCATTACCTTAGGTGTTCCTTCATAACCGAAGCCACTCTATATTAAATCTGACAAATATGATGGACGACAGAGTAGTTCAAACCCGACTGATTTATATTTTTTTAAATATGAAGGAACACTTAAGAGAATACAAATTTACTGATGATGAGAATGTTAATATGCATTATGCACGGCTAAAGGATGGCTGGAAGACGAAGAACATCAATTTCTCTACAACAGAACCCATGCCATGGAGAAATGCTGGAACAAGTGCATATCAGTTGCATGAGACTATGTTGGAAAGTGACAAAATATGGTGTAGGCCTACATCTGCTGTGGCTGACAGTGTCAGACTACAAATATTTTGAATAACCCTTGTATAGTATCAGCCAGTTCCATGCCAAGGACATTTAAACATAGCTTCAGATACTGACAGAGATTATTACATTAAAGTTGTTCCTGATGTCCAACTGCCACAGTTTCACTTTAGTTCACTTCTAGGATAACAAGACCGTACACAACCTGACAGTAGCGTGCTTTTCAGAGCACTTTCAAACACAGCAAAAGGACCTACTGTACCTGTTTGAGCTGAGCAATAAATCGTGTGATGTATTCCAATGTCACCGGATCCTCAACTGTCAACTTATGGCTCTGGCACTCGACCCGAACACGGTTCACAAGAATTCGAGCATCGGCTGTAAGGCCTACATACACATAAGTACACATGTGCATACACAATCTATAAATGACATCTGAGAACTTTGGCTATTCACAATATTTACTTGCTGCTACTTATTGCATTTGCACATGTTTTGATGAAAGAACTCTAGGAGCTAATTTACAAAGAATCTTAAATGAAACTTAGAAAAATCAAACTCTGGTAAAACTTCAGCAAAG
>Ga0056131_1000403_pt1 | contig 10575 bp, 9 predicted proteins | sample WorMetLIZISLAND1_2_FD_67480 | JGI IMG/M metagenome (GOLD analysis project Ga0056131, IMG submission 67480) | Marine gutless worms symbiont microbial communities from Max Planck institute for Marine Microbiology, Germany - Olavius clavatus LIZARD... ...
TAGAGTGGATATGTACTGTTTCTCTGATACGCCTTTCAATCACTCGTTCATACACTTTCAGTGCAATTTCCAACAGCTTTATTCCTCTGTAATTGCCACATTCAAGAGCATCTCCTTTTTCCTTGTAAATAGTCACTATTTCACTCTCCTTTAAGTCACCTGGGATTCGCTCATCTGTCAAAAATTCATTGATCAGATCATCTGATCAGATCATCATTCGTATATTCACAGGATCCATCCGAACAAAAGCCCTTTAAAATTTTGGGAGAAAATGGAGCGTGGGCGTATACAGGGATTGCCCAAATTTTTTGAGTACCCCCTATTATCTGAGGAATGGATAAAGCTACGAACTTCAAATTTGGCAGGTATATTCATAGGGTCCATCCGAACAAAAGCCCTTTAAAATTTTGGGAGAAAATGGAGCGTGGGCGTATCCAGGGACTGCCCCAATTTTTTGAGTACCCTTTATTATCTCAGGAACGGGTAAAGCTACGAACGTCAAGCTTGGCAGGTATATTCACAGGGAGCATGCGAACAAAAGGCCTTTAAAAATTTGGGAGAATAGGGAGCGTTGGCGAATCCAGGGACTCCCCAAATTTTTGAAGTATATATATATATTGGGCGCATCGCGCGGTCTTCTTTGCGATAGCTCAGCTCTCTTGTCAAGTTTATTTTCATGATTGTTTTGTTATGTGTACTTTTAGTGTCAATATGTTTTACAAATTTTGTTAGTGTGTATATATATATGGGTGTGTTTCTTTATTTAGTGTATTACCTGGAGACGATATTTGGGCACGGTCTGGGCACGTCTACTTTGGAGTCGCCTCCTTTCACGGAGAAGTCGAAAACGTGCCTGAGATTCATGTATCTGATTTCTTCTCCAAAGATCGTGCTGAATATTTTTGTGAAGGCGACGCCGGGGTCTGACTTTAAGCTAATCAATATGGTTGAGTTCAGTGATCACGAAATGATCGATCATCGGAGCTACGCGAATGTTGAGCTCGGTGACGGCGTTACACAGTTTCGGATGGTCGCCGACAAAAAAGGCATTTCCACTGACATACACTATGTCCAGATCGACTCTGTGGAGTTGACACGCTGTCCAACTACAGGTAAAATATGACTGCGTCGTTTGCTTACTGTCTAATGATGTGGATAATTTCTGTTATTTAGTATGAAAAAACACCAGTGGTACGAATGGTAATGCAGTATTGGTTAAGAGCTGAAGTTGACAATCTGGATGTTATTCCTACTAATGTTATCATCACCATAGATCATGATAGGTTGCCGTAAAATGTGTAACACAGTAATACGTACGTTTATTCGTCATAAAGACAGACAATATAAAATTGAGACAGAGACAAAGACAGAAGGAATAAAAACCAGACTAAAAATGCCTAATGTCTGTGAAGAAGCTAACCTAGTGTATTGAAAACGTCATAATGCACGAGTAATTCAAAAAGCAGAATTGGAACCCGGTCTGGAGGTCACTACGCGACCCGATAATCTGACCCTACCAGGTCGTTGAAAACTCTGAAGTACCAATACTATGAAGATTTGATAAGATTAGGATCTATCTGGTCTGATGCGGTTGCCGATCAAGGCAAATGGCTGACCCGTTTCCAGTGTTGAGATATGCAGTATGTACTTTCTTAAGCTGTATTGATGGAATAGATTCATGTTTTTCTGTACTATGGTAATGTTGTAGAAGCTCCAAATGAACCGTCTCTCCACTACGATGGACCACGTCAGCCAATGACGTCCTATCAACCGTTGTTGTTAGCTGATAACGACGGTCAGTCAACTGTGTGTGTTGAATTTGATTACAACGCTGCCCGGGGTTTTCGGGGACGGCGGATCGAACAGCGCCATTTCCGGTTGGATCAAATGCAAGATGGCGGCCGGCGGCCATTTTGAAAAACTTCGAATGGCCAAATCTCTGAAACGCATTATCCGATTCACTTTATCTATGTACACACACCCTACTTTGCCCTCAGACTCTAATATAAAATGACTGTTGATGCATAACGGAGATTCGAAACGTATTTCGCAAGGGAGGGTCACTAGCCGACCTGTCGTACAAAGAGAAAGAACGAAAAGGCAGACGTGGAGAAATGGACGAGAAAATAACGCGCAAGGAATATACTACTATACATTAGATTGGTCACAATCTAAAGTATTTCTTGTTTTTTTAAAGTAAAATCTGTCATTAGCCTCTTATTCACGAAACTGTTATTTCGGGTAACTGATAACTGTAGTTTAACGTTTGCTCATTATCATAAGATGTTTCATAATTCTTGACTGCTCACTTAACAGTGATTATTCAAAAATTTTTTATACTTCAAGTAAGCCATTGCGGGACACCGATAACGTCAATTCAAGGGCTGCATCATACAGGGCCAGCGCAAACCAGATCGAGGGATGGGAAAGGGACCTTACCAGTTGTTTTATGGGGATGGGGGGAGGCTCAGTGACGCTTGCACTGGCTCTTTTATCGTACTAGGCTGTGATGTTCGAAATGTTGGTTTAGTCTTTTGACTGTACGCAGCTCAAAATACGTCCACAAGATGAAAAGGAAGAATAATCGTGGCATTGTGTTGTTTTTGTAATTAATAGCTATCGATATGCAAAACGTCATCGACATACTTGGACACCAAGAGGATGACATGATTTTCAGGTAAGCTTAACTGTGACTGACGAAATAGTTTAGATGCCACTGCACGATGTGTCAAAAAGGTTTTCTGCGACTTTGCTCATAACTTTGACATAAGTCAACCAAATTGATATTTTTTTACAGAAGTTCTCCGCTTTAAAATAGTTTGTGGTCATCTATGTGGGTAATATCGTGGACATTGTACTCACTTTGTAAATGTCTAGTACATATCATGTGGTATGTCTTCCCACTGCACCGCGAGTCCAGTTGTTCGTTAGTGTGGGCAGTGGATGGCCACCACATGTGCTGCAGTATCATGATGGCTATAGTTCATGCCAATCTGCTGCCACGTCCAAGATTGTGAATCTCCGCTGGGCTCAAATACGGCTCATGTAGGCCTAAGCAACGCTATAGCAAGTTTTCATTTCCTGACCTTTACTTTACCTTTACATAATTATGCAGTCCAACAAGTGAACCGTGAGATCTACTTTTTGTGGAACCGGAATGCTGAATGCCGATAAATAATAACTTACAGATGAATTGCCTTTATACTTAAGCTAAATGGCACTAACGACTCTAACGTTTAATTATTATGGTCTGTGTATTGTGTTTAAAAGTTGTATTTGGGAAGAATACAAGTGTGACCCTGAGTACATTAAGAAAGAGTATACCGATATGGGACTGTGCTATACTGTCAACTGGAATCCGTTAGATGTACTACATTCTAAATACACGGGTAAGCAACTGATACTGTATTGTAATGTTGTACTGCTTTTTAAAGTAGAAGTTGAAAGTTGAAAGTTGAAGCTGAAGTAATGGAAATCGTACCCTGTTGTATAAGTATATTTATATATTGCATCAACTAGCTTTGTGACAGTAATTTGAACTAATTTCGTTGGTGCTACTGCTACTGCCATTTGTGATCTTGTCGTTGGAGTCGAAACGTGAGAAAACTTTTGAAATTTTAAAACTTTATTTATTTAACAGGCGTAATGACAGAATCATAATTTGTGCTCTGTTATAGGTCCAGAAAAAGGGCTGGAATTGATAATTAATGTTGAACAGTACGAAAACATCCCCAATTTGTCGAATAACATCGGCATTGCAGTAAGTATAGTCAATTGACTGTTGTCGACTAGCAGCTGTAATTAACATACCTTCCTTAGTTCGTTAGCATTTCTCTTAATAATGGGGAATGTGTCATTATTATTGTAAGAACTGTTTCACTATTTATTGCAAGAGTTTAGCTGTCATTTTGTACTTAGAGCAAAGAACATGCCAAAGCCACATGTGCAAAACAGCGATCATAGTTAATTTTTTGAATTATAAACAGGCTTGATTCACACTGTAAAGACTAATACATAAAAAGTTGTTATCCTAAATCATAGACATGAATATTAATATTCAATTTATTTAATAAATCAAGGTTCCCAGGACCGAAATGATGTCTCAGTATGAATTAAAATTCTGTGGCAATAGACAGACTAGTCGGCTGAAGTTAATTTTAATTCGCCGTTTTATCTGGTTTTGACGCTTTGTGTGTATTGTACCTTGTGCCAACATAACAACTGCAACAACAATAATAATAAGAATAATAATAGTAGGCTAATTGTGGAACATTTGTTTGGAGTCTTATCACTCACTGTACAAATTTCTATTATAGAGCCTATATGACTGATCGATCTTTGTGACTGTTGTTTTTAGATCCACTTGCACAGTCAGGATGACATTCCAAAAGTGTCTGATCTCGGCTTCATTGTTGAGCCTGGAAAATTTGCTTTAGCTGTGGTCGAACATTCTAAGGTAAGTGAATCCAACGGCTGCCGAGATATCGGAGATAAATAGTCTTTTAATTAACAATGCGCGTTATCAATGCATCCATTGACTCAGCTCAACTCGGGTAGCATGCATGCCTGTTGAAGAGGCAAATAATTTGTATGGGGGTGCCGAAACGCGCGAGTGGAAAACGTCGCACCAGATCGTATGGGGTGGAAAACGCGGCAGTTGTGAGTAGAAATTTTTGTTGCTAAGTAAATAGTTGATAAATGATGACAATTGACTCAATAATTAATACAAAAAATAGTTGCACTTTACGGTAAGAACGCCGATATGCTTAGTTATATTTATATACATGTATGCGTATGGACTTAAGAATTAAAGTGACATTCAGCCATCCTAAAGTATTACATTTGCGTTTCCCAACATGAATTCTGGTGCCATGTTTTCCACTCCCGTGTTTTCAGTCGCAACCAAATTCAATTTTTATAGTTGACTAAGTAGAAACGACTACCACTAGCCCTACTGGAGAAGGTTAGCTAATGTCCAGAAGGGATAGTTAAAGGGTTAGTCTGGGAAATGTCCTGGAGATGACTTCGAAAAGAGATCATTTTCAGTCGCCGGCAGGTTGTAGACAACGACTCGCAAACGTCACATCGGCCGGTAAATCGTTCCAAATATTCGACGATCGTAAAGCCCGGTTGTGGGCAGTTAACAGCCTGACGGGCGGCACTAACAGACACCCCTATTGTACTCGTGCCGTAATAATACAGATTTGATCACGACAAATGGCGCTATGTACGAGTATGTAATGTATTTTGAGTGATTGCTTGAATTTATGTATACTGTGTTCGTGAGAACTTAACATCTCCGGTACATATTTACTGCACTAAGAGATTTTTCATCGCTTTTGAATGTATAACCTTGCCATAAATATCTACAGTTGAACATAGAAATTTTTCAAAGTATTCTGGCAGCAGATTTGAAGAGAGGTGGCAGTTTTTGTTGCCCTCTTTTGCAGGTCATCTCCATATGCAGCAGCAAACATTATCACAATCAGTCCACATTTCCCTAAGTTATTGTAAAAATATGGTCAGCAGTACAAGTTGATTGGTTGCCATAAAACAATGAACGAAATTTGAACTGGGAAACTAGTGCTTAGATTTACAGTAGATATAGTTTTGTAAAGAAATGCGCTGTGTAGAAACACAAACTGAAACTGATAGTATTCCATTGGACAACCTCAGCAGTGTTCTGAATGCAGCTATTGTGATGTTCAGACGACCAGCCTTGAGGAGCCGTATGGAGTATGTGGAAAGCAACTGCTGTATTATTATGACGAAAATGCGGCTTACACCTCGGCACGATGTGAAATGGAATGCATGGTCGCGTCTTTTGTGGAAAAGTGTGAATGTAAAGACGCGTTTATGCCAGGTACTGATTTGATTATGGAGTTCGGTTGGGTTTTCTTCGTGACGGCCTAGTTGTCTGATCAAAATCAGTTAGTGATATTAACTCGATGCTCATTTTTGCTGTGAAGGCTTAAATGGCAGCAAACTGTGTAACAGAACAGGAATCATGCAGTCCTGGAGACCAACAGGTCTCAACATGCCTTGAGGAAAAAAACAAATAAATAAGGTTTTAGCCTTGGTTTTGTTCTTGAGACAGAGAGTCATGGTCTTGGTTGCGGTCTTGACGAAAACGTCCCAAGAATTTCAAGACTGTTTGTTATTTCGATGATAGACATGCATACAAATAATTATTTACCATTATTGTTCTCGGTGTTATTCAGTAGCTGATTAACTGAGTAATTCTAATGCATTCGACTGACTTTTGGCTGTACAGGTGGTGATGAAGTCTGCAGCTTACCGAAATACGTCGACTGCAGCCTTGCATCATACATTCCTGGTGGGTGACTTAACATTATTGCTTATGTGTAACTGTGGCAGCGTACGATACGATTATGATGCAGATATAGGCATAACGTATATGCACGGTAAGTTAATAACAATGGTCACGTACCGTTGCAACGAGTTATCCATATCTTCAACAGCGGTAGTTTTCAAGCTGACAGAGCTCCTATGCAGACAGTCAGCTCTTATTATTGCAGTTGTAAGTTTTATGTAAATGGACTGTATTGTGGTGTATCTTTATTCACTAATATGTGGTGGCTAGGAAACTTTTTCGATCGTTTATGCCATGTTTGTAGGCGCCAATAACGATACAGCCACGAAGGAAAAGGAACTATGTACCTGCGTTAACCAGTGCAAAATGGTGACATATTCGTCAACATTGTCCACGGCTCAGCTTACTCACAGTCAAATATTAAACGAAATCAAAAACGACCCTGAGTTGCACGTCAGTCGGCACTTCTGGAACGCCCTGGAGGTTGCTCAACGCGTGGAAGAAAGCAGCATGCTGCAGACAGTGCAGCAGGTGGAGGCAGTGTTGGATGCACACAACAGGCTGACGGCGATGGTCCAGTATCACGCGGTGACGGAATCAACGTCAGTGACCACTCGGCTGATGATGTTGAGCAATGCCCTCTTTGACTTGCTGCTAAAAAGCGTGGAATCGAGTCGCAGTCTCCACGCACAGCTGGAAAGCGTGTACGAAAATTACGTCGACTACCTCGTCACTGATATGGTTTCGGCGATACAGAAAGCCGAGGTTCTTTACGCAGAAGTCACCGCGTCATACATAGAAGATGAGACAGACAGCGACCAGCAGTCGCTGTTGGTCTCCCAGTTGAAATCTGTCGGCAACAAAATAGCGCACTTCGAAACACACCTCGATGCTACAAGTGCCTATGCTAGCCGGTTTTTCCCGAAAAGGCTGATGTTATCGACAGCGTGCCGTGATGCCAAGAAGGAGCTGAACAGCACTATATTCAATCAAGCAGATTGGATAGCTGAATTTCCACCTCGAAGAAGGTTCATTTCCGCCAGGAGCATGCGCAAAATGTCCAACTTGCGTTCGCTGTTGTCTCGTACAGCTTACTGCATGCAGGAATACAAGTTCGAGCTGGACAGTTTCTTGAGTTGGCTCGACTCTATTCGTCTGCCCGAGTTTGTCAGTAGCTCGATGCCAACGTCATGGAGTGACGCAGTCAAAATTGACGGCAGACAACTGCTCGACATTCTGAGAAGATTCGTCGGCGGGTCGCTGACGAAGAGTGAACTGGCGGAGTGGTTCTTGAAGCTCTATAAAGACATGGAGATCAACGCCGACAATCTCGATGCGGACGTCCAGCAATCCGTTTTCACCAGGCTCAATACGAATGTCGACAAACTAAAGGATATGCTTGATTCCTTCTTCCTACGACTGTTCGCAACGTACGTCAAGCTTCAGAAGTACATGGACAGCAATGACAAGGGAATCGAGAACTCAGCTCGATTGCAGCCAATTTGGCGAAAGCCTGCTGCCAATTTTCAAAGCAGCAACGTAAGTTCTTGCATTCATCAGTAAAATGATGCTTTGTCTTTACTCTCTAATTAGTGCTATCTTTCGCGCAACATGGCACGCAATGGTCGTTCAAAGTCATCCAAGGTCATCAACTTTGGTCCTAATTGAAGGCCAATGTGCGAGTTCCTGTTAGTGGTCGGTAGTAACCTTGGTCATATCTTGCACCGTTTCTGTGATACGGTGAGTCAAAGGCCGAAAATGTGGCCAATTTCCCTTCACCCTCTCATTCGGCGCCCCCACTCTGGATGTTCCCTTTGGAAGTTCTCGGTGAAACGTACCATGAAGAAACTACAGTCATGGGGCTATCCTACAGTGAAGACCCCATGATCATAGCTTGAGTCCTTTTGACTAAATACCAGCATGTGACAGGCAGACGGACGGAAGGATGGATTTACTATAGCTAGTGTCTACATTGCTCTGCATAGCAAGTTATGCTGACACGCTGTTAGTTAGATTTTATCGCACTTTTGTGACGTTGTGTAACGAGAAAGGACATTGAAATATTGAAGGGATTTGAGACAGTCCCGGTGTCTGAACATTTTGCCAAAGGGGTCATGGAGGAAATTATGGGCTAGCTTCTAATAATTTGTGACCCTTGATAGAGTTTCCTCTGGATGGAATTGGGGCCATGTTGTTGTTAACTCATAAGCATTCTCTACGTACAGGATACCTGACATGCCACTACATGTCTGCTGTCTATCGCTCGCAACGGGCAGCAGAGTAAGCCTTTAATGCTCCTAGTTAGACTGCTTTATCTGTATGGTGAAGTGCATGGTGATGCGGTCAGTAGCATGAGAATTTGTGAAATGTGTGGGATGCAGTTCTACAGCCTGCAGCTGGAGCGTTATCAGACCTGGCAGACTTGGCCGTATGACGAAAACTTGCTTCAGTTCTTGGACGGTGGCCGCGGACAGGATGTTGTCGATATGATGATCGCGGCACTGATCTACGACATTGACCTCGAGTTGGCGACTGTCAAAGCGGATGTCGACACTGCTCATATGGCTCTCAAGGAGTCCGTGGCAAATCTGCAGTCATCCCTACTCGCCTACAACTCGTCAACCATCGTCAGTGACTCATTCGTCTAGTAAGCAATCTGTGCGGCTTTTCTCTACAACGCTCTCTCTGCATGGCACCGAGCTGAGGGTAGCGCAAACTGTGTTGTGTGAAATTCTCTCTGTTTCAAGGACCCGCATAATTAATTAGTTAATTAATTTATTGGTTAATAAATGGGACATGAGTTGGAACCATCATATTCTTACTACTCGTGTGAAATTCGCTTTCTCTCTATCAAGCTATCAATTAGCGGACTATCTGCCTAACGGATTATCCAACTGTCGGATTATCGGAATGGACTAACAAGCTTAGAGATTATAGGACTATATGTAGGTCTAGCACTAACGGACTAATGGGCTAAAAGGCTGAACCAAATGTCTGACTTACCAATTGCCCCTGAGCTTCATGGAGCATTCTGATTGTCGGATTGTCCGTTAGTTCTTTAGTCCTATAGTCCAATAGTCAGATCACCCTTTAGTCCGATGCATTGTTAAGTGTAACCGTTGACATTTTACCTTACCATCGTGTGCAACAACTTTAGTGTTTTGTTTCAGTAAAAACTTTCTGACGCTGGAAATATTCTTCGGCAAGCTGATGACGGAAGAAGTGATCCAGATGGTGGCGTATGATGGCTTCACGTTTTTCTGTGAGTTGCTTCGTCGTTCGTTTGTGACTTGTAAACAGCACCTATTTTTACATGACATATTTTTCTATAAACTTAGCAGAATTATCGATATCATGATAAACAAAAAAGATATCATGATAAACACCCATGTGCAGTTTGATCTACTCTACCGGCACCCAATAGAGAGGCATTGGACGACTCTGTGTTCCTTTGAACATGTATCTATAGTTTGTATAAATAAACGCTGGAAAAAGATGTGTTTTTACTAAAAAAAATACTTTTAAAACGTTAACGCCGCATTTGCTTGCATCTGTGTTGGGGGTTTATATTGTGCAGGTGACTTTGGTGGAATGTTCGGTCTTCTGCTTGGAGGAAGTATGCTGTCGATGGTGGAGATTATCGACCTGTTACTGTACAATCTGGTCGTGAAGCTGACCATGATGAATCGAGTCAAGCCGCGACCTCGTATCATACAGTGCTCTCCTGTCAGTTCTATGTGACTCCCAGTTTGATCGTACTTTCCCTGACTTCTGCACGTGATCAAAACGCACATATGGACATGTTTTGTCTCAACCACAGGGCTCCCAGTTGTCCTGAAATTCCTGAAATTCCTGTAATGTCACAGATGTCCTGAAATTGTCCTCAATTGTCCTGAAATTTTACTCATTTGGTCAGAATGTCCATATGGACCTTAATCTTCAAATTTGTTGCCACCAGGTGGCATCTTTTAAGGCTAAAATGTACCAAATTCGATTTCGGCTGGGGCTCCGCCCCAGACCCCGCTAGGGGAGCTTACAGCGCTCCCCCAGGCCGCCCCCTAGATGGATTTGAATTGTCGAATGTAAACTGAACCTACTTATATATGCTTATAAAAGTGCCTGTTTGCCTTAGTTCTTATAATAATAACATTTATGAGGACAGAAAAACGTGCATTTTCTGTGTCTTGAGCCTCGTGAAACCGACAAAAATGTCCTGAAATTGTCCCGAAATTTTCTAAAAA
>Ga0056131_1000405_pt1 | contig 10568 bp, 4 predicted proteins | sample WorMetLIZISLAND1_2_FD_67480 | JGI IMG/M metagenome (GOLD analysis project Ga0056131, IMG submission 67480) | Marine gutless worms symbiont microbial communities from Max Planck institute for Marine Microbiology, Germany - Olavius clavatus LIZARD... ...
TAGCTCCAAAATGACTAAAGATGCAAACTTCATATTTGGCATGCATGTTCCCAGGTAAAGTCCCGACATGATCCCTGAAAAAAATTTTTGAACAGGGGACATGGCTAGGGTCACGTGACCCCGTAAATTTTTGGCGTTAAACGCGAATAGCTCCAAAATGGCTAAAAATACGAACTTCAAATTTGGCATGCATGCTCAAACAGAAAGTCACGATATGACCCCTAAAAAATTTTCGAACAGGGGGCGTGACTAGGGTCACGTGACCCCGTAAATTTTTGCGGCGTTAAATGCTAGTAGCTCCAACATGTCTAAAGGTACAAACTTCCAATCTGGCACGCATGCTTGCAGGGAAAGTCCCGTTATGACCCCTGAAAAATTTTTTCGAAAAGGAGGCATGGCTAGCGTCACGGGACCCCGTAGATTATGGGTGTTAAATGCTAATAGCTCCAAAATGGCTAAAGATACGAATTTCAAATTTGGCAAGCATGCTCCCATAGACAGTCCTGATATGACCCCTAAAAATTTTTTGGAACAGTGGGTGTAGCTAGGGTCACGCGACCCCGTAAATTTTGGGCGTTAAATGCTAATAGCTCCAAAATATCTAAAGATACGAACTTCTAATTTAGCGTGCATGCTCCCAGAGAAAGTCCCGACATGATCCCTGAAAAAATTTTCGAACCAGGGGCGTGGTTAGGGTCACGCGATCTTGTAAATTATGGGCATTAAATGCTAATATCTCCAAAATGGCTAAAGACACAAATTTCAAATTTGGCAGGCATGCTCCCCGGGAACGTCCCGACAGAATGCCCGGAAAATTATTTTTGAAAGGGGGCATGGCCATCGTCACATGATCCCGTAAATTGCATGGCGTTAAGTGCTAATAGCTACAAAATGGTTGAAGCTATACCGCACGGACTTGAAATTTGTGTCAATTCCGATAAAGCACATATAGGAAATTGAAGATAGCGAATAGTGTGATCAGGTGACCGACAACGTCATGTAAGGTCGCGACCCAGATATATTTAAGGCTTAATGTCTGGACAATAGAACAGTACCGTGCAAACTGCAGCAATGTGACAGATACCGCGTTTCACAGAATGTATTCTTGTAATAAATGAATCACATCTAAAAGTATTCAATAACTTTAACTTCTAACCCTACAGAAAGCTGCTCCAGATGTCACATCAGTTCCCCATGAACAAAACTGCATGCTTTATATCTCATGCACTACATACGCATACGAGCCAATTTTTCTAAGGGGGACTAGCCATCTTTGGCCAAAAAAAATATTTTGACAGCGCCAGAAAAAAACTACTTATCTAACCTGACCAAAGGTCAACGATCTGAAACTGTTTACATTGTAGATAACAGCGTTTCATTCAATATTGCTTTGCCTAACTCATCCCACCCAACAGTTACTGTCAAAAAGCCCAGATATTGGGCAGTGGACAGAATGAACTGCATTTTTTCGTTTAATAAACACAACTACATTATTTATTTTTTTCACTTTTGGCTGGCAGCTGGTGCACGATGCCAGTGTGATTTACGTTAACAGAAACGGAAAAATCTGAGACGGAAACTGATAAATTTGGCTATGTCCATTTTCGTTTCCATTGTATTTCAGTTTCACGCCATCACGCAGGTTTTATGTAACGTAATACGGTAGCATTAGCAGTGACTTTGAAGCAAAAGTTTGCAATGGACAAATAAAACAACATGCATACCAAACGTTAGACCGAGCATTAGACAGACCATCGATTTAAGAGAAACATGGGTGCATAGAATAAAATGTTAGTGGTTTAACTGAAACGGAAACTAAAAAATACAAGAAAGTGAAACTGAAACGGAAAAATTTGCAAAAACTGAAACTAAACTGAAACGGAAAAAAACACTTTAAAATGAAACTGAAACTCAACAATATTTCACAACTGAAATCACACTGGTGATTGCCCAACACAAGAGGTCTGCAGCTCCCCTCCCCCAGCCCTGTATGCCTATGATGCACTACCACAGAAAATATGGACAGCATGTACAGTGCTCAATGAGCAACTGTTCACAGATAACTGGTATCACACATCACCAAGTGTCACAACATACCACCAGCAATCATAACTCATGTGTCAACAACAATAAAACATAAATTACACAACAATACTGTAAATACTATCAGTCAAAAAACCTATAATAAAACTGCTTATTAAATATTAAATTTCACGGCATCACGAAATAAAATGAAGAACTAGACACAGAGGGAAAGATTGCATCACCTTGGTTTATCATAACTACAACACTACTACTACATACACATTTAATATAAACTTATTTGCCACAATGCACGGTATAAAGGTTTTCACGAAACAGTTAACAAATAAACACAAACAATCTGCTATAGTCAACATCTGTCACATGCCATGACATGCACCACACAACATCTATTGTAGCGTAGCTACACGAGACACTGAGTTCAGAGCATGCTGTACATAGCAACAGACTGCTGTACCAAGCACAACATCACAAAAATAATAATAAATATAATTATACGTGGTGATGGTCGGTGTCTAAGACATGCAGACAAAACCCAAGCTCTGTGATGCCCTTCTCTGAAGTTTCTCAATGCTCATATCCGCCTTTAGTTAACCTTTAACCAGTTCAGTTGTGAAGCTCATTGCTAGGGACCACAGTTTTCCGCAGAGAAAATAGAGAATTTTGACCCAAGCTGCAGAATTTGCTTGTTTCTGCAGAATTTCTATCTTTTTGTGGAATTTTGCAAAATTCAGCACTGGCCGGTGAAATGGGGACAAATATGGCATATCTTGGTCGGGTTCAGGCGGCCACAGAATATTAATTACTGTATGTCTACATGATTTTGCCACGAAATACACGACTGCCATTGGGCTCAACGGGAGGAATACTGAAAATATTGATCTGAGCTTATCTGAAATATTGCCAGTTTATTTTGTAGACAATATTTGTCAGTTGCAGTTTCCAGCGACAAATACTGCATATTTGGTCGGGTTCTGGGGCCATAGAAAATTAATTACTATATGTGGAAAATTTGCATAGTGAGCCGTGGAATTTGGCCACCTGTTCAGCATTTTGTGCGAACTCATGATCGTGACCTTTGACACTGACATACCATAGTACAATGGCATCACCATCATTGTTATTCGGCTTGCACCAATTCAGTGCGTAGCTCTGCATGCTGCCAATAACCACCAGAGTGGTCTGTCCAGTGCCAGCTCAGTGGTATCTAAGTATCTTCCACACTGAGGTTGTGGTATGATAGGTCATTCTTCACTATGGCCATCTAGGAGGTATGAGGACATTCTGCCAGCCTTTTCCATTCGAATCACTCTGGGGAACTGCTGTAAGAATTCTCCTGGCATCTGCTGACTCATCCATTCTTGCCAAATGGCCGAACCGCATCGGGCACCTTTTCTGGCAGGCTGTACTAAATCAACAGTCTAGACAAATATAAATACTTCACCAACTTCCACCGCTGAACTACAATATCGTTCTGTATGGACAGACAGAAGTACAAAATGTGTTGATAGGGAGCATTTTCAACTTTGGTGTAAGGCTGAGACGTGCCTAAGACCTACAACACTCTTGAGGAATCAGGTATGCAAAATCTAGAATATCGTAATTCTGTGCCATAGCAACTTTAACATGGTACATTTAATAATACACACACACTCATAACTGAATTAACTGCCATTTTCAACGTTTCTGTGTTAGCCATCCCCCACTGAAATCTCTGTAGACTGCTCCAGCAGTGTTTCATAGACCAGATGTCATACTTCACAGCCCACTAACTATGTCAAAGCAGCGAACAATTATTGTTTTTATCCTCAATTAAATCTGCATCAATTGACAAAGTCAGATTTCTGATACGATGTCATAATTTCAAGATGGCGGCCATAATGCAATTTTGCAAAAAGCCTAAGGCTCTGTCATTTCAAATTAAATCTGGATGATATTTAGCAGGAATGTTCTTCACGTAAATATATCCATCGACTGGCATGGTCGGATTGTTGATTGTATGTCATAATTTCAAAATGGCGGCCATCACATACTTTCATGCATCAAAATGTTGTGCTGCCACCCAGTGAGTAAAAATGAAACATCTGCCAATCAATTTTCTTACTGTTTAACAAACTCGTGGTTACACAAGTTCACAACTAATTACACTCGCCTTAATGTTAAACGTGACTGTCTATACACACAGCTACTGCTACTGCTGTACATGATGCCAGCTATCACAGAAGGCACACGATAAAAATGACTCAGATGATTCTTACATGTATATTCTCGGCTTCATAAAAATACAACAAACTGGCACAGTTTCACACAAAATGACAACACACATCTTGTTTGAGACACAGTCTTTGTACACGACAAGACTAACACAATAACAGGCAACACGCTGGTGGAGGACATTGAATCAGCTCAATGAACAAAACCAGTAAATAGTAAAACCGTTAAAGAAACCAAACATGCAACAAAACAATGACAATGACACAACATGCTGCTGATGACACAGCTTACGTGACGTCAGTGTCGGCTTCAGGCAAGTAAAGCTTGTGCTGCGTTATATATTCTATGACAGGATCAGGCACCAAGTAGCGAATACTTTCACCACGACGCACCGCCGTTCTGCATTACACACATGCATGCACACGTACACCGTGACCCATAAACAAGAAGCCACTTTTATTTATGACACAACTTTGCCATCTGATGAGATAATTTTACAATTTTTGAAGCATTTTGTTGAAAATAATTTCTGCATGGCTGTTTTGATATCAACCCGTATATCAAGCCTGAGCGTCGATAACTTCCCAAGGCGTAAACAACGGCAGTTGTCAATAAAGAGGTTATCACAAGGCTGCTTTCATTAAATTAAATTATATCAAGCCCTCGGTCAATAACTTCCCTCAGCTGTGCCTTGGGCAGTTATCAACAGCTGATATACGGGCCAATATGAAAACAGCCTTGTGATAACCTCTAATTATCATATGATCAAACTTTAAATAAATAGGCAAAAAATTAATTGGAAGATGTAAGTTATGCGGTTATGCAACTGCTGCTGGCTGATGTTAAAGCGCTAGCTGCAACAACCAATCAGTCAGGGCTGATGTACATATAATGAACATATGATAAATATAGACATATATACATATACCACAAATATACACATCACACGCACTACACAGACATTTTCAGTGTCAGTTCTCAAGTACAGCACCTGAGCACCAGGCTCAGTTTCCACAGAGTTACGCCTGCTGCACAAACTCAGACTGACCTCATCATTACTGTATGTGACTGTGTGTTGTTTACAATGTTGGTTGAAAACAACAACTGAATCCAGCACAAGTCTCAGTTGTCAATGATTAACAAAGCATTATTAAAATGACAAAGAATACCTAATTCTTGTCGAGCTGATCTCATTCGGCATCCATTCTCTCACAATTTCTATATTGTGCTGAACAACAAAATACGCCAATCACACTGATACGTTTTTACAACAACAATGACAACAAATGCACTTATTAGCCTGACCTGTATGATACAAGGTTTAGATACACTTCACACCAGCTACACCTAAGGTGCACTGCACAGTAACTGCAGTTAAGCATACTTTAGAGTACCTACCTCGTCTCTGAAATGACCTATTACGTGTCAAGTGGGACGTAAAACTCTATTCAGTCACTCACGTGCAGTTTAGATACACTTCACACCAGCCACAGCTGAGCACAGTTCTCAGTCCTTGCTGCTTGCTACTCATCATTCACACTGATACAGCTGCTATCCACTCACATTGTAAACAAGCAACTTTTACTGATACACACTTGTAAACATGGACTTAATATTTCACAGCTTTTTAACCACATACATGACAGGCAACATCACATCAACAAATAGAAATAAAATGCTGCAGAAATATGCACATAATCAGTGCACAAATAAGAAAGCAAAAGACCTTGTATCTGGTGAGGAGGTCGGATTCATAAATGAACCTATCAATGTCAGTACCACTGCGTGAACAGACCACCACTCCAAACTTACTGACGATGTCGTCCATCTGAAACATACATTCATTCACCACACCGTTACACATGCTCAAGTATCCTGCACAGACTGACAAGAGTTTCATGCACAACCTGATCTACAAATAATTGTTAATTTTCTTTAATAACATCAAAATGAGACAAGCCAATACACAGTGAAATGTGTACATTACATGTTCAGGTTTCCAGAGTCCAACGACAGCGAATGATTCCAGGACATCAGCACCACATAACAGTTTCACTTCAACTGGACGCCTAGCAGCAGCAGCGTTTGACTGAGCTGCTCACATGTGACACATATACACCCACTCATATACATTCATATACACAGCACCAAGTTAGCTGATGTTAAAACAACAACAATAACACACAGTAGCATCACAATGACACTGGTCTGTGCTTGAATGCAGACCAGCCCCATGAAACAGCAGTTGGCATGAACAGTTCTGCTGGCTCTAGAAGGCACAGAGCCTGCTGCATGTTCATCCACATTCTAAGCATCATTCTTGGCTAGGCACCAAGTAATCACATTTGATTACACGTAGCTCTAGGTATAGTTTAGTGTTGCCTCAAGATGACTGCAGCCTAACGCCAGCCAGTATTGACAATGCCTTATATACTGACCCAATACACATGCCCTTACACGGCTTACAGGACTGGCTAATACATGCCAATACATGCCCTTACAGGCTGTGTGTCTGCGTGTAATGTAACATGGCTACTGCCTTTATTCCAGCCATGTAATACGTTATATAAGATAAAAGATAAGAATAAAATTTATATAGCGCCATAAAGTCGAATGATACAGAGGCACTTAAAAATGATACAGAGGCGCTTATTACATTATATTGTGTTATATTACAAGATTACATTACAATGACAGTGCAGGTAATAACAAAGTGGTAGGAATGAAGGAAGAGAGGGGCAAAGCTTGTACTTTTCATGTGTTTATTACTCTGCTAGATCTGTCACAGTGTTTCTCTTAACAACCATTACACAGTCTTGGACCATCCAGCCAACTGACAAACATGTCAAACATGTCCCAAGCCCAGTGAGTTTACCACAGTCACATCCAGCAGCACACACTGTAGCATAGGAGTAGGACCCACAGCCTAGACCACACAACAGTGTATAGTAACAACATAATATGATACTATACTGTTTTTCTGCACTGAAAAATCAACAGAAAACTGCCGCGTTAGAAACTACTCATTAATGAAAATAACTACAATGAAAACCAACAAGGACGAATCCAGTAATCAGTTATAAAGCGTCCAGTATTCTGTAATGGATGGTCAAACTAAAAACAACTGGAAAAAAAACTATTGAAAACAATCTACGTGTACGAATAAAAAATATTTTAAAAACAAAAAGAACAACCAATGAATATAAAATCTGCTAAAAAGTCCCGTGATCTGTCAGGGTATGATATCTCGTAACATACCAGCAATGATGTAGTTCTTGTTATTTGCATCAATCTTGCGCTTCTTCACAGCTACATTGTCATACTCATCAATGACGCACTCGGCTGCAGTGGCTGGATCACATTTAAACAATGATTCAAAGTGTTGCAGCACAGGGAGAGTAGCAGTCCATTCATTCCGGTCAGACTCCCATCTGTCCAGCCTGACAGTTCACAACATGTCATGGTGTTAACATCGACATTATATACACAAATGACATTAAATGTCACAAAGACACTGACAAAGGTTTGTTTATCTGCAGCCAAATACACACAACACAACACAACACATATGCAACCATTCTTTATTATTATTATTATTCATTATTATTAATTAATATTACTATCATTAATTATTATTTATTATAAAAATTGAATACAATGAAATGAAATACAAAAAAATGACATAAAACATCAGGTTTAGGTGAAACTGCATCATAGTGCATTCTTTAAGTGACGGGTGAGCCCATACTAATTTTTCAGAATGACTAGTTACACCACACCATCCTGGGTAAAGTGAAAAAAATTATACAGTGGAACTTTTGTTGTGTAACTGTACTGACTTGTTCTACTGTGTCGATTTTTCACTGGATCCAGTAAGGTATAACTGCATGTAACTGAAATACAATGTATACAAAAGCTAGGAGGCAGCAAGCTATTACTGTTACCTAATCCAATCTGATGACTTCACTGCCAACTCAACCATAGCACAGCGATGCTTTGCTGCCAACAAGCCCTGAAAATACACAAACACAGACATAACAGACAGACAGACTGTGTGTTGACACAGGCCCGCAATGCATGTACATTATGCAGGGACAATATCATTCACAACCATTGCCAGTCTGACAGGCAGCTCACATTCACATCAGATATACTGATTCAACACTTTACTAGTGAATCAGTAGCTGTCTGACAATGGCCAACACATGCTGCTGACCTTGCGCAGTAAACCAATTCAGCCTGCACCACTTTAGTTATATTCTGACATTTAGATGCACATCAGACACACAGTTTCATGAACAACGTTGTGGAATGGCTTCATGTAGTATATGGCTGAGAGACTATCAGAAGAAATCGAGAAAAACAACCATAGCCATGAGCACTGTAACTAAAGCAATAATGAGCTTCACAAAGACACAAGCCTGACTACGGTACTCTGTGTCTTATAAGCTCTAAATATTCAGACTGATCTTTTCTTTCTTTTGCTTTTTTGTGTGATACAAAGTTACAAACACTACATATGCCGACCGATTTGTGTAACATAAGCCTTATTACAACTTTCCATTCCTGACTTAGAAGCCCTCACAGGATGAAGACAGACAGACAGTCTGCAGTGTTTAATGAATGCTCCGTCCTAAACTGCAACAGCACACCTTTTATGCTAGAAGTCACAGGTAATGTAATATAACACCTTCAATCACTTCAGGTAACTTAGTTCAGTCATGTCTAAGTAGTTGGCTCTTTATGCTAGTCTGCTTATAAGAGGCACCTGTGAGAACTGGGTTTAAGCAGTGCCACAAAAAGGTCTGATTTTAACTGATACCTGTTTACTAGGTTGCCTTCTGCGGTGACATATATTAATAAAGAAGTATACTAAATGACTAAAAATATACATGTACAATAAAATATGTATATAGCACACCTTTTTAGGGTAGGCATCACTCACAGGTGATATAATACCTTGAATCACTTCATATTTGCCAGTCCGCTCCAACGAATCTCGCGCTAATTCTGCAGCGAACAACAACTCAGTATAGCTCAACTGCAATATGAAAAGAATAAAAATAAACAAATTATTAATAATTACACAGACATTCCACAATTATCAAATGCACACCTCTAAACTTACATGAAAAGGTTCTAGCACTGCCAATGTTCACCGTGCACAGAATTGTATTGTGTGCTTGTCTGGATGTCTTGGTGGCAAAATAAACATATAATGCAAATTTGTATTAATTATTACTATAAAAATAAAACTTTAGCCAACACCACACATATTGAACAGCATGTTCAACAAAATTCCATATACTTCCAAAAAGTGTTACAATTCACAAAGTACATAGTAAATAGTAAAACCGGAAAATTAATGAAACCAAAGTGGAAAACATGCAGAGCATTTTGTCATAAACAAGAAGCAATGAAAAATGTCCAGTAATCACCTTCTGAATATACAGCATCAAGCAACATCACACTACGACAGGCATTGTATTAGAAGCTTCACATAGTGTACACGTGGCTTTAGGGAGGAGAGGTTAAACAATTTACTGTAAGTATATGATGGGTAAACTTAGTTAATCATACTGGTGAACATTTGGTAGTTATCACATCATAAACCCTGTAGTCACGCTGTTGCCTCAGACCTCAGTATACTGTTCCTATGTTGCCAATGTGACCCCAAACCAAACTGTAAGAATCTCAAACATTCTTAATTACATGAGAACACTGGACTGGATTTTAGTTAACTCAAACTTACCAAACATGCGAAGATGCATGTTAGTAACAGGATTGAACGATCCACATCCAACCAACACCACTTGCCTTCGAGAACTCATTGTTTACTACACAGACAAACTGCACATCTCAGCACACAAACCACACATCAAGTGAAGTGACAGTAAACACGAAAACAACATTTTTTCAATCATTGGTAGTTATAGTTAACTCACCGACAGAAACCAGACGACCAGAGCAATATCATGACTCAAGTGAATTCAATGGCTCATTAGTGACAACAGTCTACATTTGTCTGGTTTACATTCTTCCTTAACCAGTTTGCTGTGAACAATTCACACACATCATATTTGTGTGATACTATCTATCAATCAATGCATTTTAATGTTCATTTATTTTCTTCCAGTGTTGTGGATTTGTGTACTACTGTTCATATGCATTTTGTCATTCATTACACGTTTTTACCGCGCGATGCTAGCGCAGAGCGCGGTGATGCTACAGTAAGTCGTCCGTCTGTCCGTCTGTGACGTTTAGGTATCAGCAACACATAGGTTGGAATTCTTGGAAAATAATTTCACGGC
>Ga0056131_1000406_pt1 | contig 10567 bp, 7 predicted proteins | sample WorMetLIZISLAND1_2_FD_67480 | JGI IMG/M metagenome (GOLD analysis project Ga0056131, IMG submission 67480) | Marine gutless worms symbiont microbial communities from Max Planck institute for Marine Microbiology, Germany - Olavius clavatus LIZARD... ...
ATTATTACTATTACTGAAACATTACACAAAGTACATGATAACACGAAAATGAGACAAATAATAAAAGATGGCCAATAAAACAGAGACTGACACGATGTTCACGAGTGCATCTAATCTGACTACAAGTTGAACTCGCTGTAACAAGTAAATCGGTTTACTGTTACTGCACACGACTGAATTCAAAACACATCTCACTTTGTGACATTTTCTTTCCAACAGGATACAACTAGCTTTTTGCAACAAACAAAAATTCACATTTTGCACAAATATTTAAGATCTGTATTTTGATTTCACCAAAACAGAAACAGAATTATGGCATGATAAGAAACACTTTACACCCATTGCCGGTAAACAAGAAATAAAAAGAAAATTTTACAAGAAAGGAATTAAACAAATAAACAGATAAAACAACAATTTAAAAACCACGTACATTGTTTAAAACATTAACTGAGACACAGCATATCGGAAACAACATAATTTGGTTCGGAGCTGGTACAAATTCCTATACTGCAAAACAATATTACTACAGTACTGAGGCAGACTGTGGCAATGTAAACCAATTGCAATAATTCTAAACACACAACAATGTACAACTGCTATTAACAAATATCAATTATTAACTGAAATGTACACGTGCTCTCCTTACTGCCATAAACAGCTGAATACAATTAATAACAGCAAATATAAAACAATGAAGACCATTTACTATTCACACCAACAAACCAAGTAATAACAAACGTACAACAATCATCAACAAGTGAAAACTATCAGTCCGTGATTAAGAAAGGTAGCATTATAAACAATAAGTACCGGTAATACAAGTGGCAAAAACAGTGACATAACTACGTGACATGACTGTTACGTCAACATCCAGACAGCACAGTGGTGGATCCAAGATTTGCCACAGGGGGGTGGCAGACAAGGGGCCAGGGCGCAGCCTGGTGCTGAGCACCCAGCTGGTTCAGGGCTACAGCTCCTAGTGAGGTAGCTTTTTCATACAAAAAGGGGCCTAAAGTTAACAAATTTAAATGATTACTTGCTCCCGAGTCCAAGGCGGACTGCTTCTCATGCTATTATCAGCCCTGACTGCCTGGTCTGCCCACGCCTGGATCCACCAATGAGACAGTGCTAACCCCAAGCCTCATCCTCATTAAATCACGATCAACAGCTGACATCGCACTAGTCGCAATGCACAATTCAGTACAGACAAGTGGCTCCATCTCATGACTACAAATAAAATTTAGCATGTACCTAACGCAATGCCTTATTTTTCAACGTTAAAACAAAGTGAACAAATTAACTGACACAAGTTCCGCTCCTGATCACCCCAGATCTGCATGTATCTCTGCATGTGTCTGAGTGTTTGTTTGTTCAAGACAGTGCCAGTTCAAAAATTTCATGAAATTCATCTGTAACTATTTTCTGCAGTTCTGCTAACAGACAAACAAACCAATGTACCAAGGAAAAACACAACCTGTTTGGCAAAAGCAATAACGAATAATGGACGTGAATGCTACTCTTGTTTTGATGCCAATTTTTACTTGAAGTAATAGGGGTGACACACTCAAGTTTCTAGCACCAGAAACTTGTACCAGAAACTTGCACAAAAATCTGATGCAAGTTCATGCAAGTTTCTGTTACCAGAAATTTTCAAAACACGATTGCGTGGTTTAATTGCTCAGTTGTGTTTTAAAAGTTTCTAGTACCAGAAACGTGCATGAATTGAATTTACATCAAATTTTTGAAGCAAGAAACTTGTGCAAGTTCCTGCTACCAGACTTCCAGTACCAGATTCTTGAGCGTGCATCACCCTTACAAATGACCTAACTGAAATGCATTTCACCAAAGACTACAGAGACAGAATATTCCGATAAATTCTCATTCATAATACTCACATACTCAATAGAAGCTATAAAAATGAGATATACAAAACAACGAGAGGGACGGAACGTACATTTAGGATAAAAATTCAATAACAGTGAAAATATCTGGTAAATTTTTTTAAAAATGATAAGCAAACAGCTACATATAACAGAGCTTGACAACATCATAGTTCTTAGGTTCTGAGTGCATAATATGACGTATATAACCACATTACACTATGTTATATACTGTGTACTATGTATAGTACTGCTGAATGCTGACATTTCCAGCTCACATAAAACCAGTCGGATTTAGTCCAGACTCAATCCACATTGTCGTCAAACGGAAAGATGGTACCAAACTTTCAATACATCCACTTCACCTTAAATGCATACCCATATTACCTGGTAAAAGTGAGAAAAAACCAATATAATCCAGACTGGTGAACATCCACATTCACAGAATGCAGAATATTGGTCAAAAAGACACATTTAACACGTTTGAGGAGTTGGAAAAAAGAGATTACCAGGCCATGGTCAAATGTAATTTGTGGGTGCAGCAATATATGCCATCAAGCATGTAGGCACTGGTCAGTCACACAACAGACAATGTGCTGTGGCAAACCACAACAAACATGATACTCATAACAGATATACATACAATACATATATATTGATGTGTATGCACTTAAGATGGATGACTATGCATGTGCATTGTGCGGGTAAATCATTCGTGGTCAAAACAGTGCAGACTTTATTATGTTCACTGGCAAAGTTAGCAGGAAAGCAATCTGCCATCTTTTTTCCTGGACAAAAGTGTAACACAACTCACGTATACACGGCATTGCACACGTCTAGTTTACTAGAACAAACATGACACAATAACTAGCTGCTGAAGCAACTGCATTCTGTATTCATGTTAGAATGTGGACATCAAACATCATTCACAGCAACTAGACAAGACTGAGATAACAAAGTTTCACATTACAATAACAACACAGCCATATGTGAATCCCAGCATCGCACGTCAACAACGGAAACCGCAGATGACTCAACAAACCACTTTATCTACATCACCACGCAACAAGTGAACTTATCAGTAATGCTGGGTGCTGCACAACTGAACAAAATTACCACGTGACAAGGCATACCATCAGTGCTTACTATGCTATTCTTTAACAGCACAAAACTAGTAACAGGTACTATGTCACTTCACATGTCGGACAACCAAAGGAAAGACAACACAGTGTAGGTTCAACTGTGGGCAGCACATATCGGCTGTCTTCACAATGGGCTCCCTGAACAAACAAGATGAATGTCAACTTCATGCATGCAAAGGACGAGAGTGGAGTAGCTTGTCACTCATACAGGCATTGCCCGGAAGGCTCACCAAGACAACGACGATGACGAAGACGACATACTTGTGATTAGCTGAATGATGCGGCAGAATGGACAACTGCAACGTCAACTACTGACTAGTAACTATGACCCTGTCTAAAGTTCTCTTCAAAATAATCACAGTTTAAGGACGGTTCACAACTGTTACTGGATCCTGGTATGACACCATGTGGCTCAATGTGCTGTTGGATCAAAATCAATATCAGCATTCAACAGATCTATGTGGTGGCACAAGCATGAATTCATAACCAACACAGTATTCACAAACCTGCTTAGCCAACTGCGGCATACAAACTGTTTGATGGGCTGATAATCATTGTTGGCAGACCTCAACACAACACTTAGGCAGGCTCAACAGCATGGCGCCAGACGGAGATGTGGCTTCGGCCCAAAATGTTACGATTGTTTACATATGCCATTATAGCATGGCACTGTTTCTCTGAATTGTCCTACATATAGTACAACACAAAAGATCAGGCTGAACAGCAACAGACAAAAATATGACATTGATCCCAATGAACTGTAGCGAGTGCAACGCTCAAGCAGACAAACAATGCAAGCTTCAAGTCTTCTTTAAATGCCGCACGAAGCACGACACCAAAAACTGGCCACAATTCATCAACGTGAAAATGAAGCATTGTGAAACACTGCACTGCACGACTCTCAACATAACATCAATAGTAGTGGTGGTGCCGCATGAGGTAGCAGGTGCCCTTGTACAAAAGCTCTAATGTGTTATTAGCTCTGACTACTCACTCAAAAAGACGAGCTATTTACAAACGCTGATACTACGAGCTCTCCAGTCTCCACCACATCTATCTATCTATCACATTTGCATGGCATTAGCAAACTGCTAAGGTAATTCATCTGACAAGTTTTTTCATGAAAAAAGCAGGGGTCTCAACCACGCAGCCAGCAGATATTATTTTTGGTCCGTAACAACTTAGCTGAACTAGAAAAACTTATCAAGAAATGCTTACAAGTTAACAGCCAGAATTGAGTAATACGTGAAGATCCTGAACTAGTTTCTTATGACAATGAGTAAATTGAGGAAATACAATTACCAAACAGTTATCTGAAGTAACAAATGCAATGTTACTTATTGATGAAAATGTAACTGATGCATAAAAATGAATGCAGCCTGCTAACTGGTGTATTTTTTCCATTTCGGCCCACTAAGTGTGAGACCCCTGAACTGAAGCGTGCAAAAGAGATCCCAGTCTAACACATCTTAAACATCTTCCACATATCTTGCAATTTAGCATTTCTAATGAGACCAATGCCACAAAACCTGACAGCTGTAAAAGCGTAATCACAGTACAATGCAACAGTTTTTTTGCTGACTATATCGGATGGATGACAAATGCCCTATTTGGTTCCAACTGTCAACAAAAATTAATGCCGAAGCTGCTGCTATTGAGTGTACGACTGAAGCAGACGATCACACAGCCGGAGTCGCACCCATCAACTCGCTGTGTGAAAGATATCCGCCACTGTTAAGGCTGTAACACACCGGCGGACTGCTGACTTCAAATGGAACGAGATCATCATGCTGTTCCTCATCCGACGCTGATTCAGTGGGCGGTAACTCTTCTCCCGCTGTGGAATTGTCTGGATTGTGTTTCTGCCCTACAGAAGGTGTATCTGAGGCACAGCATTCGGTGTCTTCCATACCCATAATCATAGTATAGTTTGTAACAGGAGTGGAATCATTGGCGCTACTGTTACCCTGTATACCAGTTACATCACTGCCACCAAGCGTGTCACTCGCATTCACTCTATCCCCAGATGGCTGCCGATGGCTGTCTTCTGTTGCAGTGGGATCAGAATTTTGACGGTTCTGACCAGAAGCTAACGCCGAGCCCGCACGGCCACTGTCACGCCGTTGCCGCAATGGGTAGTCTGTCTCTATTCCCGAGTCAGTGTTAATGAAGCGACCAGTGGCAGCGTCAAAGCGACCAAAAGTGTCAGGACCAACTACAATGTAGCCCCCACAAACTGGTGCTGGTGGCAGTGCTGACTGACTGTCATCATTACGTGCATCAGTTCGATGATGTGGCTCGTCAGTGGCAGGAGGAACATCAGCATCATCAGTTCTTAACTGGATGTGAACTGCATCCGCATCCATATCGCCCACATTAGATCGACTACCAGACGGCGAACGGGAAACATTGACATAGCGGCAGGATGGAACGGCCATCGCACCAGCAGCCGGCTTTGGAAGAAGTGGCCGTTGAATGTCTCCACCATTGCAGTTATCATTAGGTGTAAACGACTACACACAAAACACAACAATCACAAAGGGTCCAACAGCCAACAAAATGCACTGTGCATTAAGACAAACAGCTGCATACAGATCAATAAATTATTGCTGCATACAGATCAATAAATTATTGCTGCATACAGATCAATAAATTAAGACCACTGTTCTTTGTTTGCAGTTGCCCAGTAAAAGAAAGTAACAGGACACCACCGGATCCAAATTCAAACATTCGAATCCAATATTCAAATATCTTCATAGGTATTCAAACCCTTTAACTATCCTTGACTGTAAATGCTAAAAATGTGCTAGATTCAGCAATCATTTTGTCATCAAATTGTTAGCAAAGAACACCAGCATTGTCAATTTCTGTTTCTGTTTAACAAAACAATTTTTGGGAAATTTCGTGAAACTGCTGGAATTGAGCAGGGCTTTCTAAAAGCCAGACGTCCTTCCTGTCAACCAAAAAAACACGGTGACCGAAATTATAATTCATACAATACTATTCAAATACTGAAGTATACATTGGAACAAATATTTGAATACAGTTCAGCAAAGAAATCACATGAGCTGAATAACAGATACCGGCACAAACAGGCCATCAAAGTAAAATGCTAAAAAAATTCCGAAAAGTACAGTTATCAAAACAGTAGAGAAATTGTGCAATATACAACAGTAAACAGAGTTGGTACGAAAGCATCTTTCACATAATACCTGTGTGTAGTGCATGTCTGGACTGTCCATGTTTGCATCATGTAAATGATCCTGGACAAACAAATGCCATAAGCAATCATGAAGAATGATTTTGTAGCTAAAACACAGAAAATCAATTCACTGAATCGTAATGTACAGGTTCCAACATACACTAAGCAACCATTTCAACTACAGATGGGAAATAACTGGAATCCAACCAGAAATAACAGAACAGGCAGCCACTCCTAGATGTTCGCAAGTGAGACTTGGTGTTGTAACAGTTTCAATACTGCATCACTTTCTTCTATGTCACTAACAACATCAGTAGTTGCTATCAAATACAGCTCCACTTGTTGCTGTTGTTGCTGTTATGCTTTGCCAGCAGGGACCGCAGTGTCGCTCTGCACACGCCTCCAGAGATCTGCAGGTCGGAGTTGTTGTCTCTCCAGATGTGATCAACCCATCTGTGGAGAGGACGACCCAGATGACGGTTCCACTGGCTGCTTGATGGTCAGCCTAGCGATAGGTTGATTTGACAGTTGAGTGCCTCGTGAGCCGGGATGTCATCTGTCAGCCTCGCCACGTGGCTGAAGAGGGATTTCAATAAACTTGAGTTGAGTTGAGGGTGTCACGGCAATGACTGATGGTCTCAGAGATGGATGGGAAACCAGTGGTTGCAGAGATCTCGTCGTTCCAGATAAATTGATGCCACTTGATTTGCAGCAAATGTCATTGGCAGTTGGCACTTCATATGGAAAGCCTCAAGGGGTCTAGAGTCGACACAAAAAGAGTCTAGGTTTCGGGTGCATATAATAATACAGACTGCACTACAGCATGGTAAGTACGAGTTTTAATAGTGAGTGAGAGGTGATGGTTCTTCCAGATGTGATGAAGCTCTACTATGCACTGCTTAATAAACCAATCACTTGCTCAACAGAAGTTGCATGTGAGAAATTCCATTCCAATGATGCCTATTTTGTTCTGTTAGAACAGCTGTCAGTTTACGTAGCCTATGTAGATTACTCTGCTATTAATGAGTGTGTTTTGTGACAATAGGCTTAACTATATGCAGTGAAAAGAAACCAGTTTCTTTGACATGGCTGAGGAAATACTTATCTGTATACAACTGGTGTATCAATTGTTTATTTTAATGGCAAATAAAATCTACACTTCTGATCACTTATTTTTGGGTGAATGCTGAAATTAGACTGCATGGGATCATACACAAATGTAATCTAATTAATGACATTTTTATTTAATGCCAACAAACAATTTTTACATTTTTGTCACGTTTTACATTTTAGAACATTTACAATTTTTGCAGCTACGACCTAAACTAAACTAAGAATATGAGCATAAACCAAGCAATCTGTCCCTGAAAAACAGCGAGGACATACTCAGAGATAGCCGGAACAATATTTTAAAGGTTATATGCCCTTACTGACATACACACTACAGTGTTAATGCACTGACGGCAACAGTTACAACTTGCACAGTATGTGTCAAACCTTGTTTGCACTGTCAGGCATGATAATTGTAACTCCACGAGTAAAGTCTCGTCGACAGCGACAACAGCTCCTGACACAACAGTACACCGGTGTGACAATCACACAATCAACAGTACACCGGTGTGACAATCTCGCAATCAACAGTACACCGGTGTGACAATCTCGCAATCAACAGTACACCGGTGTGACAATCACACAATCACATGTCTCATGATAAACCGATGAGCTGTCTCAGCAGTGCACCGATATAACAATCACATTCTACTATAACACTGCAAAATACTTCATAATACACACAAAATGACTGCAAGTAAGTTCAGCCTGCTTTCAGTTAAAGTTAAATCTGTATGTAACAGCTGTTGAATTAGTAAATGCAGGAACCAATAATGAGTCTATCAGGATTTTTATCTATCAATATGTCTTTATATTCCAACAATTCCCAAGAGTTCAATTTTAGAGACCTTACCTAACCCACAATAAACCTGAAGAACTGCCCGGCTAAATACAATGGACAGTAGCAACAGCGGTTCTTCCTGTTCATGTTTTAACTGATTTCTTCATTACATGCTTTGAAGTATTAAACTTTAATTCATTATATGCTAAAATGCTATCATTTCAGTTTGCCATTTTGCTTACTACAAACATCTAGTGCGATATATACTGCAAAATAACTGACAAGACACATACATACTTGTAACATAACTGGATCACACAAATAAACAGGAAAACAAAGATCAATGCAACAATGATGATTGCAGCCACTGCACCATATGTTACCCCTGAAACAACACAACATAAAACCAGAAGAACTCAGAAAACAGCCATACATTTGTTTCCGCATACAAAGTTTCATCCTTTGAATTTCCAAAAGTCCTTCACAAAATTCATTATAATCATCTTGTTGCTTGTTTCTTTACCACTTTGATGCTATTGGTTGGTTGACAGTACAGATCTGGCACTCTTGGAAGACAAAACATAACCTGGAGTAACTGGAAAAATCGGTCAATTGAACAAACTTGAAAGCAGAAGATTCTGTCACTGTGACTTATTGTTAGTAACTAATGTTAATGTTACTGTTATATAGCTGCCTTTATACTTCTATAGCCCCTCCACAGCAGTTTCTCAGAGGTACCGTCATCTACAACACGACCCCACTCATTGAAACAGCAGTGTCTTCAGTGCTCGTCTGAAACAATCGAATGTGTTGCTTCCGATGACAGTTAAAACTAGCCTTCTGTCTTCGTGGATTAATGGGCTGTTTTTTTTAAACAAATCTTCACACTTAGCTGCCTTTTTACTTCTTTTAAATTTGTTGATTTTCTGTTTGCTGCACAGTCTGTCAACATTTCCAAAATAATCAAAATAAACAATCTTTTTGAAAATATCAGTAAAAGGTGATACGAAAACACTGCAATATGGTATCTGTAACGTACATCATGGCGGCTAATATCGGTCTTTGAAATACACAGGCTTGACACAAACACATATGACCATAAGCCTAATAAAACTTACAAGAAGTAGAAGTGCGAGAGAAGACGGCTTTGGACGACACTGCAGAGCGACCTGATCTTGTGATACTGAACATCCAAACCATGTAGTTAGCATCGACGTTCAGTGCTGTGAGATTGTAAGAGTGTGCATCATTGTGAAGAATAATGCTCTTGTTGGCTATTAACAAAGCACATAATAACAGATACTTACAAATTATGCAAACACATGCAGCCAACAGTGGAAGATTACAGACCAAACAGAGAGCAATCCATACATATCTGTAACTGCAGTAATGGCAAAACTTATCACGTGAACATTGACACACATGTCATACAACAGTCTATCAGTGTTAGGACTGTTTCATGCTTGACTCATTCAAAAACCGACTCCGTGACAAATAATCGCCGCCTACTTAAAAATACATGCAAAACCACACACAATATACAAGTCTTAACCAAAACTGAAACCAACAGGCAAAGTAAACATTACAATTATATTACTATAATATTTATGTAGAGCTACCACGCATGTTATCCTTATTTAATCTCTGCAGAACTGTTCATATGTGATACGACAGTGTATAAGTGTGGTACAAAATGCAGCACTCAACAGTTCTAATAATCTTCTGACAATCTTCCTTGTTACCATATCTTCTAGACACAATATGCCATCATGTCAATCTAGGAAAACCTTTGAGGACTGCTGAATAAGGGTTTTTAAATGTATGCTGCTTAAAACACTGAAGGAAATAAACAACTTAGAATTAACAATGACGACATGTTCGACATTATCGTGTAACAACTTAACAAATTTGACATATTGGCTGACTGACTGACTCAGCAGAGAATCTACATACTTTGTACATATTTTCACCTACCAATGCACTGTTTGTCTTTGTCTAACTCACAATACACCAGCTCAAATGCGATCACGTAGCCTTCATCAGGTGACTGACAAGCACTGTGTTTCCACGTAACCAGCAAATCACCATGACTGCCATATACAGGAACTACTACATGCAAGTCTTCTGGTGGACTTGCACCTACAGTACAGATAAATATTATCATCACTCTTACTATCTAAAATTTACCATCAGTGCACACTGTTAGTTGATCGAATATGAAATAGAAAGCAGCGTAAATTTGGATGCATGTTAATGCGGCAATTTATCAGGCGCCGTAACATGTCCAATCCATAAACCATGAGCCACACAATATCTGCTATGGTCTCATAAATCCACCTTGATACATAGTAACAACAAGCACACACTTGGTCGCTTGTAACAACTGCAATAATGTAAAATTTATACAGCTAAACTACAAAAAAGTTGCTGCTGTCAATTTAAAGCAAAAAAA
>Ga0056131_1000407_pt1 | contig 10563 bp, 8 predicted proteins | sample WorMetLIZISLAND1_2_FD_67480 | JGI IMG/M metagenome (GOLD analysis project Ga0056131, IMG submission 67480) | Marine gutless worms symbiont microbial communities from Max Planck institute for Marine Microbiology, Germany - Olavius clavatus LIZARD... ...
GGAACAGTCTGCCCGCTGAACTGCGACAGCAAGACATTTGCCTCACCGAGTTTAGGCGGCTACTTAAGACATTTTTGTTTCGCTGAGACTCGGCGCATTGTGACTTCTTTGTTTTAATGGTGCAGGTATAAGCACTCTTACTTACTTACTTACTTACTTACTTACATCAATAGCTTTGTTTGGGGAGAGGTTCAATGATTCCAGGTCCTGCTGGGTAGTCTTCATCCACGTAGTACCGGAGCATCCCGGTGGTCTCCTCCAGTTCTGCAAGGGGAAAGCTGTTAAGATCTGCTTGGCATCTGATTCGTCTGGCATTCACGCAATGTGGCCAAACAGGGAGAGACGGCGTGCTTGAACAGTAACCTGATCGAAAAAAATTATTATTAATACAAAAGATAGGTGGGAGAACAAATCTGACCGTGCCACGGCGCAGTGCTCGGTGAATGATATCAAGATGCTTCACGGGACACCAACATTCACCAATGAGAGACTTTGATGACGACGACGAAGATAACGTCAACGACGCCAGCGCGGCTGACGATGATGAACTTGTGGCAAACTGATTGAGAATGTGATAGATTGCCTTCATCTTACGAACCTGCAGCATATATGCATACATATATATGGGGTGCATGGTTTCAATGACTTTCCAGGACCTTTTACGTGCAGTTCCAGGACTTTAAAGGACCATTTACATCTATTTTCCACGACTATTTTATTGAGTGCTTACTATTATTGACTGACTGAGTATGCATGAAGCAGCAGTTTTCAAAAATTGTATTCCACCGTTAAGGGGTTAATAGACCCATTCTGCATCATCTGACAATCTGCATCATGTCATGTAATTGTAGGTGTGTATATACCTTGATATTCCAGACACGAAGGTTTGCTGCACAGTCCACCAGTACCCTGTATCGATGATCTTCTGTCTGGTTAAGCACCTAAACATACATACAACAACAACAACATCATCATCATCATCATCATCATTTATATGCCCAGAATAAGCAGTTACAACGAGTAAAATGAAAGGAGACAGTAGGGCCGGACAGTGAGGCAACATTAAAGTTGCTCTAATAACTGCCCGTAAAAACTAAACCCAGAATACAAACAGTTAAAACGCAGCACTAAAAGCTACCGGTAATATATCTAAGCTCCAGAAAATCCATCCTGTTTATCTGTCGAATAAAACCTGGAAGTAATGAAAAGTCTGTGTCAACAGGCAAACTGTTCCAAGTGTTAACAACACATCGTTCAGTGAAGAATGAAGAACGAGCAGTGCAACTGGAATGTTGTTAGTACAGTTTATAGGGGTGACCGCGGATAGTGCAAGAGGATCTCCTGACTAGAAATTCTGTTTGGGTGATGATTATGCGGCCAAAAGTAATTCTGTAACACCAGATAAGCATTGTAACATCATCATCAGAAGGAGATCAACTTACAGTCCGGAGATCTTCAATCCTGGTGACGACGCCCATCGCCATTTCTCTTCTCTCAGACTGGGTCTCAGGACACGGATACACCGTACCGTGGAACCTGCAACCGCATGCCAGCGTAATGGTGTCCATTTTCACCATTTGTGGACCAAACTACGCTAAATTAATTCAGCATGTGCAGAAGTGATTGTACTGTGCAATACCATTTTCTGATTGACGCTATCATGTTGCATTACCGAGATATTCAAAATCATTTTGCGAAGTCGTACAAAATCATGCCATAATTATGACAACTTTGAGCTGCCGAATTTATGGGGAAGGGATGCTAAAATTTCTGACCTACGTGAGTGAGTGAGTAGTTTCTTAACGGCACATCGGCACATCTGGGTCAACATCAAACACGTGGCAAAGTTTTTACTGTAACTGGCCATGCGAACTCCAAGATAGGGATGTTAAACGATATCCGGTAAACGATATATCGTTTGTACAAATCGATATCCGGATTTCAAACTGCCACTCCGCTTATCGAAAGTAGCATGTTGCATCTGTCTTCATTTCCTTTGAAGTTAAGCCGCCGCATCCAGCCGCCCGGCGACACTCACACACTGCACGCGCTCTCACTCAGTGATCGCCGTCTGCGTTAATGGAGCGCTTTGTTCTGCCCACTGTGGCAAGACGTTATTGCCTAGCTTACTGACCCCGATGTCTTGCCAGGCCGTGCGGCGGGTGGGTGTGTGCGTGCCACAATTTCGTCCTTCCATTGTGTGCCATTTTGGCAGTTAGGGATGGCGGCGGTGGGAGGGGCATGTCCGGGGGTTGCTTGCGTCGCTTGCTGCCAGCAACGTAAAGGAACTAGGCCTACTCGTCACGTACCGGCACGCTAATATGAGCAGAAATTCCAGGCACAGCAAGTACGGCTTTGAAATAAACTCAAATATCAAAATACCGTCGTCTCAATTTTCAGTATTTGACATCCGACAAAGGAGATTTAAGCATAGATCTATTGCACATAAGCTCCTATCGTGCACAGGCCTTTACCGATTAAGGCCCATTTCCATAATACCGCTGCACGTGTCATTGCGTGGCCAGAGATAGTCACTATCACTTCATATCGCTGTGAAGCGATAGCTATCACTGACTATTGCTTGTCACGCAATGCAATGCACAGCCGTAATGGAAATAGGCCCTTAGTATATAGAATGTATGCAGCACAAAACGTTGACATCAACACGCAGGATGCAATACGGCCGTGTTGAGAGAGTTCTTTCGTTTAAGCTTAGACGCGCCCCTCCCGCCGCCGACCATAACCATCAATGTGGCTGACAACCCGTCGTTCAGTTCAGTTCCTTTTGGGAGGGGGAGGAGGACGGGCCCACCGCCCTCTACCGCCGGCGCCGCACGTTATCCTAGGTCGCCGTCGTCACCTCTGTGCCTGCATCTAGCATCACCGACAACATGCAGTTACAAATCTACTGAAACTCAACGCGCTGCACACCTGAACGCCGGAATGAACCGATATCCGGATTTTTATCGGATTTCAAGATTCGATATCCGGATTAACGAAAAATTCGATATTAACATCACTAGCAGTGACGTCTGAGCTCTGATCGACGATGATAGAGCATTCCATAATATTGAACTACAACAGCTTAATTTGTAATCCTAGAACTGAGTTGCCTCTAATTTATCTAAGTTAGTGCCTGATCTAAGTATGAACTGAGGAGACATTATTTTTCACATAGAATTGTATCTGTATGGAATAGTTTGCCTGATAGTGTAGTATCTGCTGAGTCTGTTAATAGTTTTAAATCAGGATTAGACAAGTTTTGGTCCATGCATGACTTTGTATATAATTATAGAGCCAGTCCACTTGCTGTCGGAAGTTAAGTGTCAGTGTAATAGCTATATTATAGTCTACTTGAAATCTGTTATTAGAAACCATAGTATAGCCGGGAAAAGAGGCCATTGGCCTGCTTCCGAAGATATCTCATTACCTTACCTTGCCTCTGACGAGTAAGACTTAGTGGATCCGACTAACGGGCTATATCTGACACCCAACCCTAGTCCATTCGTCAGATAATTGTAATTGTATTTAAATCTAGGCTTAAAACTCACTTGTTCAGTGTTCAGTAAAGGTAAGGTAAAAGGTAAGATGTCGATTTGTATAGCACATCTTGTGGCTACCAGCCACCTCTAATGCGCTGACACGTCACTAACGGGAGCTGCCCGACCACCCAGGCCACCGCTCACAGCCTGCGCAGTGCGCACACAGGCCTGGGCAGCAACCCGACTACTCGGTACTACTTATGCTAGCTTACCTGTTCCACCAGCGCCTCTGTAGGCACTATGGCACTCTACAAATTTATTATTATTTTTTTGTTTTTATTATTATCAATAACCTGACATATTATTATTATTATTATTCCGATAGCCCAATCATCTGATACATTATTTAGTGTAACCCGCCTGCGGCCTGTGACCACTGACCCCTATTAGTAATATGAGACATATGATAACGAGGATAGGAAAAAGACTTTTCAACTGTTGTTCATTGTGATGTAGATGGGCAAAGGTTCTTTCAAATACGCCTGGGTTCTGGACAAGTTGAAAGCCGAGCGTGAGCGTGGTATTACGATCGATATTTCGCTGTGGAAGTTCGAGACGTCCAAGTACTACATCACAATCATCGACGCTCCTGGGCATCGTGATTTCATCAAGAACATGATCACGGGCACCTCGCAGGTAACTATCAAGTACTAATGTTTATAGTCAACAGTATACAAATCTAAATGACAGTTTTGTGCTCTTCGTGTACAAAACTACATAGAGTACATTTTTGGGCAAAATTGCCCACTCCAGAGTACCATGGTAGAATTGGCTAATTTATTATTCTGAACAAGTAGTATTGTAGTACTATTAGTGAAAGTGACAGTGAGCAAAGCAAGATTTCGTTAAGTTTGCAGCTTGAAAACAAAAGAATGTGTTATAGTAAGATGTGGCTGTTGGGTATGTGTTTCTGACCGGGTTCATAGCGTGCTTGAGAAATCCTTGAAAATGTTTAATTTTTAAAAAAATAATCCAAGGCCCTTGAAAGTACTTGAAAACAGATAAGATGCTTGATAGTTCTTGAAAGACCTTGAATGTAAATCTTCAATATGATAAAATTTTGCACTTGCATATTTAACAAAAATTCAGTGTCACATTTTAGTATATTGAAGCACCACATGTAGAATGTGGCTTTTTATTGATTATTTTGGTGCTTGAAAACTGCAAATTTATGTCCTTGAAAGTCCTTGAATTTTGTGCTGTGAGTATGCTATCAACACTGTTCTGAATGCCGTCTATGTCGTGTGCCAGGCTGACTGTGCAGTGCTGGTGGTAGCGGCTGGCGTTGGTGAGTTTGAGGCGGGTATTTCAAAGAACGGTCAAACTCGCGAGCACGCTCTGCTTGCCTTTACACTCGGTGTCAAACAGCTGATCGTTGGTGTCAACAAGATGGACTCCACTGAACCTCCATACAGCGAGGTATGCAGCTTAATTCAGTCACTCTTCAGTGCACTCTGTCGTAGTCGCTAGATAGCTAGTACAAATTGCTAGACTAGTTCGTCCGTTTCCACGCTGTTGCTAGCTAGTAAAAATTCAGTAGTTAGTAAAAAAGACAGTGGTAAAGGTACAGGGTGTCTACAGCTCTTGAAAATCTACTGGAATTTAAAAACCCTCCTGAAAATCCTGGAGATCTCCTGGAATTATAATTGCTCCTCCTGGAAATTTTTGTGTAAGACGTTGAAGATCGACCGCATTCGTTTCCAGTCATAAAACTGGGTACCAGATCGCTTCTAGATTTTTCTTAAAATCCCTCCTGGAATCTCCTGGAAATTTGCTTGATTAAATTTGTAGACACCCTGACGTGGCTAGTTGCATAACATTTATACTGTAATTTTGAAGTTTGTCTTGCTAAAATATAGGGTTGGGATTAAGGGTTAGGGTTTTTTGCTGATGTATATTAAGGGATTTCTTATAATATTACTGTCGAGTTGTATTGGAATGGATTGGTCATGGTCCCGTAAAGTGATTCAGCCATTAAATCAAAGCAAGGTTCAGGAAAACCATTTTTTTTCAAAGCCGCCCTACTCTCGAGTTTTTTAGGTTTCGGATTTTTAAGACAAGTAGTGCTAGATGGAGCCTAAGCTATGTATTTGTTTCTTGTTTAATATTTGCACCAATACTTTAGAGTAACTACAGATGTAAAAACCGAGTACTTGTTTGTTTTCAGTCTCGTTACAATGAGATCCAGAAGGAAGTCTCGGCTTACATCAAGAAGATCGGATACAATCCGGACTTTGTTCCATTTGTGCCAATATCCGGCTGGCACGGTGATAACATGCTCGACGGCAGTCCAAAGATGCCGTGGTTCAAGGGATGGAAGGTGACAAAGGCCGACAAGAAGGACTACAGTGGCATGACCATTATGGATGCCCTGGACAACATCGATCCACCTAAGCGTCCTACTGACAAGCCACTGCGGCTGCCACTTCAGGATGTCTACAAGATAGGAGGTACGTTTGCTGCATCAAAAAGTTTTATGTCCATCACTATATCAGCTACTTTGTTCTCTTAAGTGAATGATTTGTTTGTGAATTAATAAACTTACTACAAGTGAAATACAGTGGCTCTTGGACTAATGCGTTAAAAAATTAATTGTGATTACACAATCTGCTGTTAAATATTTCAACAAGTAGATATCACTGTCAGTTTCTTTGCATAAGAATCACTAGTGCAACTTTCATCATCTGTTAATAATTTGTGATATTCATTTGTTAATTATATAGCACACTTGTCATCAGTGATCAGAAAATGAGGCATGTAAGTAATAGTATGCTGGAAGATTTGTAAATTTTTCTTTTGTAAAAATTACAGGTTTTAGTGTAAGACCAGAGGCATGTAGTGGGGATGGGAATAAAATGATGTACCTGTGTCACTCTCTATTGCTTACCACGGTTATGGCATGTTTTCATCAATTGTTATTGTCAGGTATTGGAACAGTGCCAGTCGGCCGTGTGGAGACCGGCACTCTGAAGGCCGGTATGATCGTGACGTTTGCTCCAGTGAATGTGACGACTGAAGTGAAGTCTGTCGAGATGCATCACACGGCGCTGGAGCTGGCAAGCCCCGGAGACAACGTCGGATTTAACGTCAAGAACGTCTCGGTCAAGGATATCCGCCGTGGCAACGTCGCTGGAGACTCGAAAAATGATCCGCCAAAAGAGGCGGAAGAGTTTAAAGCACAGGTAACATGTTACACTGGAATTATTTTGTGATATAGAGTTGCAGCAAAAACTTTAACATTCCAGCCCAAGCAATACACAGTTTATACTACCATGCAGAAAGTCTGCCAAATATGCATTACAAGAAGTTGGTCATGGCCTGTCATTAGAAAATGTTCTGACTGAATTACATAAGCAAGTAAGTAAGTGATTTATACACTGTATAGCCCCAAAATCTCAGAAGAAAATCGGAGCACATTGGGGATGGGTGCTAGATATTTAAAGAAGATATTTATTAATAGGATGATTTTTACCAGCTGCTATTAACTTTGTTTTTATGTACGTTTATTTTCGTGTCAGTTTTTATTTTCACTTTTCTATTTATTTGCCTATCACGCATTTGATGCGATTTTTATTTACATAATAATAATAATAATTATTATTATTATTGAATGTGACCGTGGGCTGTATGGTATGTGCAGGTTATTATCCTGAATCATCCTGGCCAGATCAACGCCGGTTATGCACCAGTGCTTGACTGCCACACGTCGCACATTGCCTGCAAGTTCCGCGACCTCCTGGAGAAGATCGACCGTCGTAGTGGCAAGAAGCTCGAGGACAACCCAAAAGAGGTGAAGTCCGGCGACGCCGCCATTGTCGAGATGGTGCCACAGAAGCCGATGTGTGTGGAGCCGTTCTCGGATTATGCCCCGCTCGGTCGCTTTGCTGTCCGCGACATGCGGCAGACGGTCGCCGTCGGGGTGATTAAATCGGTGAAGAAGCGCGAGGGTGGTCAGGGCAAGGTGACCAAGGCTGCCCAGAAAGCCGCCGGCAAGAAGAAATGAGCGAGCCAGCGCAAGTGCGATGACATTTGGCAGCGTATAGGCATCTTAATTATTGGCCGGATGAATTCTGTTGCAATTTTTGATAATTGGTCTTCGTTGATCTAGCTGTGAACGATCGATTGGTTCCATGTGGCCCTGCTGCCGTAAATAAATTCACTGCTGCCATTTTAATTGTACCGACGTATGTAGGGACAATTTTACTTTTGCTTTTTCGGAAGAGTTCAAAATGTTTTATTGGAGTATTTTTATTTTGCATCTTCGTCCGGCTGCATGCTGATGAATAAAAGCAAGTGATATATGAATGTGTCGTTTGGATGTAGTCTTTTTTTTGGTAGTGCTGAATATAGTATTGGTCTATTTTGTCCACTATGAGTGGGTTTAAATTGGATTAGTTATGGACTGAAACTTGTAATTGCAATAAGTGAATCAGTGTCATCTTATTACCTTAGACAAAGCACTATAAACACGCAGAAACATGCCGTAATGTACAGTAGCAATAGAAATGTAATTGAAATAGGACTGTATTTAGTTAGTCCACGTACGGTAATGGAGGTACCTGGACTGAAAAATTGCTTTGAAATAAACCTTAAAAGTAAAAAAATGTTTCAAGTCCTAAAAACTCTAAAAAGCACAGTCTTCAGTATACTAGTACTTACAGGCCTTATTCCCTGATGATGCAAGCATGCTATATAATTTAACAAATGAGTATCACAAATTAAAGGCAACAGTTGCAAAGAAACTGGTAAGTGTGAACATAATCGTGAGCATAGAGGAACTGGAAAATGATGAGCATGAAAGTAGCAGAAACATTTGAATGAAGTGTTGGAATTGAGTACTTGTATGACAGTAAATGGCGACAGATGTGCTTGTGAACTAATCTTGTATCGGGCTGTTCAGACTTCAAGCACTTGTAAGATAAGTCGAGTAATAATATTGACAAATAAGTAACTTGAAGTAAGTTTAGATTCAGGAAGTAGAAACTAGTAAGTCTAACTTTCAACAATACTCGAGAATTCGGCTGCGTAATTTTCTGGATGATGAGTCGATGACAAAAATGCGAACCGTCAGATATGGTTCGTCAGTCACAGTCGTCACTTGTCAGGTAAATAAATTGACACAGTGCATATATCCCGACTGGGATAAATGTTCGATTACTCGCTTAGATTACGGTATCTGATAGTATACTCATGTATTTGCCCAGCCCTAACAGTGAAACTGAAATTGCAGTCTGTCATTGTCTATGGTTTAGATTAGAATCTATGGCTGTAGCAGACGAAAATGTAGTTTTTTTAAATCAAATATATACTTGCTTGACTTACGTGTGCATAATTTTTATACAGTATACTAGTTATAGTGAAGTTATTGAGTAGCCAAAATGGACAGATACGAAATTATAGGCGTCCTTGGCAAAGGCAGCTATGGCATTGTACACAAATGCAAAGACCGCGACACAGGAGAAATTGTCGCTGTCAAAAAGTTCACTGGATGCAGTGACGGCAAGCAGGTGAAAAAGACGTTTCAGCGAGAAGTCACGTTACTTCAGGTATGACATTTGTGGCTATTAGTTAGGCCTACTTGGCAAATAAACTGTTCTGTTTTGTAGACGACGTACAGTGTACACATGCCGTGCACGGCCGCTGCGGGGCGGGGCTTAGAAAATCGACTTGCGCTAAACGAAACGGAGTACGGACCCTTCGAAAAATTAACGGGTTGCTGCGACTTTGTACAAATTATGGCTTCATTCTCAGTTAAAAATTTTATTCAGATACCGATATGCTATTACGTGCATATTTGTTGATAATTGTCATGCTGGTCCTATACGTGCGTTCGGTCCCCGAACAACCATGGTGCCATTTCCTATTCCGTCGCTATATTGTATGCGTCATTCCCTCCGTCCCCCATATAGCTCTCTCTTCCCTATTTTCTTCCTGCCGCAATTTCCGCAAAGCCCCCGTGAAACCAGATAGGAATCTGGGGAACTCCACTGTAGCTCCTCCAGTGGGTTCTGACCGCCCTCAGACGGTCAGAGACCACTGGGGAAGCTATAGCGGGGTTCCCCAGATCGCTATCTGGTACTAGCCGACATTGGTTCGCCACCGCCATGTAGTCTGCAGAAATGAAATGGCAGACGTTTGACCACCTTGGTATTTGCAGTCCCATTAAAGGGTCACCCAATGTTTATTTCTGTAGAAACTGAGGCACAGAAACCTGGTGAATCTACAAGACGCATTTCAGTACAAGAAGAAGCGCTATTTGGTGTTCGAGTATGTCGACCATACGCTGCTGGATGAGCTGCAGCGTTCGGCTCACGGTCTCGATGAAGACATCATCAAGAAGTATCTCTGGCAGATGCTGAAAGCTGTTGAATTCTGCCACGTCAACGACGTAAGAACGATAAAATGTTTAAGTTAACAAGAGTAGAGCTCTTACTGAAACTTCATCTCAGAGCAGAACGGGGGTGTCACTTCAACTCACTTGCTATATGGGATCACACATAGTGTTACCCTCCACCCGACACAAGCACACCAAGCCTTAACCCTAGCTAGAGGCCGGTACTCGATTTACCTGCCCCGGAGCAATGGAAGGCTGAGTTGACCTAGGTGACTGGTTATATACCGAGATGGTTTACCCGCACTGGCCGCACACAGATGGTCATCCATCGTGGTGAGTGACCATCTGTGTGCGGGTACCATCTAAGTAGCCCAACAGTGAATGGCCGGGACGGCCCGCCCGGGAGTCGAACTCTCGACCTGTTGATCCCAAGTCCGACGCCATAACCACTAAGCCACGTCGATAATTAACCATGTTGGATCAGTAGGCTATATTTTATTTGATCAGCAGTAGGCTATATCAAAAGTAAGTTATTCAAGCTCACAGCTAAAAACACTTGAAAAGTCTGATCCTGTATTAATTAACAAATCGTGCTCGAGGTACATACACGATAAAAAGGACAATATAGTACAGTTAAAAAGTAAAAAAAATAAAGAATAAAAATAAGAATAAAATCACTCAACCGAC
>Ga0056131_1000408_pt1 | contig 10552 bp, 10 predicted proteins | sample WorMetLIZISLAND1_2_FD_67480 | JGI IMG/M metagenome (GOLD analysis project Ga0056131, IMG submission 67480) | Marine gutless worms symbiont microbial communities from Max Planck institute for Marine Microbiology, Germany - Olavius clavatus LIZARD... ...
TATTATTATTATTATTATTATTATTATTATGTAAATAAAAATCACGTCAAACGCGTGATACACAGATGAATATAAAAGTGAAAATAAAAACTGATACGAAAATATATAAATTGCAGAGGGGGTACATAAAAACACAGTTAGGCCTAATAGCAGTTGGTAAAAAGCATCCTATTAATAAATGCCTTCTTATGCAATTCATACAGAACATGTTCTAGTGACTCGTTGTTAAAACAACAAAGACTGGTAGTATTGCCCTAACTAACAGAAGCAGTGCTCTATCACAGCTCAACAACAGAAACAAGGCGTACCGTACCCATGGAATGGAGACGTTGCAGTGGATCACTGATATGAAGATACGCTGACGACGAAGTTGTAACAACCAGCGCCAAATTCGTCGGTAAACCTTTGCCAACCAAACAACAGCGCGTCGAGTAAAATCGCAGGCCGGGAAATGTCAATACCAGTGTCATTATCAATGACAATAATGACAATTTCAGATATTTATAGAGTGCATTGTCAACGTTGAGCAACAAATGTTGAGCCATTTTCCATCACACGTCCGATTTTTGTCTCTCAACTTTGTCGCTCAACATTCGTCGCTCAACAAAAGTCGCGCAACATTTAGCGAAACTAATGGTGCCGTGTGATTGGGCAACTACTCTGTTTACACAACAGCAGCTGTGTTCACATGGAGACGTACGTGTGACGAAGAAAGATGTTGGACGAAGTAACGTTTGATAAGTTGCTGTAAGTCAGAAAAAGATGTTTGATGCAATTTTGTGATCACGATTCAGAAACAATAATTATCATTTCAGTTTTTACAGTGCGACAGCATAGCTTGCTATATGCAGAGCGCTGTACTAGCTATAGTAAATCTGTCCGTCCATCTGTCTGTCACACGCTGGCACTGTGTTAATATGAGTCACGCTACGATCATAAAGTCTTCACTGAAGGATAACCCCATGACTCTAGTTTCCTTATGGTTAACTTCAGCGTGAAATGCCAGAAATTTCAAAGGGAATAAGGCAGCAAAAACTTCATACCATGATATTTGTCCGACAAATATCGCATGTGTGACATGAAATCCAGCGACAAAAGTCGCCCGACTTATGTTGCGCACACAAATGTTGAGCGACAAAAGTCGCATGTGTGTCATGGCCATTAGACCTACTGGCCTAGGCTTATAGCTGTTAGAGACTTAAAATTTGAGGACTTTGCCCCAAGTCCATGATAGTTGCCCCTACTAATAATAATAATAAAAATAATATATAATAGTAGTAACAGTAATATATGACAGCTGAAAGACCTTTTGTGGATGCATTGACGACACGGCTGAACAGCCCGACAGTGGGTTGAGAGCTGGCAGTGCGGGCGAGAACGGTGAACATATATGTACTACCAGGCTGAAGACTGTACACTGTAACACTAGATGCGTCGCTAGGGATCACCTCAAACGTACGCCATTGCGAGGTCGCCGACTCCGCCCATTTATACCTGCCATACACCCACAATGCACCGCCGTCACGCGGCCATCTTGAAATATGGCGTCTATACGTCACTGTCGTCAACAATGTCGTCATCACTATTCACGAAAGCCGCTTGCAGTCTCTACGTCTTTATAATGGTACATTGTGAACGGATAGGAAGCGTAAGACCCATTAGGCCTACACACGATTCAAGTTTTGCACCAGAAACTGGTTAAGTTAAGTTAAGAAGAGAATATAGCTCTTAATGACACTCATCTCAGAGCCACGGGAGCAGCGATCAGTACCTTATCGCTACTCACGGGATGTGACTTGCCATATGGGATCACACAGTTTTACCTGGCACCCGACACACGTAAACACACCCCGCCTTAACCCCAGCCAGACAGGCCGGTACTTGATTTATCTGCCCCGAAGGGACGGAAGGCTGAGTTGGCACCCATTGGCGCCATGTTTCTGGTGCCAGTTTCTTATGCGTCTAGTGCGGTGAACTTAGGTCGTTTGTCAATTGCCATCCTCCTAAGTCCTAACGGATGGACAGAACTGGTGACCTTACAGACGCTTGTCCGGCACAGTGAGGCACTGATATGAAGCACGAGAAGTAAGAGTAACGGTTTCCTATATAGGCGCGACGATAAGGTTATTGAAATAGCAATGTATACAAGCGACACACCAAAGGACGTAGTGGATATCTTGTCCGCCGTCGTAAGCTGGGTACCACGTGATCGTGACCGAGTCGGAAGTTGTTCCGACGACACTGACATTGTACGCAGCATGCGAGCTAGACGCTACACAGTTCGACCAGACCACACGCAGAGCACGACTGTCACTCTTATCATACGACTAATTTGTAACTATCGTACAGAGCTGCAACGATTAATCGATGGAACCAACGTCTATGGTTCAAGAGGTGGGGAGTTTGAGGGGATGGGGTTGATGTAAGAGTTGAAAGTTGTAAAATCGTGTTTCTAGGGGGCAGTTCTTATTCACGTGTTCTGGTGTTCAGCCTCGGGCACTTTTGCTGTAGGACGTATTTAACCACAATACTTCGTCACAGACAAACAGACAGACAGACGGACAGATAACAGTATGCTGCCAATAGCCGATCATACTGCGTACAACAGTACATGTAATATGATCGGTTAAATACTTAAAAACAGGACAGCACTGCAACAAAAACTAAAAAAAAATAATTACAAGAAATAATAGCTTAAAAAGTTGGAGAAATCTGAAAATGGAATGCATCCGACATTTGTCAGACTTTATAAAGCAGAAACCGAAACAATCCGATGACTCCGACCGATTACTCCAGTTCGAATCAGCCGTTTCCAATTTTTACAGTGGCGCATCATTGATCATTGCCCCGCTGTCAGAACTGATTGAGACAACACTGCAGCACTGTCCACACTGGCGACTCGCCAAAAACGGCGACAATTTGTCGCCGAATTCGGCGACAGTCGCCGTTCAGCGACAGTCGCCGTTTTCGGTGACAGTCTCCGAAAACGGCTACTGTCTCCGAATTCGGAGACTGTGGCCGAAAACGGCGACTGTCGCCGAATTAGTCGTCAGTGTGGACAGGGCTTAACGGCCGCTATTATTGTACTGTGGCAACACAACTAACACTCGACAAGGAGCAACGTGGACGTGATGACGTCACCGATGACGTTGGAAGCGACACATTCGTAGACGCCCTGATCGGCGACGTCTAAGTTCCAGATTGTCAGGTTACCGGCGTCCAATATCGCCCGTGAACTTGTCAGAATTCCGTTCACCTGCATACGCAGCAATGATGTCAGAAATCACAATCTGTGTAATTTTACCTCCGCTAAGTAGATTGGCTGAGGTTCTGTTTTCTTTTCACACTTTGTCGCTGGTTCATTTGTCTGTGGGGACAAAATTTCTAAAACACCAATACATGTAAGCTGGTTCGATTCTCACGAAATTTAGCACAGACGCTCAGGATCACAAAACTACGATTAAGTTTTAAGGTCACGGTCGAAGTTCATGGTCATAACAGAAATTGGGTCAAATCTGTGAGAAAATGTAAAGAAAATGACTCAAAACGTACGATCCCAAAAGAACTTAGAAACTTAGTATTTATTTCCGATCTCTTAAGGGGTACAAGCTGCAAAGTCTACAAGGGGAAACGTTGAAGTGGCGGATAGCCGCCATAACTAAAATCTTCAAATCGTAACAGCTCGGCCAAAATTTGACATATCTTCACCAAATTTGGCATTCATAAATACGTTGGAAGTACCTCTAGTGTAAAATATAATTTCCGACCAAAGTCAATTCGGAACAAAATAGCACAGCAGTTCCCGACAGATCTGTCATCACAGTATATCAAGATAATAGCGATGATAAGACGATGTAGATACAAATTAAGATATTAAAAATATACCCGGTGCCACGTGACGGTTGGGGTCGGATCGCCGTCCGCAAGGCAGGGCATTAGAACAGTTTGTAACAGTTGCTTCTGATAAACGGTATTTGGTCGCACAACAAAATGCGGCGGATCTATAAAACACACAAAAACACACATCGGTTGTGCTATATACGTTAAATAAGCTGGCACAATTGTTTGCAAGTCATAAACTAACAGTTTTAATAATGAGACAGTTTTAATAACCAGAGCTGTTAGAAGCGTTTTCGTTTAGTTTTCATCGTGCGACGCTACGGAAGCACGTTATATGCTGTCGCAATTACTCTGTTTGTCCGTCTTTCACTAATGTTTTGCATCGAAACGGTCGGACTTGTCATCACACTTTTTCACTATCTGATAACCTCATCATTTCAGTTTACCCGTACTCTGCGTCGGCTGCGAAATTCCAACGGGGATCACTCTCAAGCAGATAGTTAAATTTAGGTAGACGTGTATAAAAAATTGCGATTTTCGACCAGTAACTGCCAATATCTGGCTATACCCCGGAAACGATACTGGATACGCGCAGAGTTACTACGTATGGGACAATGAGTCAATGACAAAAGGTCATATTTGATCAATCTAATGGTGTCGCTTATAACGACTTCGAATGACCTTTAAAGAAAACATCTCCACGAATATTTTGTCTAGGCTTGTCATGGCCTGTTGACCTTGAACTTGAACTTGACCTTTGATCTTATACCTCAAAAGCGCTTCACTATTTACACGTCCTTTTCCCTCGACACCTACACTTTCCACGTTCACATTTACTCCCCCAGGAGAACTTTTCACGCTAGCCATGCACGCAGCGTACAGGTGCATCATACACGAAGCGCACCTCTGACGTAGAGACGGACGGTGGTAGAGCTGCGACCTGCACCGAGACTCGAGTACGCGGCACAGGCATAGCGACCTTCGTCGAACGCGCTGACCACCCTGAAGACGAGCGATCCACGCCGGTCAATGTAGACGCGCGGCACCGAGGCGACGTTCAGCGGACGCTCGTTCTTGGTCCAGACGATCTGCGACGCCGGCGGGTTGGCGTCGACGGGGCAGTCGAGACGGCCGGGAAGGTTACGCCCGAGATAAACTTCGACTGGCATGTCCAACACGCGCGGTAAGTCTACATCAATCATGATGTTTACCGTTATCACTTGATGAGTATCAGTATAGAGAAGAGTGGACGTCACTTTACGTCTTGTAATCAAGCCGTACGTTACTCCTTACCCAGGAACACAGGACAACAGACTGAGGACTATATGTGGCTTTCTTCGAACATCTAGACGTCTGAACTCCAGCACACTGAGACTGTGTACTTCACAAATACAATTACCCGTATTAGCTACTAATATATACTACTACTACCACCACCACCACACCGCAACTTCCACCATCACTATTTAAAATTTTTAAATTTATTATTATTATTAGCACAAATACTAAAGAATTTATAGACAGACGAACCGGAGAACTCGCAGAGACAAGTACGATATAACGCGGGCGTTTAAACAGTTAAACTTTTAACTTGCCTATTGCTTTGACACAATAGGAAGGCCATACGGTCTGAAAAAGTGTTGCTCTAACAATTCATAGAAGTTCACTTTTGGAGGCCAGGGCCTAACATGGAAATAACTCTGGAAAAATCGGTGGGTGAAACCATAACGAAACTCAAAGGAAATAGTTTTCTTTGACTTTGAGGCTGACGACCAGAAGGCGCAGGTTTGCGAGTTTAAAATCAAACCGTTCGAGATCACATAACAGCCGCCAGGTAAGATGATCACGTGATGAACTACCATACATGTAACGTTAAGGTAGGCGCTGGCGGCAGCTGAAGCCCCGAGTCCGTTGTACGCGGAACACGTGTACATCCCGGCGTCTTCAGTAGTGGCGTTGACTATAGTGAAACTAGCCGTGTGTCGGTCTACCCGGTACCGCAGTCGCGTCTCTTCCACCGGCGGCACTTCCAGCGACGTACTGGCCACTACGCTGGTGTCGAAGATCCAGTCGACGCTGATGTTGTCTGGAAAGCCGTCGACGTCGCAGTCGAGTCGTGCCGTGCGGCCGTCGGACACCGTCACGTTGCGTGGTCCGGACATGATGTACACTCCGCCTGCAATTATAACATCATCGGCGCAGTCGTCGTCGATCAATATTATCACGGAGTTTTCTGCACCCTCTTCGAGGGAGGTTAATATTCCCCCAACTGTCATACAAAACCCCTCTGGCTTCCTATCCTGATAACTCGCCCCTAACAGCTCACAGGGAGTGTTGAATGTCGGTTTTATAAAAGCAACATTCAACACTCCCTGTGAGCTGTTAGGGGCGAGTTATCAGAATAGGAAGCCAGAGGGTACAGTGCTTTGACACACTCGACTCATTCGAGGCCTACCCAGGCCTGAAAGCCCGCCCTGAGCTCAACACCTCCAGTTATCGAATGCTAGAAAACACCGTGAACATCATCATCACAGTACACAACACCTACAACGGACTTCTCGGAAGCCTGTGAGAGTGGACGCAGAGTACAGAAACCATTTTTTTCGTTCAACCATCGTTGATTCAGTATATCATTGTGGCTTAACGTTCTTGTTTTTTAGCCGATCGTGCACAGTGTGATTGAATACTGGCATCATACTGTCGTCGGTTTGTCTGTGACACTGTGCATTGTGCATTGTGGCGTTCAGGTTCCGTGTAGAGGGTTAACAGTTGTACTGTCGTGTTCCCAGCAGGCAACTTCCTATTAATTTCTGTCATTGAGTGATTGGCTGTGAAGACCGCCTCCGAAATGACCTATACTGTGTTGGGGGGGGGCATTAAAGTCTGCTCAATCCAATCCAATCCTATTAATTTCTTCAGGCACCCTTGCTGTAGGATGTATGGTTCAGCCACACAAAAAACAAAAAAACACCGAAAAACGAACCGATGACAATTCGGCAAGTGGACACCGCCGGCGCATACGATGTAAACAAAAGTTGCAGCTACAGCGTCAAGTCAGCGGTTCTGTTTTGCAGCTGTTTTGCAGCGACACCGTACGTCGTTCGCAATACGATCGGCCTTCTTGGCGAGAGCTCTTTTTCTTTAACCGGCCTACATTTCCGGAGTTACTGTTGATTAGACATGATAGAATATCCATGGAAGAACCGCTGAGGTTTGCTTTGCTTGCTGTCGGCCGATCAACAGCAATAAATTAACGAATAAAAATAACGATAACAATCCACGCTATACGATCAATATTATCGGCATATCACTCACCTTCAACAACTAACCTGAAGGCGCGATAGTCTTCACCAACGATGTTGCTGGCCGTGCACGTGTACACTCCACCGTCATCTACCTGCAGTGACGTCACAACCAGTCGACTTCCGGTGACGTCAGCACGCGATGACGTCACCGGCAGGCGCCCGGCGCCGCGCGACCACGTGATCACTGGAGTGGGCGTGCCGACGACCAGCTCGCACGATACGTTCAAAGTGTCGCCGGGTTTGTGTACGAGTCGCCTGGATTTGGTCGAATCTCGCAACCTCGGCGCCGCTGTACCGGAAATTAACATACAAACAACGTCACGTGACCTCAAAACATCGATTCTTGACCCACAAAACATCAAAGTTCATAGTTTCGAATATGTACCTCAGGAAATATTCCTACAAACGCAGACTTTCTATGGCATATATTACATTTCGAGTTTAAAAACACTTTGCTCCTGAGCTTGGCGTGGCATGCACCGTGACCTTGACCTTTGATTTTTTTAAATCTCACAACTGGTCCGCGAGTTACGTGTGCTATGTCAGGTCTATTATGACGCTTTTACGGTGATGTAGGAGCAGGGCCTACATTTTCGAAAGTTCATAAAATTCTGACTCTGAATATCCTATACGCTATTCAGCAGTCGGCGGCTGACAACTGCATGGACTGATATTTTTACATTTTCTGTACTTTTTAAAAATTCCCTCTGGATTATAGTTTAAATAACCATAATAAGTGGCATAGAATTTTCGGCGTAACTGCATACATCGTTCTTATAGCCTAATTTTACGCCTGCATGACTATAATATTCATTTTTCATTAACTGAATTTCTACCAATAACTTTTGTTTCATTTCTATGTTTTTATATAGCTGCAATGACTGCGACCGCGCATGAGATAAGTCACTTGTTTGACAACGCGACAGAAAATTAATGCGAAACATGTACATTAATTAACACTTGGGTATATAATGCGGTAATCACACGGCGGCAGAGGGACCGCAGCGCCGTGTTGTACGTGACAAAGTGATAGTAGTTTCAACTAATACCGAGTTAATGCTGCGTTAACAAGGTTTGTAAGCCGGCATTCGCTGTCGTTTCAGCCAGTTGGAGTAGCCGGTGCATTATACAGGGTGTAGGCCTATACGTCTGTGTGGGATAGCTACTGACAGATCATCAAAGCCGAAGCAGCAGCAGCAGCAGAGACAGAAGCTGCAGTGAATTAGCATATACACGGCGTTGGACGGCATCATCAATTATCGGCGGATTGAGATCGCTAAGACCGTTTCAATTACATCTGCTGGGCACGCCGCTCTGACGGACAACTGGAACCGTGCAAATACCGGGCGATTAGCACAGAATACCACAGTCGACTCGACGCCGTCAGACAAGCTTGGCTTAAGTTAGCTTCGGTAGAGTTGCTGAAACAGGAAACGAGAATACAGTTTTGTGGTTGTAGGCTATACTCGCCGTTCCAAAAACAACACACGGAACCGTGGAATCCACGGAATCAGTTTCATGTGCAACATTAATATGGACTTTTGCACTTGTAGAAAAAACACACAGAAAGATAGAGACTGCTGGCTGGAACAGAAAAGTAAGAAAATTGAAGAATAATAAGAGAAGGACTGAGAGATATGTCTAGTAGTTACTGTAGGTACACGATAACATGCATCTAGCCATGAATTCTGGCCAGATGTAAAAACATAAAAGCATATTATCGCTGTTACCAGCACGGCTACTGATAGTATAAACAAGAACAAGCCACTATTGGCGAGATTGGTAGACAGGTAGACCAGTGCCGGCTCGCATTTTCTACAGTTTGGCTGATCAATGAATGGCCAGAGTTTTTTTAACAAGGGAGTATGAGGATGGTATTCTTCCAGCGATGAACAGACTCAGGAACTTAGAAAAGAATCCAGGCCCTCGAGGGTCTTTCCCAAGAAGCTGGGGCATTTTGTCAACACAGACAGACTACAAAACTTTGTGCTCATAAAGAACATTATGCCGTAAATTAGTCACTGTCTGTTTCTGTGTTTGACAAAATGTGGGAATAGATCTTTCGACTCGGCGTCATAAGAAGGACCAGTAATTTGTATCATTGGATACACAGCTGTAAGTGGATCACAAATGGCGGGCGGCTGTTGCAGGACCTGGTAATTTACTCTATAGATCTTGTCTCAGACTCAGACCAACCCATGCCAAATGAAGTATGAAGTTCACGTGACCGGGACGTTATAAAAGGTGCAGACCGAGTTCTATTTTAACGCATTTGAGTTGCTTAGTTAATTACATTTTATCTAGAAGAGCAATGTAAGATCGTTACATTAACATTATTTTCAGTACACCATTCGAACGTCGTAAAATATTTTTAAAAATAAATTTAATAGGTAGCCTACAATAACAAATAAGACAGTTGGTTCGGAGCGGACGTGATACCGGTAGTAATGCAATCGCGCCTGTGTTTTGCGCAATGAATATTAATGAGCCAAGTTGTCGTTCCTCAGAAACAAACGATGTTGTCGACAGTGCTGTGGGCCTATAATAAGATTCAGTATAAGGCTCGCTGCATGGTTTAAGTATTCCGAAATAGACCCCGGCCCGAATGAGTAGGTCGGCGGTGATTAGAGATGGGCAGACGCGATAATCGACCGCCATTTGTCAGTGGGACGACACTCAGTATCAATTACGTCTTATCGCCGAGAAGACGGTGCTTCGGCGTGGAAGGAAGAAATCAATATCGATTAGATTGAGACAAAGTTCGATTATTGACACATATGTACAGAGAGGACGATTACCACCAATCAGCGTCGGCGACACAAACGATCGTCGTTAATATGCAATCACAGAAATCCTTGCACCGACATTGACACGCTTCATGAATATTTATTAGCTCACAGCAGACTTCTACATAGGCCTACGAGGCTACGATGCCTGACGGATCGCAAAATCCTACCATTATGGCATTATGAATAACTCTCGATTACAGCTGCGCGAGAAAGCGAAACAAGAACAACGTGTGAACATTATTGGCGAATAATGGTGTGTATGAAAATAAGCGAATAACCACACATTTTCATTGTAATGACTTTGTGTACTGTCAATCAGTTTTCATATTTTTGGCACATATACACTAGAGGAAATTTGCAACTGGATGATATATAGATGGGCCACCTAACACGGTTTATGTAACTACACTGTATTGTAACAAGAAGCTCAGCTACCGCAGAGAAACAGCGCGTCAGCTGCCCACGTCAAGGGGAGGGGGACTAGACCCTCCAGTCCATTCTCCCTCCTCTGGCTACACCTATGCGTATGGTCGAATCCGAAAGCCACAACGTACGTACGTCAAGCGTGCCGTCCGCAAAGCGCACTTTAAGATGAATCGGGCATTCAAGGTCATTCAA
>Ga0056131_1000409_pt1 | contig 10548 bp, 7 predicted proteins | sample WorMetLIZISLAND1_2_FD_67480 | JGI IMG/M metagenome (GOLD analysis project Ga0056131, IMG submission 67480) | Marine gutless worms symbiont microbial communities from Max Planck institute for Marine Microbiology, Germany - Olavius clavatus LIZARD... ...
CAATAAATTTACATATAAATTTTTTTTAGGAATTTTCCCAAGAATTTCCTAAGTCAGCAACTTACGATTTCGTCAGTTTTTCTTAGGAATTTCTCAAGTTGATTTACAAAAACTGTCTTAACACTTCCTAAGTTTATAAAACAGACACAAGAAATAAGTTGCCTAAGCTTTCCTAAAGATATCTTGTAGATCATAATTATTATTTTCAAGAATTTCGTAGGCCTGAATTTTCCCTAAATTTTCCAAAGTTCTGCTTAAGACTCCTTGTAAATTTACCCCTGATTATACTCAGTTCCACTTTACTTTATTTCATGTTGCATCCTCATTGTGGGGTCTCACTGTAATATTACTCAGACACATCCTCAAAGTTCCTTACCTTTTACTTTGAACAGCCCTTTCCCAGTAAATAAAGGCAAACACTCATGAAATGCACAGCACTCATATAACCATTGCCATCACTGCTGAGTTCCTAGCAATACTGTTGACCACACAACACCTACAGCAAATACTTCTGCTTCACAAGCATACTGGGTTTTAGCTTTTTGTTCCTTTTTACACTCATGTTGCCTGTGCACCATCATGCTAAATCCTACAATACTAATGATTATCACGAGTATGATGCAACTGACTACATTTACTAACTTGCACATTACTTAATCAGTTTTCAGTTTTTAGGCTTCAGGTTTTTAAGGCTTTAGTGTACAAATAAGACGGACACAAAATTATGACCCAGGATAAACCTAAACAAAACCCAGGTGGTTTCAAACCAATTTTCGAGCCCTGGAATAAAATAACAGTGACAGGTGGCAGTTAAAGACCTGAAGTATGGTGAAGTTTTCCAACACACTGTTCATCATGTACTTTTTTGGCAGATGCTTCAACTTGTGAATGAAATTAACGAGATATTCGCACATTGGAGATCGTTCGATTCTGTAAATAAAGTGACTGTCTTCACGCTGCGCGTACTCCGTCTAACAGCACAATACAGATGCAACACGAAATACACATTACATTTATCACTAAGACGCAAACATGCATACTACATGTGAACATACTTTTCTCTTTCATCACTGATGGTTCAGGAACGGAATTCAATCCATCAAAAACTGTTCAAGCACTTCACAAGGAAAAGTTTGGAGGACCCAGTCTAATATACGGCAAGCATAAAAATTGCAAAACCAACCTCAGCAGTAAACAAACATGGCTTTTTGTTTTCAGCTTCATACACACACCTGCATTTGAGAGCGTGAGCATGCCATTCTGTAGGGTGGGACTTTTTCTAAAGCACTGGTGCAATTTTTGGCTGAATGCATACCTCATACTACCAATGAGCAGTAATCAAACAACTATCACCAGTGCCTTAAGTACCGCATCACCACTGCCTTAACCTCTCACTAACAGCCACTTACAGAATAAATAATTAGACATGCATAATATGTTGCAAACTACCTCAATCTTCTCTACGACCTGCTTCCCAAATGAGCACACCTTTGTGGAGCACTGTATTACCATATCTACCGTACTCTCATACCTGAGCAACACATAATGATAATCACGAACGTAGTACGAAAAGCACATGCATACCAACAGTATCACTACACATTTCCCCTACAGTCAAAAGTTTCACCAGATACAATACAATACAATACATATCATCAAAGGTCAAATGACACAGCTCTCCCGGAAGCCACCTCAGAGCTAAAGGAAACAAACAAATCTAACTGAATTTGTCAAAATGGTTCAATGTAAAATGTTCAATTTCTGCTTTCATGTGGACATGTGTGTATATTCTTTCATGTACATACATACTCAGTAAACTGCTTATGTCTACATTACACTGCTTCCTTATCTGCATGTGGCAGCAAAACTCAGTAATCAAACATAGCAAAATAAAATTCATTCACAATTTTGGCAAAACAAATATTAATATACTATTGATCAGGAACTCTGGACAGCCTGCTAGCCCATTAGTGTTAGCCCGCCAAGTGCTAGCCGTGGGCGACCCAGCAGCAATCGTGCACCACTCACTGCTACAGTGATGACATGGACTCCATCTTGAAAGTACGACATCATATCAGAAATCCGACTTGGCCAATCAATGTTTATTTACTTGTAGAACAATTTTGCCAAATTTCATCCCAATCTGATTTGAAATGATGGAGCTATTTTGCTCCAACAACACAACATGGACAGCAATATGGAATCAGTTACTGATCCAAAAACTGACACGTCATATAATCTTGTGTACAAATATCAATACGAGGCAATTGAAAAACTGCATAAGTGACAATCTTACAGATTAGAGACGCCATAGAAACTGCCAATGTCATCTGTGACTTCTGTGTTGATGTCGGCCTGTCAATAATACAGTACACAACACACAATAAGCTATTCACTGCACAAACGCATCTCACTGCTAATCGACTTTACTGGCCATAATGCAATCTGTTAATCACCAACAAGTTTAAAACAGCTATTAGCAACGATATGTTCTTCAGTTTAAGTTAAAACAAACTCAAAAGGAATCTCGAAGCACATCCTATACAATGACATCACATATCCACAATGCAGTGTCAAGGTGAGTAAGGTGAAACAAGAAACCAACAAAAACAATCCAAGCCAAACAACAAGGTATCAAACCAGCAGAAAAACAAAGCAGCAACATACATACTACTCACCCAAAATTTTACGAGAAAGAACGCAGACTGTGGACCTTTGTCAAACAGTTCACGCAAACCACCTGTCTTGTCAGGAAATTTGTCGGCTATTTGTCGAATATCAACAGACTACAACAGCAAGACAATGTACAAATCAAACATGAGCCATTTAGCAGTGCATCAGGGAGTGGTAAACTACGGCCGCAAGTGGCCTGCAGGCTTCATTTCTGTGGCCCGTGAGTTGCACAGTGACAAAATTTTTGTTGTCCCGACTTTAAATCCATGAAAGATCAGTTCAATTTGTTCTAGAAAATTTTGTTTGGTCAAATGTGGCTTGCTACAGACTTACTGACTTTCTGTCACAGCACTTTAACTGACATCATCAGCAGACGTTCTTACCTCAAGAACAGGATCAGAGTACGTGACATTGTTGCCGATGTGTACAAACAAGTGTTGTCCATTGTACTGAAACAAAACATTACAGCAGTGTTTACTACAGAATGTACCAGTACCTGTATGTAATGCCCATTTCACAATCTTACACAGCGTAAAAAATATTCCGGTCCAGGTCACCCAAGAATCTAACAGAATGCCCCAAGCCCTTACCTATGAGACAGTGATGAATATTTATCAAAACATTTTGAGCAATCCTCCTCCTCATCATCAGCATCATCACTGTTCGGCTTGTACTAATTCAGTGCATAGCACCGCTTGCTGCCAATAACCTCCTAGTTTACTAGTCCTGCTACCCAACCAACAGTGTGAAAGCACTGAACAGTACAACAGACGAATATCTGCAAGTGAAATTACTGTAATGGTCAAAAGTTTACCGATTCTCCTTCCTGCTGACGCTCGACAAATGCAGAGAGTTCTACCAAACGTAACTTTGGTCCAACGATGCTGCGATCTCTCCATGGTGGCCCGACCTCCACAGGATTTGGGACAATGATGAGCGGTTTCTCTAACGGATACGCCGACAAGTAATAAGCAGGACTGCAATTACACACCACACACACATGACATGTTTGGACACTTACATTTCTTAATAAAGATTTACGACACAATACAGTGACAACTCAGCATGCGACGATATACCAGTACATATCTTCTACTGAATGTTAATTATCCTCGTACTGTATGTTGGGTATGAAGAGTTTTGGACTGTCCTATGAGGACACTCAGCATAAGAATGACTGGAGACTGAGAATCAGGAGGGCAACCGGCTAACCCAGACACGGTTTGCCTGGAAAATGGCCATTAAAACAATGTGTGCATGTATATATGCCAAAAATTCTGAAAGATCGTTGACAACAGACTGTTATTGCAATAATAGACAGGGATCATTTATACCGACATATATAATATTATTTGCTAGTGAATGCTAAGTAAGAGGTGACGATGTCACATGGATGCTGTATTGAATGTCCTGCATGTATTGAATATATCTTAACACTGGTCGTGTTTTTTATTCTACCCGGTTTAACCCGGGCATATACCTAGCAGTTCTTTTTTACCAACCGGGTAAAAAATGGGGCAATTTTTTACCTGGTTGGTAAAAAAGAATGGCTAGGTATATGCCCGGTTTAGCCCGGGGTTAAACCAGGTAGAATAAAAAATCACGACCCTTGTGATCTGCTCACCATTGCTCAATAACAAGCGTGCAGACTGTTGAAAGGTGTTTAAAAGAACAGGCAAGTGACTCTCAAATATTGTTTAAACAAGGTCAAACAACTATTAGCAGTTTGGCTGGAAAAGCACTTTTAAGTTTTAACACAGCTAGAAGGTGGCACAATGTCAAGGTAAAAAATGGAATTTGTTTACACAGATAATCTAGTAGGGTAATGTGTTAAAAATGGGTCATATTGCAAGATTTTCTGGCAGTTTTACTACTCTACATCTTGCTGATGATGACGCAATTGACTTGCTGAGGATGCAGTACAAACAATAAGATCGAGTCGAGTTCAGGTGTATGTGGCTTCATGAATTTTCAAATACATGGAGTGACACAGTAGTGATATTTTGTGCAATCTTAGATCATATACCATTAAAGTCATTACATTACAACACAAAGCCTATTTTGAAATAACACAGCAGCATAAGAGTATAAATGGGCAGATTTGTACAGATCTAATTCACTGATGACACTTACTCGCTGGTCGGCGTACCACCCCACAGCTGCGGATGAAACCCAGACGGATACATCTGTCCAGCCGGGAAACCAACCGGTGGCTCGATGGCAGGATGACTTGCTGGGACCTGTAGTGACACTGGTGGTGATGGAAGACTGGTGGCTGCAGGCTTGTTATGTACCGCCGTCGCTGCAGCAGCAACGGCAGCGGCAGCAGCAGTTGTTACATGAGACGATGGCATTGTCTGAAGTGCAGATTCTTTGCCGCTATGATCCTACACATATCAACTTATTTTGCACATCATCAAAGCCACGATCATCATTCCACATAATCTACACTATGTTCATAAAATAAACAGTATTCTATATATTTAAACCACCCTCCAATAATTCCAAAATAGGTTTACTCTTGGGGAGTGGCCCAACCTAGAGTAACTTTAGAAAAGTGGGCAGGTTAGGCCTAAACAAAAATGGAAAGTCATTGTCGTCGTCAATGCCAGTAGTAAATTAGAGGATCATCAGATCAGTAATATCCAAACAGTGGCCATGATGCAACATGGTAATTATACCAGCTACAATCTGACTTCACCACAGATTCTGTCCAGTGGTACATTCTGTGCACACTCTTAGCCGTTACATGTACATGTACGAATGTTCCTGCCTTTAAACAAAATGTTATAAGTTACTAACCAAGTACGCCATTATGTAAAACAGACTGACAACATAATAACATGTACAGGCCTAGAACAAATCTGTCGACTAACCTTTAAATGAGATGTGACTTCTTTGGCTTTGCGCCGAGACAACACTTGAATATGACTTGACACCTGCTTGCGAGAACGTGTTTTTCCAGTCCTTAGCTTTATATAGCGAGCAATCAGCTCGTTGCGACCTGCAACAAACTAATCAAGCTGCAAGCTGAGTCACCAAAGTGTTTCAGCTGGATGCTGAATTCAGGCTTCAGCCAGCATTGTATCATGCTGTGTATTCACCCACCTAACACTGACAGCCAACTGCAAAAAAACAAACTCCCAACATTCAGGGCTGAGGATATTACAATCAGCAACACTGAGAAATTACTTTCATCTTACGACAACCTAACTACGGGTCAAATGTAACTACAGATGCAAATATCAATAGTCACTCGCTGTTTGTAAAAGTTATACTCGAAGCCCCAGGTAAGTAAACAACAGACGACAAATTACTGCACTGCTTCAAAATACATATGCAATAAGAATAGAAGTTAAGCTAAAATCTGCAATAACATACCATACATTTTGCCTTCATCTGACAGTATAATTTTCCGGCGACCACACGGTGGATAAATAGCAAGTGCTTCCTGGAAACTCTGTTCAATATCGGGACTCCAGATGCCCTCAGCATCATTGCCTAGCTCATCCATGGTACTGGTGCCTGGGGAAGCCATTCCGCTTCCAGTGTCACTTTCAGTGCCAATCACTGCACCAGTAACTGATGACTTCACATCTGGACCACCAGGATCCATCGCCTGACCACACAGATAAACACTAGTTACTGCAAACTTGTGTCAATATAAACCAGTCAGTATTTCAACTCTTCCAGCATTTTAGCTGAAATATTCAGCATGACTTCAAACTGACGACAGTTACAAATCACAGGCACTGATCTAAATGGCTATGATTAGAGATGGTGCAATAGAACCAGATACCAAAAACAACATGGAACAAAAATGATTTTCAAGTTCAGTCTCCTACGAAAAACATTCAGACTATTCGCAGCGAGAACATCGGCAGGTAGTTTGTTCCATAGGTTCAGTACAGCCACACTGACAGCATGACTGCCATGCAGTTCAAGTTTGTGGCACCTGCAGCAGAGGTCTTTGTGAGGAGCTTAGTGACACTGCAAAGTCACTGAACTGGTGGGGGATGAGTTGATGAAGATAACTGGTTGGGATGTTGACTGTATTTTGTATGCCAAGGTCGCCAGCTTGAAGTTGATTCGATGGGAAATCGGAAGCCAGGTAATGATTCCAGTAGAGGCTAGGCATGACACGACTTTCAGCGTTGCAGTACAACACGAGCAAGACAAGTGAACTGAAAAGGCTGTGCTGAAATGAGCTGCTTTTCAGTTACAAATATAGCTCAAACATTTGTTAATAACTACGATGCAGAAGACGTCCAGTGCTTTTAGGTGCAAATGGGACACTTTGGTCCTGGGTTAGTAGTGTCTAATGGACAGACAGTACAAAACTCTGAAGTGTCCAAACGCTTTGGAGTTGGGCCCACATTTTTTGATTCGAAGTGCCTTGGTTCCGAAGTGTCCTCAGTCAAAAGTGTCTGGTAAGCCACCCCATTGCTTTATATCAAATTATGTGGCCACTGGCTACCATCAGACACCCTCTCAGAGTCAGACATATGAGAGTAAGCCACTTGTTTCGCTTTGAATGCATAGCAACTGAGTCCTACTTCACTTTTATGCGGCGTTACAGACAACCTGCTTCAACATCTGCAGTCGGTGCAAAATGCAGCAGCTCGGCTCGTTACAGGCTTTTGGCGTCGAGACCACATCACTCCTGTCCTCAGACAACTTCACTGGTTGCCGTTTAAGACAGCGGGTCAACTTCAAACTGGCTGTCCTCGTGTATCAGGCGCTGCGTAACACAACGGCACAGTATCTGGTCGAAGACTGTCAGCTCGTCTCAAACACTGGTCGACGCCGACTGCGATCAGCGGACGTCGACACTTGTATCGTTCCGCCAACAAGAACGCGCCTTGGTGACAGGAGTTTCTCGGTTGCTGACCCACGGCTGTGGAACAGTTTACCAGCTGAGTTGCGTCAGCCAGATGTCAAGATAGGACAGTTCAAACGGCTTCTGAAGACGTTTCTGTTTGCGCGAGACTGCGGCGCATAGCGACTTTTTTGTTAATAGGCGCCTTAGTAGCCATACTAGATACGGCTCTGATCTACCGATACAGTTCTGAACTCGGCTTATCATTAGGCTAGTGCCTTAGAAGCTTACTTCCATGCCCTTGTAAGGGTCGTCCCATGTTACGGCACGGCTTAGAAGTTGGCGGACTTATTATTATTATTGTTATTATTACTTACTTACTTACTTACTTACTTATTCATCGACAACTGAATATGAACATTTACAAGACATAGCAAAATAACTTAACAAGACAACCTAAAGCTATCAACTTTTCTGTTCTTCTTCATTCGTGCCGTCAAAAAACATGCGGCGGCTAAGGGTGCTAATTCAAGTACCTTGTAATTCATTGCACAGCACTGAACTCTGGTGAGGCCTTGTTGGCCGCCATTACAGTACTAAACAAACTTGAGAATTTGTCTTCGCTGAAAATGGCAAATGTCGCCAATCGAACCATGAAAGAACAGTGTATCTGGCAATAAATACTGGCCTTTAATTAATCTCAACAACTTTTAAGGACTTTTCACTCTGATCGAACGCGATGTAAAACTTTTTAGACAACTTTTCCAATTATTTTAGCAATGTCGGACCTGCATAACTCGGCCAGCCGCCGTGTCGTAATTCGACGCCCAGGTATCAACATTTGATCGTATCTTGTCCTTACCTGCTGCCCCCACCGGTCGGTCAGCTGATTTCGATAATTTCTACGCGATTTCCAGTTAAATATTTCGCTAGAAATTCGGTCAGGTATGCGCGGAATTAACAAAAGAATTCCTGAAACGTAACCTTACATTGCGCATGCGCAGTGAAGACGCACTAGCTGCGTCTTTCGCACAGGTACGATAGTGGCCAAAATCGCCAAATTAGCAATTTTGGTGTAGGCCCATTCGTACTTGTGGGACATTGACCACCTTAACTTTTAACCGTATTAAAGTTCGTGGGTTGCTCTTCCTCATACTATAAATTAAATTGAATGAAAATTTTGCGAACCCTATACGCTTTGAATAGGACTATATAAGCCGACCACCGACATTCTGTCTGTCTGTCTGTCTGTCTGTATTATATAGGCCTACGTAGGCCCTACATTGGTGGATCAGGATCACATAAATCTGGGAAACTAATTGCACGGACAATTAGCCCAACACCTTCGCTCTTCGTAGCCCAAAGGCCATCCACCTACTCCCAGGGGAACATGGGGAAATTCTGAGGAAACTAGAGGTGTGACGTACGTGGACCCCATAGACGGCTTTCCCCAAGATTGGGGGTTCGCAACCGCCACCCAAAACTCCAATCGCTATTATCTCGGGAAGGGGTGAAGCTACGGACTTCAAATTTGGCTGGAACATTCATAGGATATATCCGAACAAAAGCACATTAAAAATTTTGGAGAGAAGGGAGCGTGGGCGTAGGCATATATCCATGCAGGGACTGTCCAAATTTTTTGGGTACCCCCAATTATCTCAGGAACGGGTAAAACTACGAACTTCAAATTTGGCCGGAACATTCACAGGGTCCATCCAAATACGGTAAAAGCCCGGTTACAAATTTTGGAGAAAAGGGATCGAGCGTCCATGGACTGTCCAATTTTTTGGGTATCTCAGGAACAGGTAAAGTTACGAACTTCAAATTTTGTACGCATATTCATAGAATCAATCGGAAGAAAATTAGGCCTAAGCCCATTAAAAATTTCAGAAAAAGTACCCGTCAGGGACTCCCGAAAATTTTCAGGGCACTGGGGCGCATCGTACGTGCGGTCATCTTTGCGATAGCTCAGCTTTCTTGTTCACACAGGTTGGAATACTTCGAAAATAATTACACGGCTGATTAATTTAAGGTTTCTGGCATCTGCTCGAGCTGACCCCAACTTCGGCGATCTGGTCCGAGACCACTCCAAAAATTAGGGTGGAATAGCTCCTAATAGGGATGGGGTCATGAGCACAAAAAACTTGCAATATCTCTGAAACGGTGCAAGATAGGACTAAAAAAGGTTACGGTACTTTCCACCAGTCGCCGTGGGCGGGCGACTTCCGGTGGTAGAGTGAGATGCATTTCCCCGACTATTGACGTCGTATTTTTGGCATTATATACGGCGATAGGACTCGCAAGTTTGCCGGAAACGGATGTAGTTCGACAGATATCGCTATGTGTGGACAAAGACGTCGCAATAGCTCAACAAGAAAGCTGAGCTACCACAAAGATGACCGCGCGATGCACTATACTCGTATGGGTGCCCTAAAAATTTTCGAGAGTCCCTGAGTACGCCCACGGCTACGTACTTTTGCGGAAATTTTTAATGGGCTTTTGTTCCGATCGATCCTATAGCCTATGAATGTGCACACAAAATTTGAAGTTCGTAGCGTTACCCGATCCTGAAATACATGTAATAGCTAGGGGGTACTCAAAAAATGTGGGCAATCCCTGGATACGCCCACGCTCCCTTTTCTCCCAAATTTGTAATGGTAATGGTATTGTGTTCGGGTGGACCCTGTGATCGAATGCATCGGCCAAATTAGGTTGGAAATCTTGCAAACTAATTGCACGAACAATTAGCCCAACATCTTCGCTCTTCGTAGCCCATGGAGCATGGGGAAATTTTGGGGAGATTAGAGGTGGGGTGGGCAAAAGTGGCGTGCTTGAGCACAAAAGCGGCAATATCTCTGAAACGCGTAAAGATAGATGAAAAGTTACTATGAAGGGACTATAGGAACTCAACAACGCTTTTTCGAACGGTACCATCTCGATGAGGGGCGTTAAAACGCGCTTTCGCTTTGCGCTTTCACTTTTCACTTTGCGCTTTTCACTTTGCGCTTTTGTCAAAAACGCGCTTTATTTCTATCTTTGTTTCTTCCTATGAGACG
>Ga0056131_1000410_pt1 | contig 10540 bp, 8 predicted proteins | sample WorMetLIZISLAND1_2_FD_67480 | JGI IMG/M metagenome (GOLD analysis project Ga0056131, IMG submission 67480) | Marine gutless worms symbiont microbial communities from Max Planck institute for Marine Microbiology, Germany - Olavius clavatus LIZARD... ...
GTTGCAACCCTATACTTCTCAGTAATGCCTCAATCGAAATACCACCAACACACAGCCAATAACGTAGTACGCAAAGCAGCCATTTGATTATGCATGTAAATTCGGCTTTACTTAATATGTTGGCAAAAATGTACAGGCTGGCCCAAAAAGTAAGCTGTTCAGGGTGGCCTAATAATGAACAGCTTATTTTTGGGCTACCCTGTACATCGACAGACCGCGCCGATAATGGTGCATTGCTATATGTTAGTCGCGTCGCATTATGTAGCCTATAGGCTAAATAGTTTTACGGTAAAACAAAAATAGCGAAAACTCCAGAAAAACAACTCGGCCGACCGCAGAACTAGCTGTTAGTCGACAGGTTAAATACACTAGAATACTGCTTCATGTTGTACAGAAAACCTACCGATTATCAAACTGCTGGAAAAGCTGTACCGCAGCATTACCCTGGTGTTGTATATGCGTTGTCTAGAAAAATAATAATCGGCGACGTTAGCGGCGTTTTTTCAGCGCAGTAAAATCAGAGCGGGCGTGAAGCGTTTACAAAGCCGGCCCGGCGTTGCACAAGACGACTGCAACACGATTGCAGGCAAAATAAAAAGAATTTAAATGACAACAACCGCTCAACGTTCACGTCTCAATTTCTCAAAACATGCCGAAATCAGGGCGGAAAAGAAGAGAAGAATTACCGTGACATCGTGTATAATTGCGAATGACGCAAGGTCACTCCAAGCGATTGCCTCATTCCTGTGTGGCAGTTTTTTTTGAAGAGCGAACGAGTTGCGCAACAGCAGAAACGAAACAGCTCGTCGTGTCGTTGATAAAGCCCAAACGCCATTAGTTCGATTTGTTGTAGATTTGCTGTACAACAAATTGTACAACAAATCGAAGAAAGTTTGAGCTTTAGTGCGCATGAAAACGCGAAGCATTCATCGTCTCACCTTTCGCCGTTAACTGCCGGCTAAAATGTTGCCGTATTCTGAATCAACTTTTTGTTCGGGCTTCGACATAACATCTCTCTATACAGTCCGGAAGACGAGTAACGTTACATAACATTATTGATATTATATTATTTATATTATTTACACACACAAACAGACGGCGATAATAGTATTATTTAACGGCGTGCAGATTTGCCGATACTTCATGATATGGCATATGCGCATAAATCTGGCGCTTTCGCCTTTCGAACATATTCTAAAACAAACGAACAAATGTTATTTGGGCTGTAAAACCTTAAACTCTGGCGATGCGACGCCGGGGGCAGATTTGCAACGACGCCGGCACGCAGTCTGACGTCTGCAAACAAAACCGTATAATACCGTCGACATTTATCGCGCTGAGAATAAACGATCTGATAATATCCGTGCGATAACCCATCACCAAACATGCAGTCACGGCTGTGTCTGTCACATTTCTGTAGCAGATGTCGGTCAATGACCAGAAGACTCTTTCTTAGTTCTCGGACAAAAAATAAGCGGTTAAAGTCACAAAACAATTGAAAATATTCAAAACATGGTAGTATGCATCTGTCAAATACAACTGAACCCAATTCACTGTTGTCTGGATATCAAGAGGGGATCAGCCAAGTTATCCAGGGGGCGCAAACCCCTCAACCCGTCGAGAAATAGAGCCCAACACACCGATCAACAAACGACATCATTTTCGTACAATGGCGGAGCCAGCTTAATCCCAAACTACATTACTTCGATTTGCTGTAGATTCGTTGTAAGTTGAACAACAAATCCACAACTTGTTGTACAATAAGCAGCGCGTCGTACTGCTTGTGGAAAAGTTGTACAACAAATGGAAGTAATGGAGTTTGGGGCGAGACGAGGGCGTCGCCGAGACATTTTTTTCACGAGAATCTTGACCCCGAAGTGTATAGTGTCCGACACTCTGACAGTGACGCTAATAGACTTGACTCTCCCGGCCAAGGATTTGACCTTCAAGGCCAAGGTCAAAGACCAAGGGCAACAGTGTGATTCATAAGCGCTTGGGCAAAACAAAATGTAAACCGTCAAAGTAAGCAGACATAATTATGATAATAAGATCCCAGGAGTGGCAGTAATTAATAAGATCATTCCAAGCCACATACGGTCAATCGGCCAAGTGAACTGCCATGAAGGTGCATTTAGTAATGTACTTTGACTTGATCAAGGCCACGGCCAAGGACTTCTAACTTATCGTTAAGAAGCTCTCAAGACCAAGGCCAAGTACCGAAATCATTGACTCAGTGGAATTCAAATAATACAAGAACAAATCGGAGATCAACAGCCTAAAACGGAGAAGTCAGAGCCTTTCTCTCCCACCCATAACGCCAACTGGTACCGCCACTGTTCACGGACACAACCCTCAAAACTGCATACAACGACCATATTGTGATTGCACAACTAACATTGCGGGGCGTTTTATTGGCGGCAAACGCCAGCTGAGAACTAATCGGCTAAGCCGATGCCGACTAGCCGACTAAAGCCGATTAGCCGAAGAGACAAGCCATTGGCGATCTAGGCGGCGTTACTGAGATGCAGTCTGTCGGACTGTCTGATGAACTATCCGTGTACCTCAGTGCCCCATTGTTACCGCTGGACACGCTCCAATCTACTGCCGCGCCCAGGCGGCTGCCACCGGAAGCCGCTGACAGGTCAACGTCGATCCAGCTGCGCCGACCGGAAACGGAAGTGGATTCGCCGTTCAATGCCGCCGTGAGTCCAGCGGTCGTCCTGGACCAGGGAGTTCCTTCGAACCCGAGCGGATCCGGTGACAGAGATCCTATGCCCTCATCGCCGTCGAATGTAGATGCCAGGGACGCCGGTTCGTTCAGCAGACCGAGTCCACCCATTGCACCGCCCAAAGACGACAAGAGGTCGCTAAACCCGCGTGGAACCGCCTCGGTGGATCGCAATCCGCCGCGATTCCACACGTCGACGAGCGGTAGCGGATCGGCCTGGATCGGTGCGCCGGCAAACCCGGCCGAGCTGCGGCGGAACTCGTCACCGGAGATGATGACGTCGGGAAAACCCAGCGTGGAGGATGACGCCGGGTTCGTCCAGCATCCGACCATGGCGGGTGACGTGGTGGAAGGAAGCGGTAGATCGACGGCGGAAGAAGGTCCGGAAGAGCGGACGGCAGTTGCGGAGCCACGCTGCTGCTGAACTCGACTTTCGATCTCTCGCCTTGCCCGCTCCACGTTGTCGGGTGATCCAACCACCTCGAACACCGGCTCCGTACCCCGCGACGGAGTCACGATATACGTCTGAGTCAGCTGTTGGATTCGCTTCACCGTCGAACCTTTCGGCCCCACCACCAACCCAACCGACCTTACCGGCACGCGCACCTCGCACGTCACGTGACCGCTAGCCCCGCCCCCGGAAGTGGCCGCCGCCGCCGGAGCGGAAGTCGGGGAACGGGCGGCCGCTGTGGTGCAGGTGCCCGAGGCGGCGACGCGGCGGCTGGCGCGGATCTGGCTGAAGTGTTCCGCGGCCGAGAGTATTTCCTGCTTGGCGGCATTGACGTCTTCGCGGCGGCCGGTAATGACAAAGACTGGTTCATCACCGCGTGCCGGCGTCTTAATGTACGTGTTCGTCTTGGCTCGCAGTGCTTTGATCTTGCAACCTACACACACCAAACCACAACATCAGCATATACAATCCTAGAGTAGAGAAACAGGAAGCAGGACCCCAGAAATCAGGGTTCGCACGAAAATGTTTATGATGTGATCATTTGATATTTTCAACGAAAATACGAGAAATATCAACTAAAGTACCATGGTTTTAAAAATTTTAACATGCACTTACATAAGTTACTATTGTCTTAAAGAGAAAATTTTCAAACTAATAGGCCTACTTGTTCACCAAGATTGAGAATAATATCTTTACAGTGCAATAAAAGGCACAAATAACTGGTAATCGATAAATACTGAATTAGCTCGATATTCGTGGTTAAAGCTGTATTTTGATTTATACAGAGGTAAATTTTGAAAATATCGAAAATAAAAAATAATATTTTGGATATTTTCGAAAATATCATATTTTCGAACGACGCCAGAAATTTATGTCGAATGCATTTGACACTCCAAAACAAGAGCGCAGTTATCGCTATGAAGGCCGATCGTACTCTGTACGACATCAGGTAGGCCTATATCGACAGAACCGAACTGCCGACTTTACGTTGTGACTACACCTCTACGGTAACGCTGTGGATGTGCGCCGTGCGGTAACATTATTTTGCTCTGGGAGTGGACGTATCGTTTAGCGACAGACCGACAGACAGACAGATAGACAGACGACATTATGATGACAATTATAAGTCAAACATACTGCGTGGCAGTACGATCGCCTAAAAAGCTAGTGTAGGCTAGCAACCATATGCCTAACACTGCTTTATTCCGGCCTCTATCGCCCGATTCCTGTACACTATAGACTAGTCAAGGGCTCCTATGTAGCTCACCCTAACCATAACCGTAACCCTAAACTGAATGACCCAGACCCAGTATTACTGTCCCTAACCCTAGTTCAAGTCACCCTAACCCTCCAATTTGGCTATAGAGGCCCTACAGTTGGCTAGAGCAGGCCAACACCCTATCGCCCAGCTCTTCATACATTAAGCGGCCTATATAATAATAATTGATTTATGCCGGTGGCAGCAACGGACTCCGCATGTAATGTACTATAACCGACACATCAGATGTCACTTAGCCGCGGATAGTGCGGTCGTCATAGCTGCACGTGCCAGCTTTCACACACAGCATAATAACGACGCATTAACGACTGTGTGAACCGTTTATGATATATGTTAAGGGGTACACAAAGCAAAAAAACTCGTTTCCTAATCACTGTTTATTTTCTCGAGTCCTGCGGGAGCTGTGAAATAAGATGGCACAATGTGATACATGTAGAAACCAGCGGTGCAAGACTGGATCGCAGTCTCAAGCCGCCAAGAAGAGAAGAGAAGAGAAGGCCCCGACGTACGGTATAGCTGCAGAACCGAACCGCCGAAAATAGCCATGATCAAGTGGCCACGCGAAAATTGGGAAGCCCGAAAATTTCGGCGGTTCGGTTTTTCGCTGTGAGTTGTTTCTAAACCATACATCCTACAGCAAAAGCGGCTGAAGAAATGAACAGGAAGTGGCCTCACAGCAGCACGATGATACCGACCATTTGCGCCACAATACTTGGTCACAGACAGACGTGCAGACAGACGACAGTATCATGCCGATACGGCGGCCGTACTACTGATCAATCAATCAATCAATTTATTGAACATGAACATGCACATCCATGTCACTGGACAAAAAGGCAGAAATGGTCTGCACTAACAGGTGCCCAGGTCAATAGGCCTATAACATACCAGTATTCCAATACAAATTAGTCAGTCATGACCCACAAAACACATCTAAGCCTATAGTAATACGCGCACTCTAGTGGAAAAATACTAATACTAATACTTAGCGTATTAGTTTACAAAATCACTTTTTCCCGGAAAATGTACACGGGATTTCAATTCTGACATCAGCTAGCTGTTAACGCCATTTATATAGCGGTAACCGCCACTGCAGCTGGGTACCCAAAGTCCGTTCGTTCGGGCAATGGGCCGCCGCTAATTGCGCTGTGCCGCTTACTGCTAGTGCGTGCCGGTCAGTACGCCACTTCGAATTATAAGCACTGCTGTTCGGGTTTTCCTATAAGTGGCGGGTTATAAATGTCGGGACCTTTAACCTTCAACCCCTGTCTGTTCCTGTATAGACATCAATCGTGTTAACACGAGTGTCTGGCCACACCGGCCGTGAACAATGTTGTTAATGGGTAAGGTGATATAGTGTCTAGTTGGCACGCCAGGTGGCAGCAGCACGCTGTTAATTGATACGGCGTGCCAGCCAGCGCAACATCTGGTCAAGGCACGCGAACGAACATTCAGCGCAGCGGAGCGGTCAGTGTTGATGGCAATACAGGTGGCATGGCGTAGCAGCAATCAGCTGACAGTGACACAGGTGTTACACACTACAGGTACTGCAGGCAATGTGCGACGATGACAACATATGACGACGCCTGTCAAGTGGCTGTGACGAGAAGCAAAACAAACCCTCGTAGTTACAAGCCTAAACAGACTAAATACAGACGTCTGGACCGCCTGGTGTGCAAAAAACTATTACATTTTGTGTCAAAAATTTAAACAATATATGTGAATATATAAAGTTGTACCAAATTTTTATGTAAACTGAACTCAGAACTTACTACTTTAACACTGCATTTCATGGCCAATCATAATTAGTTGTACTGTTTAGCTATATTTAGCTATATGTACGGCGTCTCTGACTACGTCTGGGGGGAGGCGGCGCCAGCGGCCAGAGCAAATCCAGATGATATGATGACTGACATGATAAATGCAATGGCATCTGAGATGTCTGGTTTGCGGAGGAAAGCGATGACCAGAACAAAGAAGGAAGATAAGCTAAGGTAATAGACAAAAGTGAACAATGCACATATTATATAATGCAGTGTCAAATGGAAAAACCTAGGTTATCAGAAAAAGTTTTCAGGTTTAAAAGTTTCGAAGATTTTGGAAGGTTTTTTAAATTTTAAAGGTTTTTAAAGGCTAATAACTTAGTTTTTTCGAAGTAATTTTCTAGCCTTGCTTCTCAAATTGCTAGCACACCGAGCGTGATCTCAGCCATTTACAGTTAAATTACTTACTTACTTACTTACAAGAGGCTCAGCAGTAATAAAAGGTCAGTTTAATGACCCAATGACACTCTGATGTCAACATGACTGCATGTCCTGAGCGTCGTTCAGCCAACAGCCAATTCGTCTTTGTCTGACGCTGGTCTTGCATTCCGCCGGCCAAACGTCCGGTATAATGCTACATGACCCCGGCGTGACCCCCAGCGCACTTGCCGGGCGGCGTGACGTCACGACGCGACGTGACGTAATTGATGACGTCACGAGCTGCAGTCGGACGATTGTGGGACGCTAGGTATCGCGCTATTTAAGCTGACGTGGGACGGACGGTATCGTAGTGCGGGAGGGAGTGGGGGAATAGCACCGTCCTCGCTGTGAAATGTGAATCATTTAAAAACACAGAATAATTAAATGATCCATCAATCGTCATCAGTACACCGGGACTCTGAGACATTTTGGACTCCATATTTTATACTGTTGGCTTTGAGCACAGATCAAAAGTACTTTTGTGATCAAGTTTTCATTTCATTGTAATCCTGTCTTGACTGCTGCATTTCGCAATCGGTGGCTTGAGTCGATCTTGTTCTATTTGATATCTGCTCAGCTCGCGCGGTTGCCATTACATAAGTAGGCCCCTAGGCCTATAGTAAATAGTTTAATAGTTGTACTACTTAACTTTTACTTTATTTTGTACAGTGTCTCTGAGTAACGGATGGGAGCGCCATAGCAAATCCACATGATATGATATGATATGATACATGAATATACCCGCACTACGATACCTTTCGTCCCACCTCAGCTCCTATAGAAAGTTACCTATCGTCCCGCTGCCAGTCGGACTGGCCTGTCGTCGGATCAGGTCGCGGCGTGCCATTGATCGTTGGCGATCGATCAAACCCAATCACGCCCGGCCCGGCCCGGCCCGGCGCGACACGCTCCGTCGCCGGTCGACGGTGCCCGGCGTCTCGGCCGACAAAACCGCCGAGACTGTCGGCGCGTCGCCGCCACCGCCGCCACTGCGAATTCATAATCAGACAGACAAACAATCGCAGGACAGTAAAACAGTCACACTGACTGTTGTTAAACTCGTGATGCTGACTTCTTCTCCAACGTTTTGACAATATTCGGAATGCATTACCATCTCAGTCGTCAAGAGTAGCAACCTTTAACAAGAAAGCCCTGCTATCGCAGAGAGAACTGCACGATGCCGCTGCAAATTTCAACACGTATCAAATTTTTCACCGGCATCGGCTTTCACACGTTGCTCCTACCGCTCCCGAGGAAAACCATCATCGTGTCATTGCCACTGCACTTAGACCACCTGCCGAGTGGAGGAGGCCTGTAGGTCGATCGAGAACTACCTGGCTAAGGACAATCGATGACGACCTTCAGTCCTTGAACTTCGGGGTTCACACGGCTTGGAGGAAGGCATAAGATGGGACGTTTGGCATCAAGTCGTCAGTACGGCAACGCTGCACTCTGGAGTTCGCCAATAAAGAAGAGGAAGATCGTACGTGCGGTTTCCCTCCCTGCACAGTACGGTTTTCTTGTTAGTCTTTATCTGCAGACTGCAGTGAATCGTCTGTCAAAAAGTGTAAAGTACTAGAAAGAACCGTGCACATATTTAACGCAGACAAGACATAGTCACTCTCAATTACTACCGTCATCATTATTGACCGCCAACATAATGGTAGTACATGTAATTCACAGAACGCGTAAAGATAGGTGCCAGAAAGCACGTGCGTTACTGCTCTTTGTTACGCAACCCTGCTGCAGACTCAGGCACATATCGTGATGTATATTGGGAGTCCACGCCCCACGCACGACAAACAGTAAGCAAAGCGTGAACTATTTCACGCAGACATACAGGGTGACCAGAATTTATCGTGAAACAGCTATTCAGGGTCATTCAAGGTCACGCATTTGAAGATCACTGAAAAGCCGTCGAGGGGCTGTATATCCTGTATATACATATCCTGCATATAGGCCTACTGTCTAAAGTCTCCGAACAAATAGCCAGTGAAAACGACGAAAATTGCCGTCTTCGACAACCCACTATCGTTGACGCCCCCTGGCCGATGAACCCCCCACGAATATCCGCACGTACCTTTATATATACGTATTTCTAGAGACTAGAATCATAAACCTACATTTTAGCCGCTGATAGTAGGGGTCTATCTTCATTCAACTTTTTCTGGTAGGCTCCGTAAAACGTTTTTTGCACAAGTGCGTTTCGGCCGATCAAGGTCATCCAAGGTCACTAATTTTGGTGCCAATCGAACGCGCGTATTAAGCGACTTCCTATTAGTCCATCATAGTAACCTTGGTCCTATCTTGCATCGTTTCAGAGATTGCAGGTTTCTCTGCTCATGTAGACCGATGATTCTAGTTTCTAGAAATCCACCCTAATTTTGGGGGTATTCCCGTTGGATCAGGTAGCCCATGTTGGGGTCAATCCGAGCACGTATCTTGAGCTATTCAGCCGTGAAATTATTTTCGAAATATCCCCACGTATGTGATCACGCTACCTGAACGTCAGAGACGGACAGACAGACGACATACTGTTGCATAACCGCGCTCAGCGTAGCATCGCGCGGTAAATAGCGGGACATGCACTCACACCTTCCCGTGTACGCCAACTTGTCGAGCGTCGAGATGTATAGCCTGGCTGTTCTTGATCGTTCAACTGGGTAGTGCAATATCCCCAGTCCTGGCACCGATATGGACGCCATAACCAACACGTAATATATCAACGGCCCGTTCGTTGTTGTGATTGACTGATATTGATTGACGCTTGACTGTTTTGTGGTGCTACTGTACAGTGAACACAGTGCGCGTGATAAACTTTGCGGAAATTGCGGTTAATAAATTACACACTTATTCATAAGCGAGGGTGGCAGACACAGTATACCGCGTCAGATAATACGACTATGCACAGCATGTCTGCTACTCTGCATTCTGCACTTATTTAACGAACATAGGCCTAGATGTGGTCATGATCAAACTGTCGTCTGGAAAATATCTGACACGGAAAGCTGGAATGTTTATGGTGTGCACGTCTATATCACGTTAGTTCATCCTCATGAACAAACGCTGTAGTAGTGACTATAGTGAGTCTATAGAAAAAGAACAGTTCAGTAATTATGTATGGTAACACCGTAAAACAGCGCACCGTTCACATATGATATGTAAGTTTATCAATGGTATTCTTATTTGTTTGGGTTTGAGGTGAGTAGTAGCCTATAGTCGTATATAGTATGTCTAAATGTTCAGTATTATAGTTACATCAACAAAACCGCTTAACGTACGTTATTGACCTACTGTCCTACAGGGTGGTCAAAAAAGTAATCCACCAAGTTTTTGTCGTAACTGCATCGAACAGTGATTGAAAACACTCACATTCTAATAGCAAATTATCAATTTCTGTGATAAATAATTATTTCAACACGACTTAAGCGCTTCGTTGCAATATTTTGCGTACAATGAAAATTAATTTCAGCTTTTGAATGCTAATATTTCACAAGTAGAATAGAGTGAAGTGTTTGAGGTGCCGTGGAATCTTTAATACTTATTTACTGCAAATGGAAGAGTGCGAAGTCAATCAATAATTATATTATTACGAATACTTTATGTTAAGAAAATAATTATACATCTTGATCACTTGCTGGCTACCACCAACACGGCTCTGTACGATTGGCGACCGAGCTTTCCCGGCATACAGCCAAAACAAAAACATGGAACAGCCTGCCGTCGGAACTTCGGAAGTGACGTCATCTTTATCTGACAAACTTTCAAATCTGCCTTATTCTCATAAATCTGACTATCGAAACTAGAGTCATGGTGCTATCCTCCAGTGAAGACCGCAT
>Ga0056131_1000411_pt1 | contig 10526 bp, 7 predicted proteins | sample WorMetLIZISLAND1_2_FD_67480 | JGI IMG/M metagenome (GOLD analysis project Ga0056131, IMG submission 67480) | Marine gutless worms symbiont microbial communities from Max Planck institute for Marine Microbiology, Germany - Olavius clavatus LIZARD... ...
AGTGTTAATTTTAATTCACTGGGCTTTTCCAATGGTATTAGTATGTATTTGTACTAATACAACTGGCAAGGCCCAGTGTTTTGCTGTAGGCCTACTTCTTTATACGTGTCTCCTGTGTTATGATGTAAGGTGATAGGTGAGAAGTTATAGAACGAAGATCGTCACCTGTTCACCAGAGAGGTTATATAGTGGAACCAAGCGATTGGACAACACAGTAACCTGCAGAAATTCACAGAAATAACACAAATAATCACAGAACATATCTGTAAATGATTATAAACTCATTTCATTTGTTTGTTATCAAAGGAAAAAGCGAAAACAAATTACAGCGCGCACACTTTTATAGACAAAATACTGCCGTTTAATCTGGATAGAGTGCACAACCTGAGTAAGTAAACGAACAGTTTTTAACGGAATATCCATAGACGAAGAGCATTTAATGTACGTGATGTAAATAAATAGTGAATAAACAACTTCAGTATATTACCATTCCGGTCAGGTTACCCTTTGGAATGCCAACCACATAATCTACAGCAACACAAAATTAACGTTAGACTTGTGTGTTAAATAAACTGAAATTCAGTAAAAAAAAATAAAATACACAAACCTACTGCAACTGAAAACTTTACAATCATAGTAAAATAATAGAAAAAAAGGCGCACAGACTGTCAGAAAAGCTATATGATAGCATCTAAATGTATTTTAAAACAATTTTTCAGTATGACATCGATCCTTGGACGCCGACAGACCACGTGTCTGGAACAGTCTACCGGTGTCAATTCGCGACCCAACATTATCAATAATTACTGTCTTTTCTAATCGACTTAAGGCTCATCTCTTCGACGTTCAATAGCTGCGGCGTTTGCGCTTCGGACCAAACACCTATTTAAATGTTCTAACAAACAAACTAGCTAACTAGCCTGGTAGAGAGTCGTTGTTGAAGTGTCCTACTGCAATGGAATAGCCCATGAAGCTGTTGTCCATTGTAGGTGGTCCTTCAGGTGTGTCGAAGAACTCATAGTCATCGTTCAAGTCCTGAGCTATTACCTGACCTGATGAAACAACCAACGCAATCAATCGCAATGATAATCATTTCGTAACATTTTTACCGATGTCTATCAATCAATCAATCATTTATTTGTATCAGGCATTGGCAAAAGCCCATAAAACCACCAGGATAGAGAGGAGATAATAAAAACACTAAATACACTAAAGAAAAACATCTCTATAGGTTGGTATTACAAAGCTACAATTACACACGGCTGTATACTTGACAAGGCTGTTTATAGAACAGCTCAATCTGTGACTAAAACTAGCAGCAGCTTATGCAACTTCTGTTCTGGAGCTAAATCATTTATCCGTTACGCTATCGATGTTAACGTGTCAGTTACTCTTGCACTCGGAAACTAGGGCCTACTAAACTGTAAAGATGACTCGCGGCATAAACGTGTACAAATTTTTTCCCACTTACTGATCAGTTTTTTTCGTGTACGGATAATATTTTAAAATGCAGCGGCGGCGAATAACTTGAAAAAATCACCTTGCCAGAAGTAGCTGCCGACAGCGCCAGCAGCCATGTAGCTGTTGTCCTGACAAACAGACAGAATAAACAGTTAATTGCCGTCAACGGCTGCAGCATTCAGTTCTTGCTACTGATTCAGTGTTTTAATGCTTTTGGCAAAGATGGAATCACGTCTCCGGGTCAGCGATTTTGGCCTGGTCAGGTCGGGTTTGACCCGGTTTGAGTTTTAACATGCGTGTTTATCGTGGCGTTGTTTCACCATCTCGGCAAACGATACTACTATAGGCTGTTTACTATAGGTATTGCTTCGAGAAAAAGTTCACATTCGCTATTGTTCATTCTGTCATTACTGCATTAACTCCATCCCATATGGCTGGCCGTTGATGTACGTTATGCGTGCACATTATTCATCTCCGCAGAACACAAAAAGCACTTGCTAGAGTGGTTATCCAACAGCGCTCTCGTACAATGCCATTCTCTTTAACTGCACCACCGAATGAGTCCAGTACGTAGCCGTTTAGATTCAACCTCTCCAACTGAACTTTCATCATCCGGAATATTGATGCCTTCGTCCTCTGCTCAATTACTATAGTTCTGTTCCGTTTCGTTACTTGTCTTTTGGTCCATAACTCCGGACCTCCAGCCTGCCTCCTTCACATATCGGATCTTCTCTCGTTCGTTGATTTTCTGTTTTGTTTCCCATAGTAAAGCAAAAGTGACAGCAAATAGTTTTAAGCACACATTAGAATGTTATCATTTTATCATATGATATCTAACGCACGCTGAATCGTTCAGTTTAAAGACAGTGTCATAAATCCAGTGACAAACACCAGAAGGCACAACTGTGGCTTTTTGTGATTCTGGCGTCCTATATAAACGTTTGGACTTACTATGTTCAAAATGTTAAATGTTAAATGTAGGAACGATTAAAGTGCCCAAAATGACGAGTCACTGTACACAAATGAGGAAAGAATCAGAAAGCGGGATAAGAAAGTGAGAAGAGATGTGATTTAAGACGACAGCAGAAGAGAGAGAGAGAGAGAGAGCGGGCAGTCGTGACGTGCGATGGAAGACTGTTCCACAGACGAGCTGCTGCCCTGTCGCCGACAGTGGACAGACGAGTAGGCCTACGTCGATCGTCCAGAGACGCTGATGAGGCAGAACGTAGTCGTCGTCTGGCTTCGGTGTCTGCTGGTCGACGTAGTTCGTCACACAGGTACTCGCTTAGTTACTAAGTTACCTCGTGTATGTAGAAAAAAATCTGCAAAATTCTATAGCCATAATTATTTCAATTAACCGCTCCAGCTAAAATTTTCCAGGATGTCACATCCAAGTTCATTTTTCGTCTCACTCTCAAGTCTCAGGGTGCACAAACACGTAGAGATATCTCGTCTAAAATACAAACCTATAACCAGAAATTAATTTAGAATTTCATGCTGGAATTAATTTCTAGGTCTATAAGTTTGTATTCCAAAGTACTGTACTCACGTCGGTAAGAGCAATGCTGAAGCCAAACTGGCAGTGACCCAGTCCATTGTGTCCAGGTGCACCTAAACAATTAGTTACATAATTTATTTATAATTACTTAATTTAAATAACAGTCAGATCATTATAACACGGAATTTTGCAAATTCGTAATTTTAGAAAATTTTAAAATTTACACAAAGTTCAAATTTTCGTTCTCTGAGTGTACTGTGCACTTATAGTACATATCATTGCCTATAGGCCTAACAGTTAGGTCTACGCCTCGTAATAGTGACAGTATAAATGTATCACAGATTTGAAAAAGTTGAGTTTACATCAAAAAAGGTTAAATTGCGTAAAAGGTGACAATATTTAAACAAAAACGTTTGTAAACGTTGAATAAAAAAGTCAGTAATTAATGTTCATAATAGTCGCCATGCACTTTCTAATGTTAACGCTCACCAAAATGTAAATGATAAGAAGAATAATTATGTACACTGTGTTTACCACTAAAATACGTAAGCATTCATAAACAAGTTGTGTACTGTAGAGATAGGTATTTCTTCAACCGTTGTTCTGTTCAAACGCCAATAAAACTGCATATAATAGGCCTAGTCATCGTTTTTTATAAATCAAAATAAAATAAACGTTAAAACGTGTTTTTATTATTTCATTATGATATTTACTGAGAATGTCTGCGTGGAACCGACCTCGACGACACGGCGAGTATTGACTGTACATGGGAGCGCTGTCGGAGCCAGACCTGGACACGTAGCAGGCTCCTATCGGATCTCTTCTCAGAGCTGAGCGCGAGTGATACACGTAGCGAGGTGCACACGCCTGCATACACATTACACATATAGCAAACACTCGTCAAAGCAGCAGCAGATCCATAGGAATTAGGGGATGCATCCCCCACGGGCGGGCACACAGCGGATTTTTTTTAACACTGTAAACTTAAATCTGACAAATCTGATCTGTGTGTTAGAAATATAAGAAATCGACACCCCGAAATGCTTTATTTTCACCTTAAAATGTTTCCGGGGGAGGTAGGCTAACTGAACATAGCAGGAAGGGGAAAGAAGGGAGGGTGAGTAGGAAAGGGAGGAAGGAGAGAAAAGGGGAGGGAGGGATGATGCCCCTATCAGCGATTCCAGGATGCTCCACTGCGTCAAAGCACCTGTCAGAGCTAACCGACCAGCCGTGTCTTTACGTTCATCGTTATTCTGGTACATGTATCGTCATATGGGCGACAAACAAACCGGGCGACAAACCAACTAGGCGACAGACTTCTTTCAACTGGGCGACACGAGTCGAGTCAGGGCGCTCTGCCTGTAGGATGCACCATTTAGTTGTGATTTTATTATCAACTGCGTAAATTTTTACGAAGATAACAGGTTTAATTGACACGACTCGTGTCGTCAAGATCAGCGAAGAGGGTGAACCAGTTGGTTGTCGCCTAGTTGGTTTGTCGCCCTGATGACCGTATACCGTCATCGTTATCGATACAGGAAAAGTGTGACAGAGGAAGCTGTGCGGATTTTGTCCCCGGAAGATGCATCCAATTTCGAACGACACCATATGATGATGCACTAGTGCATACGCCTAAAAAGTAAAAACAGCTGACGGGTAATGGCCACTGAATGATGGCCGAGACTGAGAGAAAAAAAGTAGCAAAAAAAAACAACAGATAACACTGCAAAAAATCTGAAAACAAGAACGAATGTACTAGGCCTATAGATTAGGAACTGGCGGACGCTGTTGCATAAGCGCCGAGTAGACGCTGCGTGTGCACTCACCAAGTGGCAGCACTTTTCTGCGTGACATTACGTCATGAACGACATCTTGAAATTATAACGCCATATCAGAAATACGACTCGGTCAATCAATGTGTTCACTTGAAGAACAATTCTGCCATCCCGATTCGATTTGAAAAGACGGAGTCTTAGTCACTTTTGAAGAGGTCGCCGCAAGAAGAAGAACAACAACAACAACAAGAGGAACAACAAGATGAATATCGATATGAGATCAGTTCCTGATTTAAAAAGAAAAGTGATTTCAGCAACATTATCTCGAAGAAAAACTCCATGCAGAAGAGCATTTTACACAGGATTTTCGCACAGTCAGACAGTCGGAAACAACGAAGACGGTGTTAACGAGGTCGGACACTGTTTACTATTATTTACTAGTCGTAAATAGTATACAGTCGTGTTTTCAATCACACAATACGGATAGTTTGAATCGGCTGTAAACAGCGGCTACAATCGGCAGCAGGCGGACGCCAGCACTGGATCCATGACGCAGTGATGCTTCTGATGCGAAGGCCTAAGACCAAGGTCAACCCTGCCGGCGAAGAAGACGGAAGACTGCTATCTTTTTCGCTGTTACTGCCTCCTGGCGTTGGCGCCACGCCGCAGCAGCAGCAGGAGTAGAAATGTCAGCATCGGGCAGCAATGCTGTCCATAAATCGCTGAGTTACATCAAACGTCAGTGAGGCCTTCTCACTGGCGCCTGGAAGCTCGTCGTCTCGACCCGCCAGTTCCACTGCAGGTGAAACGTAATGGAAGATTTTTCTGAATCCTCATCCGTTCAATCAGATGCCATTTGGGGGGTGGGCGGGCCAGCCTTACCTGTTAACTGTTTCTCCCCTCTGTGGTCCTTGAAGTGGCTGTTTGTCGCTAAGGCCACGTTAAAAACAAGATTGATTGATTGATTGATTGATTGACTGACTTGAAAGTCTTCCTTCCGCTGACTTGTACTACAGCCTGTATACTTGGCAGTTTCCGAGCAGTGACGTTTTGTCATATTGGACACTCAAATCGATCTTCCTTACTTACTAACGCCGCCAATCTCAAAATACACCTGCTGACAGGCTACTGTCTGTTATATTTGAGAGCGTGCCGTGAGAAACGTAACGTTTCTATAGTAGTTCAATCAGCGCTGATACACTGCCACACAGTACCACCCAGGCACTCCATCGCTCGGCCGCGGCGCCGGCCATGCGAAAGAAACAGCCGATATAAAAAGTACGGTCGGTCGGGCGCAGTCGTGTTTATTTCTTCGTCACGCACGTGTTTCGGCTCTTCGATAAATTAATGACTGTTAGCAAGCAATATCTGCCACGTTAACCACGTTAACCCTTATAACGTCTCTGGCCGACTAATCTCGTCAGATGCTTCGCTGAATTGCCTCGTAATTGCATAATCAATCCGTCAATGCGTTTACTTGATGAATGAGAGTATGAGACCCCAGACTGAGTTGGACATGAGTCAAATTTATAGGATCCGGCCCGACCCACATTCCATTTTCTGGAGATGAATGAGTGTCCCGCGACCCAACTCAGTGCAAACAAAAAATCCTTCAGTACGTGAAGTTTAATGAAACAGAACTTACACGAAAACTATTTCTGCAATAGAAACTTGTAACAGCACGAATTTATGTTACCAAGTCGGTTTCAATTACGTAGAGTCAGAGCAGCTGATATAGCAGAGATAAAAATACGTGCACTTGAGAAAACTGGACCCAACTCGACCCGACCTGCCAAATTTGTCTAAGATTCAGACCCAATCCCAACTCCAGGCTCGACCCGACCATGGATGGACCCGAACCGTGTTCAACTGTGCAAGATTACGAGACATAGGACTAGGACATACAGCAACAGATAGAATACCAGAAGCATGTTATGATATAAAGCATACACAAAAGCAGCACACTGCAGAACTGTGACAGAAATACAGGTAAATGATACATCAGGTACAAAACAACACGGAGTTGGTACACTGGAGGACTTGTTACAATTTTAGTACAGCAAGGAGAGGAATGGGCCAGGTTTATCTTCGCTGTGATGAAACCGAAATAAATTTATTTAGCGGAAAAAATAATGTTGAGTATTTTGTGCGCTGAACGTACGACGACGATGGCTGTTGAGTCGGCGGTCGAGGATGAAGCATCAAGTGAAGCTCCGAACCACTGTAACGTCTTGTTCTCAACCTGAACCATCTCAACGCCGTTCCACTCTCGGTTATTACCTGACCGCATACACAGAAATACACATGGCCTACAGATAGCGGTTTGGCATAGTGGTCAGGGGCGGTTGTAAATTTCAAAATTTGGGGCCAGTGGGGGGGCTGGGCCATAATTTCAAATAGGGGTCAGATACCGGGCAGTATAATACCGGTACAGTATGATACGCCCTGTTACGAGTTCGCCTCGAAGTAAGTAACTAACTGTGTCACGACACTGTAGACGTCAACAAAATCTTTAAAAAGACGAGTTTTCCGTTAAAATAAAAGCAATCTTCTTCATACAAAGGATTTCTTCATTCAGGTATACAGATAACTAAGGCAAGGTCAAGGCGAATAAATGTGACCATTATGTTTTCCTGTGATATTGTATAATGTAACAAAAGAACCGGCTTCAGACTGTACAAAGTCTGATTTTGATCTCCGCGTCTGCATCGTTCAAACAAGTAGGATGTGGCACATGCAGTTAATTCTTGTTAAGACGACCTAAAATTAGCATGAAATGAAGCTGACCTTGAACGTCGAAAGGAATGGGTTCACAATGCTGCCGTTCGACATGACACCGGTAGACGGCACCACCGCGGTAAATGTTCTGCTGGTCGGTCTGTGCATTAGGAGCTCCTATGATCATCCTACGCACGTATAGAACAATTCCCTTTCCTTTCACAGCGTCAGAGTATCGTGTAGACCGCTCAATCAATCAATCAGTCAATCAATCAATGAGAGTTTTTACGTGGCTAAAATATCAAGCAGCAGTACGATCGGCTAAAATCTCACTACTGCGTGATTTCTGTTTTAACGCTATTCATTGTGATCGCAGCGTCTCGACCTGTGAATAAAAAATGTTAGTACAGGTGCTGTTATAAGAGCAAAACCAGGTATATAGCCGGACGTTCATAAACTACTGGCGAACTATCAAACCGGTTTCGGTTACCTTACAAGTTTAGGCGTATGAACGGCTGGTACGCAATCTGATTCTTCCGGGTAGAGCTTATGAACGCACCCAAACGCAATCCACTCAAGTGTGACCAACTGACCATTGAACAGCAAAGTTCGCGATTTCGATCTTATGAATATAAATCAGTGCACGCACGCGTGGGTTTTCTGTCTCAAAAAACTCACGTTCGCGTTTTCTTCGACTCGTTTTCCGGTGCGTTTTGTGGCTAAACGATATACATCCTATACAGCAAGTGTCGGAACGGACAAACAGGAACTTGCCTGCATGCCATGAACATGCTGGTAGAACTTTTTGCCCTGTATTGCTGTATATACCGACCCTGAGAGCCTCAATGCACATAGCGTTAGAGGCAGACAGACGGACGACAGGATGCTGCCAATAGTCGATCATACGGTGTAGCTAAAAACCGATTGTACACGACGATAACTGAAACTTTATGATTCGTCTCGAAGACAATATGGCACTGGTGAATCTGATAGAAGTGATTTGTTTTTTGTTTTGTTTTACGAGTCGCCCATCACTACAGTGATGCCGACCTATCAACTTCAGTGACCAGCGCATCTTCCGTACTCCGTATATCTGGTTATCAGTCATAACAGCTGCACACTGACAGTGTCGACGGTTGCGCAACACGCGCCACAACGGAAGTAAGATTCATGGATGCTTGTACGCGCAGCGTGGCGGTTCCAAGGCAGAATGGCGGATCACAAATATCTCAAAATTCCACTGGCCGCCTCATTTCAATTAAAGTACTTGAATTCCAACCACGGGCGTCGACCATGGTGGAGATGAATTTATTTTATATATAGCCTATCTAGACAAAATTCCCCTAATTCTGGGAAGGGTCTCGTCCCCAGATATTTCACCTTATGTAATATGCACGCATCCTCGTTAGAAACTCGGCTCATCCCCGGGAAGGCTGCAGCAGCGACATATTAGTGCGTCTATCCGAATGTCAGAGAGTCGCACAAAGTCCGATCATATTTCGACCATGTTTCCGGCACGGCGGGTGACAGAGAAACGCTATCGCGTGACGGCGTATATACGCTCGGTCTGCTAGAAGGCAGCGCCAGTGAAGGAAGGTGAATGTAACAGCGGTGAATAAAGATGGATAACGTAAACGTAACCCATAACCATGCACTGCAGGTACATTAACATAAACGTTTACGTGCGTGGCCAACATTGCTTTTAATGGTCGCCCGTCTGGTCTAGTCATTCTTTTTTGCTGTTGATGCTGCTTTTTATCACCGCCTATTCTCAGAGGTCGTTTAACCGATCGCCAACAAACTATGCCACATGTTCGGTGGTGACATACAGTTTTAAAATTAGGTGGGTCAGAAATTTACCTCCCCACAAAAAAACACGGGGCCCAGTAATATCAACATTTCGGGACGATTTCGGACAACTTTGCGACTTGATCGCGAATATCTCCGGAACGCAACAAGATAGCGAAAATCGGAAAACGGCGTTTCAAACTATAAAGTCTTCCTAAAAAGCTTGAGATAGCCAGGTTTAGTTATCTTTCTTAGAGTATCCATCATTTGAGACTACACTTCTTCAATGCTTGAAATGTGTAAATACCGGTATGTAACTTCTTAAGTTCTTCCACCAGAAACATTAATCATGAAGTGTACGCATTAAAAATTTAAAACTGTTTGGGAACACAGATTAGCATAAAAATTCGTCCACTACCAGTAAACACACACGACGCAACACCTTAACCAAAGCCCATGCTAAAGTGCGTTCTTTCGATTTATTTTAGTGATTTAAGTGAATTTCGAAAATAACCAGGCTTAACACTCTTTACTTACTTAATACGCACGGACGCTAATGCGTTACAGATTATAATGTAATTGAGGACGCTTCTACAGAGAATGTACTGTATCGGGATCGTCGAGGGACACGACAGATCAGTCACGTCATCACATCCGGACCGCTAAACGTAATCTCGGTTCACGAGATGACGCAGCGCAGCCACATTGCACCGGGGCGTGTGGTCTATATGTAACAGCTCAAGGCCTGGTGCTTGAAAAAACCGTTTCCTCTGACGTGTTAATTTAAGTGCGGTAGTTAACTGCACCAATTTTTTCCAATACATGTAATTACAACACGTGTGACATGAAAATCACAGCAAAGATAGTATTTTATGCAACTTGACTTTACTTGACTGGTACTCCCATGCGAAAGAGCGTTTCGCATTGCATCCGACCGTCCGACTGTCTGTCTGTCCGACACACTCGGACACAGTGGATCGCTAAGTTATCACAACTTTAACAAGAAAGCTGAGCTATCGCAATGATGACCCAGCGTTTCTGTCCCAGCCGCTCCTTTGTGGAACAGTCTTCTATCGCACGTCACTGCTGCCCCCTCTCTCCATCTGCTGCTGTCGTCTTAAATCACATCTCTTCTCACTTTCTTATTCCGCTTTCTGACTCTTCTTTCATTTTTACCGCGCGATGCACTAGTGCATAGCGCGGTATTGAGATTGCATGTTGTCCGTCTGTCCGTCTGTCTGTCCGTCTGTCTGTCCGTCTGTCTGTGACGTTGGTGGATCAGGATC
>Ga0056131_1000412_pt1 | contig 10520 bp, 11 predicted proteins | sample WorMetLIZISLAND1_2_FD_67480 | JGI IMG/M metagenome (GOLD analysis project Ga0056131, IMG submission 67480) | Marine gutless worms symbiont microbial communities from Max Planck institute for Marine Microbiology, Germany - Olavius clavatus LIZARD... ...
GACACCGGTACGTATAAAACAAAACTGAAATAAAACAGATTAAATCAACTCTGAAATGGTTTGGAAATGTTTTACGGCTGTTTCATGTTGTCAAAAAAATAAAAAATATGCAACAAATGCTGAAACTGTTCTCCCTGCTCCAGCTAAATCAGAGACCAGAATGCGATGCCACAGTACGCAATCAATCAATCAATCAATCAATCAATCAATTTTTAGGTTGGCCTAAGTAACAAAAAGCTACCACAAGGACCACGCAAGGAGAGAAAGTTAATTTAGTGGACATAATCCTTGCGTTTAGTTAAATACAGATGAGTCGGAGTTTTGTTTCAGATATCCATTCCCAGGTGCTGCAAACATGAAATAAAACAACTTCCAGGTGGTTGCTGAAACGAAACAAGTTTTTTTTCAGTCAGCAACAAGATAGCGGCGGTAAATACCCGGGCGTATCCAGAAACTGCCCAAATTTTTGAGTACCCCCTATTATCTCAGGAACGGGTAAAGCAACGAACTTCAAATTTTGTACGCACATTCACAGGATCGATCGGAACAAAAGCCCATTAAAATTTCGGCAAAAGTAGCCGTGGGCGTACTCATGGACTCTCGAAACTTTCCAGGGCACCCATATATAGGGCGTATCGCGCGGTCATCTTTGCGATAGCTCAGCTTTCTTGTGTAGTATACCGGTTGCACAGTGACGCTGACGCACCTGCTTTGGCGGTTGACGTAGCAGGGGTATGCTTTCCTTTATGCTTTCCTTGGTCGATGCTGGTGTAAAGACAGGTCGAGGTGATGCCTGGTCTTCCAGTTTAACGGCAGTACTACTCCTACTTCCGCGCAAACCACCAGCGACGCTGCCGCTGAGCCGGCGAGCCTTCGACTCAAGCCGATCAAGACGCGGTCCAAACACGTTCAGTAAGGTCTTGAGCGCATCCCGTCGTGCGGCCAGCGCGTCCCGTAACTTGGCGGTCCTGTGTCCACCCACTGCCTTCCCACTACCGCCTCCGCCATGGGACGGACTGCCGACTCCAGGTCCGTGTTCATGGAGAAGGCATACACTGCAGGCCGGTACGTCGCAGTCGTAGCAGAAATATAGGCAGAGGTTACGACCGCCGTGGATGTCGCATCCCAGACTCACCGTATCCTACAATCATGAACCACGTGTATCAGTTTGCCATAACCATGTATACAAATGCAGCGACTGCTTCCAAGCTCTTCCAAATGACATTTTCCAAAGAGTGTAAATACGTTTTACGAGAAAGGGGTTAACGCCAGACTTTCAGTGCTTTGATAGTGTTGTTTGGACGACAGAAAGGATATCCGGTCCGAAATAATGTTTGCTTCAAAATTATGCCTTGAGATGGTGCTCAACGTAAGTGGGCGGGATATTGGCAAAAGTAGGCCTACCCTGTATGCAACCGCACCAGTGCCTAATTCAAAAAGAACGGCATGAAAAGTTTCGGCTTCCCGCGAAGACGCCCGGGATAAGAATGAATGAAGACTGAGAATCAAAGAGGCAACCGGCTATTCTAACGCAATAGTTTAGCCAGAAAATGGCCATTAAAACGGTGTGTGAGAGACAAAGATGACTTTAAATATCAAAAGCGAAAGTACTACGTTACGCTACTAGTTCACGTACCTTGTTGGAGATGTGGATGACGGTATGTGTAGAGAAGAGTGTCTGGGAATCATGGGCCGATTTGCAGTCATTACACAAGTTCAACAGACATTTAGAGCAGTAAAAATCCGCCGATTCAATGCGCTTACGACACACGCACGCATCGCACCGATGCGTCGCCTCGGCGACCGCCTGTGAGATCTTGCGCATGCGCATCGAGTCACCAGAACTTCCGTTTCCGGTCGGCGGCGGCAACGGAGCTATCGGGGCGCCCTGAAAGGACAACCTGGTGACATGGCGGCAAGTGGGACACGCAATCAGACGACGAGATCGACCGCTAACCGCGTCGTCGGCAGACGTGACGCAGTAGAGACGACGGTAGTCGGTCAGACAGCGCTCGCAGAACGCGTGCCGACAGTCCAGATGCCGTGGCGACGTTGAAAACGAAGGCTCAAGGCACAACAGACAACTGAACTGGCCGCGCGCCTCGGACGTCTGTAGCTCCCGGTACGTTGTACAGCTACTCGACTTCCGGCTGCTGGCCATATGTTCGGTGGAAGCGTCGGCGGCAGCGGTGGTGCGTCGCATGCACCCCGACGCACTTCCGGCTCCGGAGCGCCTCGTTCTGGCGTGTGACGTCACAGAAGGATCTTGGTCCTGACGCCGAGAATCGTTGCGGAAGTTGCCCGTTGTGAAAGTTCCTGCGCGAGGCCGCGGAGCAAAGCGATGCTGCTCAGCACTGGAACTTGTCTGTGACATATCGACACAAACACTTAACACTTGACAAGTGAATTGACGTAATCGATCTCCACCAACTGTTTTCAGGACTTCATCAGGGGCAACCATGTAATTCAGGGGGTGTAATCGGACCCCCAACCGCTGACATATCACCAGTCGATCAATCAATCAATCTCCATTTATACAGCGGCCTAAGTAGTAAAAATATCGCTCCACTGGAGAAGGTTAGCTAATGTCCAGGAAATATCTTCGAAAAGTGGTGGGTTTTCAGTCGCTGGAAGAATGTGCATGGACAACAACTCAGCAGACAAAACATCATCATCATCGTTTATTATGCCATGGCAGCTACAGTAAGACACATAAAGGAACAAAAAAATAATGCACAATGTCTAAAACGGGATACTGAAACACAAAATATAGGCCTATACGGCCCTGCCCAACTGCAGCATAGGGCCAGGACATACCACTTCAGCAACAAGGCACTTGTTATTGCTTCACTGGCAATGTGGCGTCTGTGAAGACAATTGTTTTACGGCACAAAAATTCGTGGAAGTCCGAATAACAACGAATTCTGGCCAAAGTAGACGAGGCAGGCTGCGGTTTGACTGATTTACAGTGTAAGACTTTGCGACTTGGCTCCGTATATACTGCAGAGGACGAGTTGTAAGCCATCTGTAACTTCGGTCCACTTAACGCAAAAGCACTTTGTTGGCGTGTTGTCTACGTTTCTGTCGCAATTCGCCAACTAATGAATATGTAAGAAAGTAACGTCCTACTTGATGTCCTGTGTCCTCTTTCTCGATAAACTGGCATGTTTATAATGTTAACGCTAACTTCAGTTCTACACCGGCTTCGGCTATAGTTATCCACGAGACCGCTCTCCTCAGGCAAGTAGACAGCCACTTTTACTTCTTTCTTTGGGGGGGGGGGTCAAAAATCAAATTTAGAGGGCGCTGCCCCGAGCCTCCTGTGGCTACGTGCCTGGCTCTCCTTCAATAGAAGTGAGTCCATGCGGCTGCTCCTGAGTATATTCTACATGTACAAAAACTCTACGTCCCAGGTATAAAAGGCTATACGATGATGACCTACATCATACATCAACTGCTGTATGTAGGCCTATATCCATTTGCCAAGGGTGTAAACATCAACCGGATCAGAGAGGTTTAGCCTGCCTCGGGACCACTCAGCGGCAGTCTGATGATAGGCTAACGTGTTTCAACGGCTGTATTACGAAAACGCAAAGCATCAATTAAGAAATGTCATAAAAATGCAAGCGCAAGAAAAAGATATACGGAAAAGCATGGCATAACTGTAGGAAAGCGCATAATACCTGTGTTTAACGTAAGCGACCGAAAATGAAACTGTCTCCATCATCTGCAAGCTGTGATAATCAATCGTTAAAGTGCACAATGTATCTTTTCCTTGCGTGTATACTAAACTAGCGTGACCGAGCCTGAGCGCCACAATGCACAGCGTCACAGATGGACGGACGACAGCATGATGCATAGACGCTCATAGTTCATACTGTGTGCAGCAGTACGATCGGCTAAAAACCAAGACTAAGAGTCTGAACTTAAGACTAAAGCCAACACTAACAAGAAAGCTTAGCTACCACAAAGACGACCGCGCGATGCGCCTTATATATGGCTGTCGTGAAAATTTTCGAGAGTTCCTGAGTACGCCCGTCGCCCACGGCTACTTTTCCCGAAATTTATAACGGACATTTGTTCTGGTCGTTCCTATGAATGTGCGTAGAAAAATTTGAAGTTAGTAGCTTTACCCGTTTCTGAGATAATAAGGGGTACTCAGAAAATTTGGGCAGTCCCTGGATACACCCACGCTCCATTTTCCCCAAAACTATTAATGGCTTTTGTTCGGATGGACCCTGTGACTGTTCTGGTGAAATTTGAAGTTCGTAGTTTTATCCGTAAGAAAACCGCTGATAATGAAAAATTTGGAAACAAAACAGTCCCTTAATCCATAACGACCGTCCAGATTGTCTGTGCAGTAACCAAGTAAGACATACAAGTCGTTTATAATGTCAACAGCAAAAGTGGACGATAACAAAAGTCTTTTGGTTCATACTCACAGCATGCAGATTACTTCCAGCTGATCATCTTTTAGGCCTAGTTCCTATCACGTCAATGACCCGTCTGCCATGTCTCTAGCAGCGAGCGCGTGTATTATAACAGCATCACAGCAGCGCTCAGCCTGGCTCACTCCAGCGCCGTTTCACTGGCGGCAATAAAACATTTAAACAAAGAGCCAACTCCAATCTGCCCCAATCACAAGTAAGTTGAGTGCAATCTGGCCACACCCTCGACATGACTCGACGTAGGCCTACATTACATGCAATAAAGTTGCTGACAACGTGACACAGTGACAACACCTAGATTAACCTCCTTAGAGATGGGCGATTCCGTAAAAAATGTATTCGATTCCACCTCGACATCGCGAGAAAGAATCAGAAACCGGAAGTCGTCTCAACTTCAATTATGCAAACTACTTGCCTCATCCAAGCATCTTGTCCACCTTAAATAGCTTGCTCACGGGGCAGGCTACTACTACTACCATCTTCTCTGTCCAATGCGTCTTTTGCTTTGATACACACAGAACCATGGCACGTGTGATCGCAGTTTCAATATCTCCAAGTCCAGATCGTATCCCTCAAGGTGATGCGACCATCGATTTCGCTCTCTTCTCTTGCCGTCAGTTGTCGTCAGCCCGCTGTCAGATTTTAGACGATCGTACTGCTACGCGCATACTGTTGTCGTCACACTGTCTGTAACGCTGTGCAATAGTGGCGCCAATGGCGGTTTTACGCTGGAGCAAGGGGCGCAATTGCACGGTTTTTTGCACCCCAATTTTTGGCTTTGCACCCCCAGTTTGGTATAATGCAATTATTATTGTCACTACGAATAATATTAGTCTACTTCGTTGTGTCGATCGAAATGATTGAAAATCCGAAATTTCATGCACTCGAACTGATGATGCGTGACAAAATTTTCCTTGAAACCTTGAAACCTTCTTCTTCAGCCTTTGATGTTAGGCCAGAGTGACTTGTAGGCTGTTCACTGGTTGTCTCTGTCCAAACACGCTCGGATCCAAAGAATAGCAATGGTGGCCCCAGTACTTGTCCAATCTTCCTTTGACAGTATTCAGTGACGGAGCAGACACCACCTCACTTGGTAGATTGTTCCACAACGTTAATTACAACGCGAAAGGAAAAGAATGTCAATCTTGCATGTGAACGACGGTGTCTCTTCAACAACTTCACGTTTGAAAGTTTCACAAATTGATGGGGATCTAATAGGGATGGGCAGCCTAGACCACAAGAACTTTGGAGCATTGCAACCCCAGTTTTGGAGGGCTAGAACCGCCACTGAGTGGCGCACAGGGGGTATAGGGGATTGAAAGTTGAACCGTGGTGTTCCCAGCAGGGCACTTCCTATTATTATTCGAATTGTAGACTGCCCAGCTCTTGTGCAAGCAAGTGCCGTCGTTGAGCAAGCATGTGTCGATCCCGTGGTCTCGCAAACGTCAACAGCGTGACTGACTGCAAGGTTAAAGTTCGACCACACGCAGTGTGTGCTTCGTAACCCCGGTACGCCAGCGCTATATATATATTCGACGAAGTCACATGATGTCAGCAGCCGACAATAAAAAAATGTCGGCCGCGATGGCATAGTTACGCAGGCTGCACGCAGGTTTAGACATTCCATAACGCACTTGAATTCCCTCGGAAATATCTGTCGTATTTTTGGCGACCATTTGGCTCTGATAATGCTAATACTATCGTCGGGGCCTTATCGCTATACGGTTCTGAATTTATACGTCTGTCGACTGTCAAAAAACATGTGCTGGCCTACGTGACAGAACTCTCAAGTGGCAGCGCTGTTACTAATAGGTTACACGAAGTTGAAATGCACCCACATTAACACTTCAACTAAAGAAAGGAATATCGAACCCTATTTCATTCATAATGACGGTTCTATTCTGTTAGCATTATTATTACCGCGCGATGCTACGCAGAGTGCGGTTAAGGTCAAAATCCGTTACACCAGTTTCCCCGTATAGCAAGTCCACAACAAGTCCGCAACATAAACGAGAAGTCCGTAACTCCGTAACAAGTTGGCAGCTTCCCCGACTACGGGAAAGTTACGGGAAACGTGTATAATGGATTTTGGGCATTGTGCCGCGCTCACGCCAAATCGTCGTCTGTCTGTCTGCGACGTTCAGGTACGCCGATCACAGGGGTTGGAATACGGTACTTCGAAAATAATTTATATTCATCTTTATTCACCAAAGGTAGCAACATAATTTCACGGCTGATCAGCTTAAGGTTTTGGCTCGGGCCGACTTCAACATTGATGATCTGGACCAGCGGGAACATCCCCAAAATTATGGTCGCGTATGGGTACCATGGGCGTCAGTTTCTGAGCAGATACATGTAGATGCAATATGTCCGAAACGAGGCAAGGTATAGGACCAAAGTTACGAGTAGGCCTACTATCATTACTATGACGGACTAATAGGAAGTCTCATACGCGCTTTCGATTCAAATCAATTAATTTGGATGACCTTGAAAGGCCGATACACATTGTTGCAAAAAAGATGTGTTTTACGGAGCCCACTAGAAAATTATTACACACCACACTATCAGCGGCAAAAATTTAGGTCAATTTAGGATAGTTTCTGGAAATTTAAGGTATATTTGCGGGGCTATACCTCGGGGAGGGGGCGTAAAACGACAGTGGGGTTGTCGACCACGGCAATTTTCAGTGTTTTCGGTGATTATTTTTCGTTAACTTTATACATAAGGTCAGCGTTAGCTGACATGCAGTCCTCCGTAGGCTTTTCAGTGATCCCTCAAAGGCATGACCCTGAATGACCCCGAATAGCTATATAATTCACGTTGAAGTCTGGTTTGCGTGTCGGTGTGAAAAATTTGGCGCGTTGCTTAAAGTTTACTGACAAACTTGCTGGGAGGCGTGGCTTGCCACTTCCCGACATTCTGTTAGCAGAAATCTTCCATTTCTGCAAGTTCAATTGTCGTAAGTGCCTTAGTCTCCGCTGCAACTTTCAGCACAGAGTAGTCCTCTAGTTTTGCGGTACAAGTTTAATCCAGAAATTCTGACGGGTTCCGCCTGAGCGAGGGCGTCAAACGAAGGCAGGGTAGGGAAACAAGTTATTTTCTAGCTTTATGCGTCGATATCTCGAAAATCTTATGACATACGACCAAAGTTACTACTAATGACTAACAGGAAGTTGCATATGCGCTTTCGATTGGCACCAAGGTCGATGACCTTGGATGACCTTGAACTGCTCTAAGTTCAAATTTTCTCTGAATTTTGCGCTCAATAAAAAACGATTAACCGACACAGAAAACATAGGTTCAGCTTCGTCTAGATTAGGATAAATGCGTATAACTCAGACAGAACCGAGCTGTAATGTTCGTTTTGTTGTAAGTTCAATTATATCAGTGGCTTAACCGCTTAACAACCATTTGCCTCCATAAGTAGAGACTCTGGAGTCTGGGCCATGTCGTACCCTATAGTACCTGCCTCAGTCAGCAAAAAGCTAAGCTGTAATTAAATGCATTACACTGCATGCTCCTATGAACAAAAACATCGCCAGTGTGTGCCGCGGAGTCTGGCAAAATGTCGACGCCCCGCGAAGTCAAAAGTCAATCACGACAGTCGAATCTGTCATCCAAGCATCACTTCCAGTCATGTGCAGCGAACACGCCTATTCCTGTTCATTGTCAAAGAACACTGACAGCTTCTGAGTCATACCAGGCCTATGAACGGAATGCCAAATCGGCGGCACATCATACTAGTCTACTAGGCACTCAGGTTCATGCCTAACTAGAAATCGACTCCTGTCTTGATAGAGTACGGTCTGAGTACCTGCCAAACTTCAGTGGCTTACACATTGGCTGTAACCTATAAAACAAGCAAAATGTTGATTGATTGATTAACTGATTAATCGTTTAATAGAACAAGTAACATACGTAGACAGAATATCCATGCATCCATCCATATTTATTCCATGCAGAAAGGTCCATAAGATGACCCTTAAGAATATTGCGAAGACAAAGAAATAGTAAGAAAAACACATTAGTAACGACAATAAAAACATATACGTAATAAAAAATACTTTAGATTGTGACCAATCTAATGTATACTCCTCGCGCGTTGTTTCCTCGGCTATTTCTCAAGATATGCTTTTTCGTTCTTTCTCTTTATATCATAGGTCGGCTAGTGACCCTCCCTTATGAAATAAGTTTCGAATCTCCATCATTATTCATTAGAGACCGAGGGAAAGTATGGTCTGCGTACATACATACAGTGAATCGGATAATGCGTTGCAACCTATGTGATCCTAATCCACCAACGCTATAGACAGACAGACAGACAGACGGACGGACAGACGACATACAATCTCAATACCGCGCTTTGCACTATAGTGTATCGCGCGGTAAAAAGTGGTCTTGAAAGGCCTTAACCCTTAAGACTAAAACCAAGTCTTGAGGATAACATATGCAATGTAATGTAATTTGACAATAGCGTCGTAAGCGGCTAGGCTACTGCAAGGGTGCTTTACACAATCAATTTGTGCTCTAAAAAGATAAACTAAATTGATAAGTCTTGAGGTATTTCTTGAAGGTGAGAGGCGACGAACAGTCGGTGACGAACTCAGGTGACTGTTCCATGCGCGTGGTCCAGCAATCGCGAAGGCTCTGTCGACGGCGCGACGTTACTTCAGTAACAGGCAGGCTGAATGACATCAACTCTGATTCTCAGAATATTTTAGATTAGGAACAACCCCAATTTGGATTAGGATTTAAGCTAGAACTGATATTCTCAGGGAGGGCATAATCTGCCGGACGGAGACCCAAATGATCGAAATAATAATAATAATTAATCTTTAGATTCCATACAATCGTTCCAGTCAGATCCTGAATCCAGGAACACAGTTTATTGGCAAATGGCATACAAGTAGAATAACTGAAACATACTATCCCCGCCACTAGACAACCATATGCATAACCTATAGATCTACGGGAAGAGGAGGAAAAAACATGTCCTCGTAGAACAAGCACATCGGGATTGAACTCATCGCATTTTGCTACAATGTGCAATGTGCACATTTCCCACTATCTAGTCAAAACTACTTTCGCGCGCCCTTAGGCCTAAATTTAATTTTTTATCACGTTCTCTAAATGCCTTTGTCTTTAATTGACACAATGTACTCGCAATAATCGCTTGTAAACGATCATAAATTGAATTGTCTCTAATCTAGTTACTTATTCATTTATTCATTTTAATTGATCAGTTCATCTGCTTCAAACAGAAAAGTCCATAGACAGCCGAACGGACGGACGAACAGACAGACTAGACACACGCAGAAGCAGACAGACAAGCTCAGATAAACACACATGTTTATCGAATGTAGAATAATTTACGACGGTCTCAGATAGCCCATCCACAGCAAACAATGACGAACAATGAAGTTCTAGACCATCGATCGGCAAATAAGCAACGCACCTGTTTGATCTCAGTGTCATCCGACATTCGAGCGCGGCGGTAATGTCATCATCACGACAAGCACTTAATAACACGTTAAGGTACTTGACCCGTTACCATCAGAAAGAGAGAAAAACAACCGTGATAACAACGCATGCACGTCATACCTATAGATCAGTGTGGAAGCGTTATGGTTATTGCGCGGAAACGTGGCTTATATGGTATCCATCCATCAGCAGCAGCAGTAGCAGCAGCAGTCAGCTGAGCCGAGTATTTTAGTTCTTCCAGAGATTATAGCAGCCCCAGCAGTTTGCTGCTGTGTCCTTGTCTCCTTGAAGAATAGTAGCAGAACTCGGCGAAAGTCAGCACGTAGTGCAAAAAAGTTGCTCCAATTTTCGTCTCGTCTTTCAACATACTTCTGCATACTTCTGTTCTACCGTTTTTAGCGGATCGTACTGCTGCACGCAGTATGATCGGCTCTTGGCATGATGCTGTCGTCTGTCTGTCTGTCCGTCTGTCTGTAACGCTGTGTATAAGTTGTACCGTCGTGTTCCTAGCATGAAAATGGAACTATTCATTCTTCAGGCACTTTGTGAGCAGTCCACAGTGACAGCGCGCCGCTAGCTACAGACAAGGGG